>Ga0307489_10000790_pt1 | contig 20057 bp, 40 predicted proteins | sample SB12metaG_FD_202247 | JGI IMG/M metagenome (GOLD analysis project Ga0307489, IMG submission 202247) | Sea-ice brine microbial communities from Beaufort Sea near Barrow, Alaska, United States - SB 1.2 | ecosystem: Environmental > Aquatic > Marine > Coastal | place: USA: Alaska | collected...
AGCAGCACCACCGTGGAGAACTTCCACCAGTCTTCGTCCGACTCACCGTCTCGCAGAGCCTGCCAGATATTGCTGTCCGCGTCATATGATGGCATTCAACTACTGGAGCACGAGGCATCGAAAACGCCAGGTAGGCGGTGATATGACAGGCACAAGGCGCGGGTACTCGCTTGTCCCCTACCGCCGCCGCCGCCTCCAGCCCCTCCAGATCCGCCCGCGGCATCGTCGGCGACGGCATCGGCGTTGGCGTCACCCCCCGCGGCGGGCACGGCCACGACCTCCACGGGGCCCTGGCGGCACAGGTAGCGCCCGCCCCACTGCCCCACAGTGGGCACCACCACCCAGGGCCCGCCAGAAAAAGCTCAAAACATCACGGGGCGGCATTAGCTCCGTCATTCTCTCCTCTCTCCTCTCTCTCCACTCTTTCCGCTCCCCTCCGCCTCTCATCTTGTCCATCCTCTTTCCTCTCTCTTATCTCTCCTCTCTCCTCTCGCCTCTCTCCTCTCTCTAGAAACGAGGGGTGGCGGATCTGTGAAGGACATCTTTTTAGCATTTTCTGCCAGGCCCCTACCACGGCCTTGACGTACTCCAGGTACGGCGGCACGTCCTTCACCACGTTGTCCACGAACAGGAACACCGACTGGGACGGAGGAGAGGCGGCCATGACCTCGGGGGTGGCGGCGGCGGCGGTGGCGGCGGCGCCTTCCTCCATCGTATGGAGCGTGTCTTGGAGCGCGCAGCTGTCCGAAGAGGCGAAGTTCTGTTGCAAGTGGGCGAGGCAGAGGCAGACCTACTGGCGAGTCTCCCCAGTCTGTTGAGCGCTCCGCACGGGCGCTGTACTTGTGAAGAGAGGGTGACGCGTGACACCACAAGACAAGGGTTGTTTGTCTTGTGAGCGCGCCGCAGCCCCAACTCCGCCTGTTGTCCGACCGCGTCGCTTGGAAAACGGACGAACGAGGCAGGAGGGTCAGAAAATACAGAGACGGGAGCGGAAAAAAGCAACTTTTATTATTCTACTAACCCCCCTTTGGTGGCGTCGTCCGCGCTGGCACGCCCCCGCGCCACGGGGCGGCGGCGGCCGGAGGCCGCGTCGCCCCAACGGAGCGGATTCCGCCGTCACCGCCCGCCGTCGCTCACGCAAGGGGCGGCGCCGCGGCGGCACTCTCTGGGGCGCAGAAACCGTTCAGAACCGTGCGTGAAATCGGTTGGTACATAAAGCTCAGAATCTCCATATCAGCACATTCAAAATTATCCCCCAACGAATGTTGGGCGCAAATGAAATCATCTCAGCAACAGCTGAAATACTCATAGGCAAGACTCTAAGGGAGTTTGGTCTAGTGGCATGATTCCTGCTTCGGGTGCAGGAGGTCGAGGGTTCGATTCCCTCAACTCCCCCAACTTTTGGTTTTTGTTCATCTACCTGGTTGTACACTGGTACGAGTCACTCAGCTCCCCAACTTGTTGCTCTTTGTCCACCTATGAACGCTTCGTATCCTCTTCACTTTCCTGACGTGGAAAGCACACGTACGGTACCATTCGCAAGGCGCGGCCCACACCGGCACAGACATTCTCATCCACCCCCTCCTCCCCACCGCCCGCGTCCTCGGTGAAATTACTGCCCGCGCACACCTTTTTGCCACGTCGCATACACACTAGAAGCACCACGGATCCGGGCTCTCCGGAAACACCATCGATCCCTCCCGGTGACGAGCATTGGACAGGTTATGGGGTGTGGGAGCAGATGGTGAGAAGTAGTGGATAAGGATGGGTTGTGAACACCTCTACCACGTCCCATAAGTTTCGTACCGACCCTCCGTCATGAGGTATATGTTGTCGACGATATCTCTGGTAACGTTGCTGGGCAGGATGACGTCTGCCTGTATAAATCCGAGTGGAGGCAGGGTGTCCGAACGGTTTGAGTTGTTGACCGGGCCCCAGTCGCATACCGATCACGGCTCCGCTCAAGCCTGTGGTCCGCAGCGGCTCACCCCGGAAGGAGTGGGTCGTGGCGGATAATGAGGCGGGAACCGCATGAGGCGGGGAACCGAGCAGTGCAAACCGCCCGCCGCGGGCAGTGAAGGGATCGGCTGTGTGAGTGCTGCTGGGGAGCACCCGGGCAGTGGCCCAAGTCGAACGGGCGTCCATATTTTTTATTTTTTGTGCCTCCCCATCTCGTTCGTGTACCGGGGGTTGCACTACCGGGCCTATGATGCTAACCCTACTCGACACAGCGAGGGAGTCATCATGCTGTTGAGGGCAGGGTTCAGGGTACCCCCTTCGTGTACCGGGATTGCAACCTACGGCGTGGCGACCTGCAGTCATTGGACCGCAGCTTCCACCATCCATCTTTGTAGATGTTGACGCCATGCGCGCGGTTTTTCAAGTGACGCGCCATACTGCTAGACGGTGACCAGTTTCGGAATGGCGTCGCATGTGTATCGTCCGCCAGCGTTCCTTTGTAAAATCGCCGCACACGGCCGCACGACGCCGGCATAGATGGTGTCAGCGTATTCAGGAATCTTGCCTGTACTTCATGGTTTAGGGTTAACGCTAAACCCTAACCTAGACCCTCCGCGCGTTTATTGGCATTTCCCACTTTTCTTGGATGTTGTCCTTCGTCTGGCTTTTCGTCTCCTCCTCACCCCACACGACGTGCACTCGCGACGGGCGGACCGCACAGGCAAAGGCCTCCTGCCCCTCCTGCCCCTCCTCCTCATCCTCCCCCGTATCCGTCGCCGCCCCGCCGCTGCCGTCGCCGCCGCCGCCGCCGAGGAAAACCAGAACACCAAAAATAAAGATGGCGGACTCGGTGCCCGACAGCGGCCCGCTGACCCTCGACCAGTCCTACGCGGTCCTCGAGGCAGGGCCTGCCGCGCCGTCCCCTCTCCAGCGCGACATTGACCGCACCGTTGGTCCGGCGCCGTTGTAGCCTCGTACTCGTCCAAGGTCTTTGACCCGGTAGCAAGAGGCAACCACATCTACATCCAGGGTGACGTCGGCGATTGGGGCGGGTGGGGCGGGCGGGTGAGGCGACTGCTGCGGTTGAAGGGGACGTGGAGGTCTGGCGGCTGCGGCGGCTGGGGCGGCTGTGGCAGCTGGAGCGGCTGTGACGGCTTGGGCAACTGTGGTGGGTGGGGAGGGTGGGGACGGTGGGGATGTTGGGGTGGGTGTCGGGGAAGCGATGGGCCCGAGGGCGAAGGCTGAAAGGTGGGAAGCCGGCACTCTGAGTTGAGCTGACAGGCTTGAAGGACAACAAAGGAACTGGTGATGGTGCGAGGCCCTGAGCGGAGGTGCCTAATGAGTTCAAGGGGAACCTGGACAAGGTGAAGACGCAGTACCGGAAGCTGTGCCTGAAGTGGCACCCGGACAAGAACCGCGACAAGGAGGCGGGGTCGCCGACTTCGTCTGCTTTGGTGCCCATCCAGTCCCCAATCTTTACTTGGTGAGATGACAGAAACCTTTCTGTGCAAAGTGACGGGGCCAGGGCGAAAGCCTGATGCCTCATTAAACACGCGGAAGCGTCTGTCTTCTCGCACGGGAGGCGGGGAGAATGCTTGGTGCCACCTTATACACGCGGAAACGTCGCTCTCGGATGGGGGCTAGGGCGAAAGCCTGGTGCATCCTCATACACGCGGAAGCGGCTGTCTCCCCCTCTCACCGAACGGGGGCCAGGGCGAAATCCTGGTGCCCTCTCATGCACGTGGAAGCAGCTCTGTTCATCACTCTAAACCTTTCGGTGCAAAGTGGGAACCCTACACGACGGCGGAGGCCACTGCTCGCTTCACGCGCATCACCGCGGCGTACCACACCATCACCACCAACAACTTCGACTATGCGCGCTGGGCCCGAAGCTATCAGGCAGGGATTCCACGGATGGTCAGCGCTGGACGGACTGTGCATGCCACGTCAGTCACCTCGTGTCGAACCCCCGCTTATGATTTAAATGCCGCCCTGTGACGCGGCGAGCCAATCCGTCGGGGCCTGCAAAATTCCGTGGACCTCATTATTCACCCTGCTCGCCCAGCAGACATTGTGTATGGGCACACTTGTATACCATGAGCAAGCAGTCTGGTGTGACGCGGCGAGCATATCCGTGCGGCCCTCACAGCTGATCCCGCACATGCAAACGCTGGAGGACGTGCTGACGATTGCGCTGAGCGGGCGCGACCCGTTCGAGATTGAGGCGATGTTGCGCGCGCGGGGCGACTTCCGGCCGCACGGCAACTTCGGCGTCGATGTCAACGTGCCGTGGAGCGCGGGGGAGAAGCACAACCCCTCTGGCGACGTGGGCGGCCCGTCGGGCAGGGGGTGTATTGAGAACATACACTCGACCGACATTTAGCCTCCTCCTCCTCCTCCTCCTCCTCCTCCTCCTCCTCCTCCTCCTCCTCCGCCTCCTCCTCCCCCTCCTCCTCCTCTTCCCCCTCCTCCTCCTCTCCGCTTCTGTATGAGCATTCATCCTGCGCGTAAGTCACGCTCCGATCTCGGTCGAGTGCTTGTTCTCAACGACCCTCCTATCGGGGTACAGCACGACGATGGCCATCGACGAGCAGCGGAAGCACATGGAGCTGATGTGGCACGACCGCAAAGTGGCGGGCACCAGCGAGGACCGCCCGTGGGAGCGCGTGGGCGGGGCCCGGTACCATCCCGACTGTTTGCCCGTAGTGTACCAGCTCAACCCCCCCCAACCGCCACTGCCACTGAGGCCCGGTACCATCCAGACTGTGCTCGTAGTGTACCAGCTCACCCTCCCCCACCGCCACTGCCACTGAGGCCCCATACCAGACAGAGCTCTTTGGTCAAGTGTGGTCAAACTGAGCGGTGTAATGTTGGTTAAAATGCCAATACTGAGGTGAACGATACCTGGCCCTCTGTTTGGTACGATGAGCGCATTGAGTGGCAACGTGTTTGGTGAAGTGACCATACAGACGTGGACAATACTGGGGCGGCCTTACTCTCGGGCGGGTCTGGGTACTCGGGCGGGTATGGCGCGTCGCCGCTGGCCATCGGGCACAACAAACCCGAAGGCTTGCGGCCGGACCTGGCAGGGCTGGCCAGATGATGATAATGCCTGCCACATCATTCCCCACACGGCTGAACCTGACTGTTTGATCATAGTGTACCAGTGTACCCGTGTATCCGTACACTTTGCCGCATCATTTGATATCCTCCTCCCTGGCCTGCCCACTTGACTCCCTCGATTCTTGAGTCAAATAGCATCACTTGACGCGGCGAGCGCCATCTTTCAGGTGGCCCTAGGACCTGGAGGCGTCCAGTTCGGAGGCGGCGGCGGTGGCGGAGGAACTCAACGACCGCGCGGTGCAGCTCTTCGGTGCCAAAAACTTCGCTCCGGCGTACGACTTGTACACGGAGGCGGTGCGGCTGCAGCCCGATAAGGCAGGGGACTTACTGAATTCAAGCACTCGACCCACGTTGAATCTCCTCCTCCTCCACAGCGCGTCTGCATAAAATAAACAGACGCTTCCGCGTGTATGAGGAGGCACCAGGCTTTCGCCCGGGCCCCTGTGCGTCCGCACGGGCATTGAGACTGAAGGTCATCATGCTCTGACCTCGGACCGAGTGCTCGTTCCCGATGACCCTCCGACAAGGTGGCGTACCGGGGTAACCGCGCGGCGGCGGGGCTGAAGCTCAAGGGGAAGGAGAAGCAGGTGGTGGCGGACTGCCAACGGGCGGTGGAGCTGCAGCCCGACTACGTGCGGGGGTACGTGCGGATGGGGCAGGCGCTGCTGACGCTGGGGGACCGCGGCGACACGGGGGACGTGGTGCTGTTGAAACGGGCGCAGGCCAGCTTGGTCAAGGCGGGGCCCGCCACGCCGTCCCCGTCTCCCTTCTAAGCTCAACTGTCAGCCGCCTCAGCTGCGGTAGCGGTGGTCCCGTCCCTGAACCTGAACCCACACAAGTTGTCACAATTCAAGATTCCCCCGAACAAGTTCTCCCCACCGCGTACTCGTACCTGGAACATGCTATAACTTAAGCTACCACGGGAGCGAGTGCGCGGCCCTGTGCGGCGGCGTTGGAGCTAGAGCCCGGGAACAAGGTGGCGAAGAAGGCGTGGAAGGAGGTGGGCATCAGCATCCAGCTCCACGGCGACTCCGACTCGGATTCAGACTAGCGTAGGCGGGCGAAAGGAGGTGGGCATCTCAATCCAGCTCCACGGCGACTCGGACTCGGACTCAGACTAGCGGCGGCAGTGGCGGCGGCGGCGGCGGGGGGGGGAGGAGGTGGGCATCCCACTCTAGCTCCACAAATACTCGGACTCCGACTAGCGGTGGCAGTGGGGGGGGAGGAGGTGGGCATCTCAATCCAGCTCCACGGCGACTCGGAATCGGATTCGGACTAGTGGCAGCAGTGGCGGGGAGGAGGTGGGCATCTCAATCCAGCTCCACAACTACTCGGACTCAGACGCGGACCAGTGACGTAAGCTCCAGGGCGACTCGGACTCGGACTCAGACTAGGATTTAGGCATAGTGCCACGGTTGACTTCTTGGTGGTGTATATTCAATGCTAGCTCTCGTCAGGTTAGATGGCGGGATGATGATTGCTTCATACTTAATCCGAGCTTCAATAAAAGTGCAGACAAAATATAGAGAGATATCTGACACACTGTTGAGCGCTCATGGGGCGCGGACATGACAGTAAGCAGTTAGTGGTGGTGGAGGGTTGGTCCGGGTGCGCGACGCTAGTCACGACCTCGGAGTCCGACCGATGGAATGTGATTCGACATCACAACTAGCCTTTAGCCTTGAGAGTGTTTTGGATTGCTGCGCTGTGGCGTTGGGTGGCTGCTGGCGGTGCCATCGTTGGTCATTCAGCATACCGCCGCGTTGTCTAGCGGGGCCACGGCCACGGATGTCGGAAATTAGTCCTGATGTACCAAGCGACACGACACTTTATGCTTGGGAAAGATTTATTTACAATTTACAATTCTAGCCCGCCGCCGGGGTTTTCGTGACGTGCATTGACCCCCAGGGCGCTCAAGCTCACAGCTCACAGCTCACATGGTGCATGGTGAGCGTCAACCAACGCCATCCACCATGACCCACCCCCTCGCGATTGAACGCGAATCTGTACAGAATCTCAGAACCCGCCGCGGCTCTACAGGTACGCACAGAACACAGCATCGGCCGCCTCGGACATCTCGAAGACGGTGAGCGCCTCGGTCTTGGACTTGGACGCATCATCCGCAGCGAACTTCACGACGCCCTCGAGGGCCTTCTCCTAGGGCCCCAGATAAAGCATACTCGCCACGTCAGGGAGAGGGAGGAAGGGAGACAGACACAGAGACAGAGACAGAGAGCCGCTTCCGCGTGTGTGAGGAGGCACCAGGCTGTCACCCTAGCACCCAGCCCCCGGGTGCAAGCACACAGGGATCGGGCTTGCCGAGTCATATGACAACATTGAGCTCAACAAGCGAGAGTTCACAATGGGGTGGTCTGATAGATGACACGGTAGAAAGATGACATGGCAGACATGATCCACTGATGGATTGGTTCACACCGGGGCCAAGGCGGAAGCCTGGTGCCTCCTCATACACGCTGACGCATCTCTCATTCTCTCTGGATTCGTTCACTCGTCCCTACCTTCTCCAGGATGCCGATGGCCGTGTCCATGCGGTCACCGACGATCGCGCCGGGCGCCACACGCTGGGCCTCCACAGCCTTGGCCAGCGGCTTGGACGCCGACGTGCAGTAGGGTACACCACACATAGTATACCGGCACACACATCAGTAGCAGCGGCCCGACGCACACATTGGTAATAGCACGCGGTAAAATCACTGAATATCACATCACACGAACTAGCAACTACGTCTGATTGAGAGAGAGAGGCCCGTCAGCGTGTATGAGGAGGCACCAGGCTGCCGCCTAAGGCCCCGTCTCCGTCTGATTGGAATACTGATCCTGTCTACCCGCTGAAGGATGCCGGCAGTGTGTGCAGGTACACCGGCACAGCATGAGCAAACAGTGAGGTCGGGGTGCGGCCCCGCCGTGTTCCCGAAAATGACGGCACCGGCGCCCGCCTCCAGCAGCACCCGTCCGGCGCTGGGGTACAGCGACCCGCTGCCGTAATCCGACTTCGTCAGCACCCACCGCTAGAGCCTGCCAGAAATTGCTCCGAACATCAAAGGGTCCTTCAACACATTTGCCAACCCTTGTTCCTTTGTTGAGTTAGCAACCCTTGTTCCTTTGTTGAGTTAAAGTGAGTGCTAGAGCCTGGCAGAAATTGCTCACGATGTCCATAAATACACGTGCCAGTCCTAGTTCTTCAGGTCAGATGCCACCCTTTGATGTTCTGAGGTTTGTTTCTGCCGGGCCCCACCGAGCGCGCGAGCTTGAGGTACTTGGCCGCCGTCTGACCGGCGTCGGCAACGGTGCCGGCGATGACGGGGCCGTTCTGCATCGCCCACACGGGCGGCACGCAGTCGCTCGCGCCGACCGCCTCGATCTGGTCAGACGGGGGGGCGGAGAGGGCGAGGGGGTCAGAGGGGGTCAGAGGTGGTCAGAGGTGGTCAGAGGGGGTCAGAGGGAGTCAAAGGGGTAAGTGGGGGGGGTCAGGGGCAGGGGGACGGGCTGGATCGACGTAAGGCATCGAAGGGGGCAAGGGGGGAGGAGGAGCAGGGAGGGGAGCACGTGCTGGGGAGGGCGGGGGCAAGGAGGGAAGCAGCGGCCAGGGGGTAGGGTGATACAAGAAGGGGGGGCCGAAGGAGGGAGGGAGCGGGGGACGGGGAGAGGGGGAGCACCTTCTCGAGCGTGACGCTGAAGGGCCCTTCCTGGAAGGACACCTGGAGGCCGAGCTTGGAGGTGAGGTCGCCGAGCTTGGTGCCCTGGTCGCGCTTTGCGCTGGTGAAGGAGGACCCCATGAAGTAGGGCCTGCCAGATCATGCTTGTCATGTCACAGGATAGCACTTCCCTCAAGACACGAGGGTTTGAAATGATATGTATGACGTAGCAGGTATAATCTGCCAGACCCTGCCATGAAGGAGCTGAAGGGCACGAACCAGGTCTGCGCGTCAGCCGTGGGCTCCTCCCCGTAGGACCAGGTAGGTAGATATCGGGAGGAACACGTCATCCAACGCGTGCATTTTAAACTCTGGCTTGGCATCCTGTAATGAAATGGGGCCCGACTCCCCATATATCTTTCCGAATACCAAAACCGGCAGCAAGCCGGATTTTGGTGAGAAGCACTGGTGAGAAGGATAGGATCGCTCTCACTTCAGATTATGGACCCACCACGCTTCCCCTTTTCGTTTCACAAGACTTTCGTTTCTATGATGTGGCGAGCAATATTGGCCAGGCCCTACGACGACAAAGGCGGAGGAGGTGGAGGTCGGGGTGAAGCCGCCGAAGCCCATCTGGCGGCGACCCTCGTAGATGTTCAGGTTTACTGCGCGCGGGCCGTCAATGGAGGGCGAGCCGCGGAAAGTGAGCCGCATGCCGCCTTGCTGTGGGGCCTTACATAATTACTAAAGGAACTCCAGAGGGGTCTCCAGAGGGGTCTTCAGAGGGGTCTCCAGAGGGGACTCCAGAGGTGTCTCCAGAGTCTACAGCAGAGGTGTCTCCAGAGGGATCTCCAGAGGGGTCTCCAGAGGGGTCTCCAGAGAGGTTGAGAAGGGCACAGAGGGGTCCAGAAGAGCTCGGAGGGGGATCAGTGGGTGCATTGTGCAGGGTTGTTTTGACAGGCCTTGCCGGCGGCGGTGTAGCGGCTGAGGTCCAGGGCCTCCGGCGCCGACACGCCGTTCCGCATGTTGTTCAGCATTTGCACCGCGCCGTAGGAGTGCACGTTGTAATTGACAGCTAAATTTGAAAGCATTTCAAATCATGTTGTAGTTTCAAAAGCAGAAACCAAGGGCGGTGAAAACAGTTCATTTGATGGTGCCTGTAGGGTATTCATTACAATCGTCAGCGTTACCTTTATGTTTCTTTCAATGTATATGACGTTGACATTCCACCGCTACTCTATCTCGCACGATGTTTGATGCCCTGGGCAGCCTGGGGTGAACCTGCAGCGCCCTACCGCGCCGTAGCTGCCGCCGCCGTGCGAGGTGGCGGAGGAGAAGCCCCCGTTGCGGTCGAAGGAGATGCTGCCGTCGAACACCCACACGCAGGGCCCTACACAAGTTTCCTCACTGTCTGCTCATGGCAAAAAAAAATGAAGCTATCAGATGATTGATGTCGATCGATAAGGGTATTTGGGCAGCCCTGCCAGGTTCGGGCCGACCTCGTCCACGTTGCCGTTCGACACACCGCCCATCACGTTGTCGTCAGTCACGCTCCACCCGAGCCAAAGGGAAGGGCCTTCCAATCGTTTCCTTGTCTGCTCAACCCAAGAACCTTTGAGGAAACCATCGAATGGAGAGACAGAGAGGGAGAGGGAGAGACAGTGACACTTCCGTCTGTATAAGGAGGCACCACGCTTGCGTTCTGGCCTCAGCAGATATACTCTCAGGGTCCAGGATAAAACGGCTCAAGTGCCAGCTGGAGAAGGGAACGAGTGCAAGGCCCAGCCACGGCGGCGCCAGCACCACCGCCTCCACCTCCACCTCCGCCGCCGCCGCCGCGCCCCCGAGCAGACTCGCGCAGACGGCCTTCATGTAGGGCGAGCAGATCGTTGACGCCGCGTCAATCAACTGATCCGGCGCTAGCCTTTTGAACCCTCGTTTCTTGAACCCTCGTTTCTTGAGTTGAATGGTATCATGTGCCGTGGAGGAGGAGGAGGAGGAGGAGGAGGAGGAGGAAGAGGTGGAGGAGGTGGAGGAGGAGGAGGTGGAAGGGGAGGAGGAGAAGGAGGAGGAGGGAGAAGAGGAGGCGGAGCAGGTGGAGAAGGAGGGGGGTGGACGAGGAGAGAGAGGAGAAGGGGGAGGGGAGGAGGGGGATGAGGCGGAGGAGGCGCACATATTTGAGGCGTGTACGGCTGGGAACATCCGAAGGGGTGCCGTCGCGAAGTTTCTAAAGCTTCGCAACGTTTCCATCGGGGGAATAGAAGAAGGACCAGGAAGGAGGGGAGAGAAGGATGGACGCGGGGGCGCGGGGACGCGGCGAGCAATATCTGGCAGGGCCTCACCGCGGCGGCGAGCGCGATCGCGCGGCGGTCGGTGCGCGTCATAGCGGAGAAAACGGTTGTGGAAGGGGGCGGGGAAGGAGGAAGTAGAGGGGAGGGAGGAGAACGAGGAGGAAGAGGAGGAGGAGCAGGGGGAGGACGACGACGAGCAGGAGGAGGAAGAGGAGGAGGGCGAGAAGGAGCGGGAGGAGGGGAAGAAGGAGGCGGGGGAAGAGGAGGGGGAGGAGGAGGAGGAAGAGGAGGAGGGGGAGGAGGAGGAGGAGGGGGACGGGGAGGAGGAAGAGGAGGAGGAGGCGGGGGAGTGGGAGGAGGAAGAGGAGCGGGGAGGAGGAGGAGGAGGAGGCAGGCACGGAGGAGTCGCGGCGGCGATGACCGGGGGTAGGTTTGAAGTGGATAGCGCGCGCGCGGTCGTGTGTGCGAACGGTGCACGGTACCGCTCGTCGTGTTCGATTTACGTGTGTCTTGTTTTTCGGTGTTAGCGCATAACGCTGCGTGGCGCCAATAACGCTACGTGGCGCCAATACTGCTACGTGGCGCAGGGATCATCGGGCGGGACGACAATGAAAGACGAGCCTCGCCTTTCGTTGCTTTTGAGGTGCCGAGGCTTGCCGTACCATCACGTCATCACACTCTATTTTCAGAAAATGCTGACGAGGCATCGTTGTCTGGCTATCTGGGTTCTTCGAAGATCATGAAAGATTCGCGAAGCTTGAGGAAGCTCGCCTGACCGCTGACTTGGACACACCTATCTGCGCCGCCGCCGCCGCCAGTGCCCCACCCGCCGCCACCGCGCCTCCTCCTCTGCCTCCTGTGAACCCTCTCCTCTCGTCTCCTGCAGCCGCGGCGATGTTCCCCGCCCCCCGCCAACCCGCCGGTACGCTGGTACTAGCGGTAACGGCGCTGCTAGGCGGGCTGCTGCTGGCCTGGCTGCGCATGCTGCGGCGCGCCGTCGCCGCCTACGCCTACCTCTGGCCGCTGGTCCTGATGGAGCGCACGAGGCTGCAGGCGGGGGCTTACACTCGTCCGCTTTTCAGCTCAACTTGAGCCGTGTCTGACGCACAAAAGCACCCTGCACACCCTAAACACCCCCTGCTACCCCCTTAACAAGGGCTACACAACCCCTTCCGCACCCCCTCCGGCACCCCCTATCCCATGCAAAGCGCTTAAGTTGAGCTGAGAAGTGAACGAGTGTAAGCCCCTGGCTGCAGATGGCGCCCTCCTCTAACGAGTTCACGCACATGCTGGAGTTCCCTGACAGGCAGGGGCTGACACTCGTTCACTTCTCAGCTCAACCTAAGTCGTTTTGGTCACACCTCCCCGTGTCCCACTGTCCAATAGACTGGGGGGAAATCATCCACCCAACATATCCCACGAAATGTGCTTACGTTGAGCCGAAAAGCGGACGAGTGCGAGCCCCTGCTTACAGCGCCTTCCGCGCCGTGGTGAACCCCAACGTCGACACCCTGTACTCCTACGCCTGGCTCGACGTAGGCAGGGGCTTACACTCGTTCCCATCTCCGCTCCACTTGAGCTTACTTTGCCCCTTTCCGCTCAACTGAAGCTTACTTAGTCCCCCATACAGCCGAAATTAACCCGTGGCTGTGTCCCGACGGTGCTCAAGTTGAGCGCTCACGTGAGCGATGTGTTCCCGAAGGTCCTCAAGTTGAGCTCTGAAGTGAGCGAGTGTAAGCCCCTGGACGTAGGCGCCGAGCCAGTGGTGCTCTCCGTGCCCGCGCTGGACCGCCCGGACCGCTACTACGTGGTGCAGGTCAGGGGCTTACACTCATCATGCACTTCTCAGCTCAACTTGAGCGCTTTTTATGGGATAGGGGCTGTACGCAAGGGGTTGTGTAGCCCGTGTTGAGGGTGTGTCAGGGGGTGTTTAGGGTCTGTAGGGTGTTTTATTGTTTCAGACACGGCTCAAGATTAGCTGAGAAGTGGACGAGTGTAAGCCCCTGGTGCAGGTGATGGACGCGTGGAGCAACACCTACGCCAGCCTGTCGCCGCGTAACCCCGGTCCGGGGCAGGGGCTTACACTCGTCCACTCCTCAGCTCAACTTGAGCCGTGTCGGTCACAAGAAAACACCCTACGAACCCTAAACACACCCTAAACACCCCCTGACACCCCCCTAACACGGGCTACACAACCCCTACGAGCACCCCCTATCCCATAAAATGCGCTCGAGTCGAGCTGAGAAGTGAACGAGTGTAAGCTCCTCGTCCGGGGGCGGGCGAGTTTCTGTTCTGCGGCGGCGACGACTGCGACGACACAACGAGGCCCGTGGGGCAGGGGCTTACACTCGTTCACTTCTGAGCTCAACGTGAGCGCTGTTTATGGGATAGGGGGTGCGCGTAAGGATTGTGTATCCCGTATGAAGGGGGTGTCAGGGGGTGTTTAGAATGTGAAGGGTGTGTTCGTGTGTCAGACACGGCTCAAGTTGAGCTGGGAAGTGAACGAGTGTAAGCCCCTGCCGTGGGGATGTTTAACGGCGTGCTGAGGGCACCCACGGGCAGGGGCTTACACTCGTCCACCTTTCAGCTCAACTTGAGCGCTTTGCATGGGATAGGGGGTGCGCGTAGGAGTCGTGTTGCCCGTGTTAAGGGGGTGATTAGGGTGTGTAGGGGTTTTCGTGAGACAGACACGGCTCAAGTTGAGGTGAGAAGTGGACGAGTGTAAGCCCCTGCCCACGGGGCGCTCCTGGCTGCTGCTTCGCACCGCGGTGCAGGAGCGTAAGCGCACCAACACCGGGGGCAGGGGCTTACACTCGTCCACTTCTCAGCTCAACTTGAGCCGTGTCTGCCACAAGAAAACACCCTACACAACCCAAACACCCCCTAACACCCCCTTAACACGGGCTACTCAACCCCTACGCACACCCCCTATCCCATACACAGCGCTGAAGTTGAGCTGAAAAGTGAACGAGTGTAAGCCCCTGACCGGGGGTAGTACCGACGAGGACGAGGACGACGACAACACCGACATCGTCGCTGTGCGCGCACTGCAGCAAGGCTTCCTTCTGCGGCCTCTCTCGGCCTGGGTAGGGCGGTGCAAGTTGACCCTATCAAACCCAAGTTGAAACTGCCTGGAACTAAGAAGCACTTGAAACTAAAATGTGATAAACGGCTTTCAAAATTTGCTTTCAAATTCCAGTTGCACCGCTACACCTGGGCTGCTGGGCACCCGGGTGTCTGTAGCGCCTCCTCCTCCTTGGCCTCGGCTGAGGAGGCCAACGTCCGTGAGGCATCGCCGGCAGGGGCTTACACTCGTCCACTTTTCAGCTCAACATGAGCGCTTTGTGTGGGATCGGGGGTGCGCGTCGGGGTTGTGTCGCCCGTGTTTAGGGGGTGTTTAGGGTGTGTAGGGTGTATTCGTGTGACAGACACGGCTCAAGTTGAGCTGAGAAGTGGACGAGTGTAAGCCCCTGATCGCCGGTGGTGGCCTTGGAGCGCACCAGCTCGGCGGAGTTCTGGGCGGAGGCAGGGGCTTATATTCGTTCCCAATTCAGCTCAACTTGAGCTCTTCTGTCCACTATATACCCAGCTTACCTCATGAATATGTCCTGGAGTTGCTCAAGTTGAGCTCTAACGTGAACGAGTGTAAGCCCCTGGGCGGAGGCGATGGCGCTGTTGGCGGAGAATCTCCCAATGCACGCCCGCGCCCGCGCCCGCGGGGACCTGGAGGCGCTGAACCCGAGCCCGCCGGCGCCTGCGGTGGGGCGGTGCAGGTTGACACTATCGAAACCCGCGTTGAAAGCGCGCCTGATTTCAGCGCTTGAAACTAAAATGTGATGAAGCGCTTTCAAACGTCGCTTTCAATTTCAACTTGCGCCGCTACACTGCGGGTGCTGACGCGGAGATGATCGGAGCCATGCGTGCCCTGCTCGGGCTGCACCCCGGTAAGGCGGTGCAGGTTGACCCGTGACCCTATCAAACCGACGTTGAAAGCGCCTGGATATGAGCGCTTGAAACTATAATGTGATGAAGCGCTTACGAAATCTGCTGTCAAATTCAAGTTGCGCCGCTACAACCTGGGATGGGCCTCGCTGGTGTGCAGGAGCTGCCGATGCACACTCGTGTAGCGCTGGCGGTTGGGAAACACGCGGGCGCCGCGGCCGTCAAGCTCGCGGCGTTTCGGGGGTCGACGCAGGTGAACGGCTGGCGAGCCATCGGGGGCAGGGGCTTACACTATGCCACTTTTCAGCTCAACTTGAGCGCTTTGCATGACATAGGGGGTGCGCGTTGGGGTTGTTTGGCCCTTGTTAAGGGGGTGTTGGGGGTGTTTATGGTGTGGAGGGGGTTGTTTTGTGTCAGACACGGCTCAAGTTGAGCTGAGAAGTGGACGAGTGTAAGCCCCTGATCGGGGGGCGCATTGGAACGTACGGAGAGGACTATTGGAGCCGGGCCGCGGTGGGGCTCGTCGGACTCGGGGCCAACTTGGTAGGGCCGTGCAGGTGGATCCCAGGTTGACCCCAGGCTTTAGCAGTTGAACCTGCGCTTGCTTTCAGGCACTTTCAGCTCTTTAAACTGAAATGTGATAAGCTGCTTTCAAACTTTACTTTCAACTGCGAGATGCGCCCATCCAACTTGGTGCAGGATGCGGTGTACCGGGTGCACTGGAGTGTGGACGGCAGGGGCTTACACTCATCCACTTTTCAGCTCAACCTAAGCGGTTTCTGACACAAAACACACCCTAAACGCCCCGTAATACCACCTACGCGAGTAATATGCCCTGTCCAGACCCTAAATGCACCCCCTATCCCACAGAAAGCGCTCACGTTGAGCCGAAAAGTGGACGAGTGTAAGCCCCTGCTGGACGGCGGAGCACGGATGCGGCTGCGGCTGGACCCGCCCCCGCCTTGTGGCGCCTTCTGGTCCCTCACGCTCTACACCGCCCCCGACGGGTTTCTCAGCAACAACCCATGGCGGGGCGGTGCAGGTTGACGGCAAGAAGACCCGTGTTGACAGCGCCTATGGTTTGAGCGCGTGAAGCTACAATGTGATGACACGCTTTCAAACGTTGCTTTCAATTTCAACTTGCGCCGCTACACCATGGAACATACATGCCGTGAGCAGCGAGCGCGCCGCTCGGGCCGTCACCCAGTGCTCCGCGTCCACTTGCTCCCCGGGACCCAACGCAGAAGAAGGTAGCACAGATGACGTGGTGGGGGCGGTGCAGGTCGACCTTGCTTTGACCCCGGACTAACCCCGGTTGGTTTCAAATTCACCGCAGTTTCAACGCTTGAACCTATAATATGACGTTCCGCTGTCAAGCTTTACTTTCAATTGCAATCTGCGACACTACAACGTGGTGGAGATCTGGCTGCAACCCACGCCGCCGCCGGACAATCGGCTGTACGAGAATTGGCTGCCCACGCCAAAGGTAAGGCAGTGCAGGTTGAACCGATGAAATCCAAGTTGAAACCGCCTGGAACAAAGCGCTTGAAACTAAAGTGTGATACACTGCTTTCAAGTTTTGCTTTCAAATTCAACTTGCGCCGCTACACAAAGGGGGTGAAGTACCAGCTGACGATGCGGATATACTGGCCGGGCGAGGAGGTGCTGAGTGGAGAGTGGCAAATGCCCGCATTGGAGAGGATGCGCGACTAGCCAGCTGGCGTGACAGGTGGCGGGGCAGCCAGTGGGGGCGTGACGGGTGGCGGGGCGGCCGGTGGGGACGTGACAGGTGGCGGGGCGGTCAGTGGGGACGTGACAGGTGGCGGGGCGGCCAGTGGGGACGTGACAGGTGGTGGCGGGTGATGGTGGCGGGCACCTGGTGTTCAAGTATCTGTGTGTGAGAGAAGGCCCGTGTGTGCGTGTGAAAGACAGCTTGCGTGTGGGAGCGTGTGTGTTTGTGTTCGAGCGTGTGGTTGTGGTGATGTTTGCATGTTTCTCATCGGGTGAGTGCGAAGTACGTTAGACATGGCAGCCTGATATCTTGTTTGTTGGTTTTTCTACGCGGGTGATAGCCACGCGTCACCATCGTTCGTGTGTTCCATCCCTCGGCGAGCCGTTGCCGAGACTATCACGTCAGCGTCACCAGACTCTAATTTCAGTAAATGTTGACGAGGCATCGTAGTCTTGGAAGCGACAGGTATGATGGGGGAGGAGTGGTACGGGTGCCCAGCAACGCCGCTTCGAGTCGTAAAGGGCGCCAAACGGCAACGCACGACCCACAGCACGTCGGAAGCCGCAAGGCGCCCGGGCCGAGCTATTCGTGACTTGTGCGTCGCGCACCCGGTCTGTGCCCGCGCGGGATGGCGGGCAACTTTCCCGGTCTGTACCCGTGGGCGCTGGAGAAGGAGGTGCTGAGCGCGCGGGCGACACTGCGCGGGCGTGCGCTGCTGCGCGTGGAGGGAGAATTCGAAGTCGCCAACACGCGCGCGCGGCGACTGGAAGCAGAAGTCGAAGTCGCCAACACGCGAGCGCGGCGGCTGGAAGGAGAAGTCGAAGTCGCTAACTCGCGCGCGCAGCGGCTGGAGGGAGAAATCATATTCGCCAACAGGCGTGCGCGGCGGCTAGAGGGAGACCCGGAGGCGCTGCAGGAGTGCTCCGCCGAGGAGCTGCGCGACCTCATGGCGGACACGGAACGGGGCCGAGCGCACCGCCGCCTGCGGCATCTGCCTGACGCACCCTAAGGACACGGCGCTCAACTGCGGGTACGTGCACCGTCATCTCCCTTGTCTTTCCAATCATCGGGGCCAGGGCAAAAGCCTATTGCCTCCTCATAGCGCTACACGCGGAAGCGACTCTCTTTATCTCTTGTCTTTCCTATACTTTCCGAACGTGCGTTCTCACGTGGATGCGTTTACACGCTGCAGGCACGTATTTTGCGGCGTCTGCGTGCCCCGAGCGAGTGGAGGTGTGCCCGGTGTGCCAGAGGGCCATCACCGAGCGCCGCCGCGTGTACCTGTAGGTGCCGCTCACCGCGCCCGTCGTGTTGGTGCGTGCCAAGCCTTGGGATGTTCCAGTGTGCGCGGGAGTTCGGCTGCTGATAGGACGTGAGGGCGGGCACCTGATGATTTTGAAGTGGGCGCGGGAGCACCACTGCCCGTGGAATGTGAGGACGTTACTAAAACAAACCCCGGCCGCGTTGTCACTGTGTATATTGTACAGAAATCTTGTCGTGTCGTGTCGTTGTGATGAGACTTAATACATCAAGACCATTGTCCGATGTCCGTGGCCCCGCTCGACGACACGGCGGTTTGCTGAATAACCAACGATGGCATCGCCAGCAGCAACCCCACGCCACAGCAACGTAGCAATCCAACTCGTTTTCTGTTCAAATTGCTCATGACCCCGACCGAGGTTGGGTTGGGTGTTTACTGTTTTTACATTCAGGTACGTCAGACGGTTTAATTCTACTCGTGTCGTTTAGCAGTTTCGCATAGCCGTAGCTCTAGCTAGTGTCTCAAAAGTCCATGGTACGATAGTTGCATTGTTCTGCGTAGCGTTCAATGTTCTCAAGTATGTCATCATTCAGCAAACCATCTCAAGCTTTGGTGTGGGAAACAACATTCGATGTCGTTAACTAAGCGGGCGATAGCCAGGCGTCATCATTGTTCGTGTTCTCAGCCCCAGGCGAGCTGCCGCTGCCGCCACCGTCGCCGAGACCGCCGCCGCCGCCGCCGCAGGCGCCGCCGCCGCCGCGAGTTCTATTCCACTCTAAGCGGGTGACAGCCACGCGACATCGTTGTTCGTGTGTTCACCCCCTGGCGAGTTGTCGCCTCCGAAGCTGCCGCTGCCGCCGCCGCCGCCGAGGACGCCGCCGCCGCCGCCGCCGCCGCCACCGCCACCGCCGCGGCCGCCGCGGGCTCCCTGTTCCGCCTCCTCGATGTTGGCGACGTGCAGGCTGACCACCACGGTGTAGCGGCGCACATTTAAATTGAAAGCAAAGTTTGAAAGCACTCCATCATATTGTAGCTTCAAGCGCTGAAACCATAGGCGCTTTCAACACGAGTTTTGATACTGTCAACCTGCACCGCCCTACCACGGCTGCCGCCACCTTGGCGCACGCCGCCGCCACGGGCACCACGAACCAGGGGCTTACACTCGTCCACTTTTTGGCTCAACGTAAGCGCTTTCTGTTGGATAGGGAGTGCATTAGGGGTTGCTTACGCGGTGGTGAGGAGGTGTTGGGGAATGTTAGTGGGTATTCCAGGTATATTTTGCGTCAGAAACGGCTCAAGTTGAGGTGAAAAGTGGACGAGTGTAAGCCCTGCCACGAACCACAGCCAGCCGTCAGCCTGAAGCGCCTCAAGGACCGCCTGGCTGGTGCCGCCGCTGCCGCCGCCGCCATCGTACGGAGTGGGGGCGGCTGCAGAACCCGCCTCTACTGCCCCGCTCCCCGCTGCTGCCGGTCCCCGCGCCCAGGAGTCTGCCCCTGTCGAGCAGCGGCCGCCGGGCGGCGCCCCCAACTGCGCCAGAAGCCCCAGCACAACCGCCACAGTGTAGCGGCGTAAGTTGAAATTGAAAGCAAAAATTGAAAGCATTTCATCCATATTATACTTTCAAGCGCTGCGACCATCGGCGCTTTCAACACGGGTTTTGATACTGTCAACCTGCACCTCTCTACCACGACTGTCGCCGCGATGGAGGCGCTCGTCCACCGCGTATAAGCCCGCATAGCATCCGCTGAGCTGGTGGGCGATGATTGGGTGCACGAGAGCACGGCGGCGGCGCCGGCCAATGGGGCGGCGGGTAGCGCCAGAGGGGGTATCAGGAGAACCAGGCAGCAGGGTCATCGAGAACAAGCACTCGAAGCGAGATTGGAGCATGACATACCTTCAGGGCGGATGCTCGCACAGACGCGCAGGCTCGGTTCGTCGACTCAACGTCTGCCGAGTGCCTGCCCTCAATAGGCCGATTTCGGTACATCGCTTCCCGCGCCCAGCGCTGAAGCTGTGTCCGCTACTCGGTATGGGCGCTCAACCTGGCGACCGCCTTCCCGCGCCGAGCGCTGACGCTTTGCCCGCAACTCTGT
>Ga0307489_10000791_pt1 | contig 20044 bp, 22 predicted proteins | sample SB12metaG_FD_202247 | JGI IMG/M metagenome (GOLD analysis project Ga0307489, IMG submission 202247) | Sea-ice brine microbial communities from Beaufort Sea near Barrow, Alaska, United States - SB 1.2 | ecosystem: Environmental > Aquatic > Marine > Coastal | place: USA: Alaska | collected...
AGAATTAACAGGACAGCCATATTAATTTTTTCGTCTGCTTTGGCGCTGCTCAAACCAAAGTGATTTTGCAAAACCAGTTTATTGCGTGCTCTGCGCAGGCAATGTTGTTAACGTGGATGGCCTTGTAATTTTGTAATTCCTTTGTAATTCCTCAATGCGAGGTAATAATCTAAAACCGATTATCTCAACAGTCGATTAGGGCGCAGTGAAGACACTCAATAGTTATGCTGCCACCGATAAAAACGGCTCGTAAACAAAACGAGGTGTGGCTAATTTGAGGTGTTAAATAACATGGTGAACCACAAAGGGTTCGCCTTTTTTATGGTGGGCCCCCCCTAACGATGGCCTCATAATCACTGCAAACCAGCAGGATAATATCCATTGAAATTTTCACTGTGATGCAGCGTTAATAAGGTTGAGATCTTATACAAAAGTTATTAACACGGGCAAAATAATATTGCGATTGCAGTACATTGCGTTTAGTGTGCATCCTTGTTTTATTCTAGTAATGAATTACGCAAATGATAAAAAGTATCTCACTGTTAATACTGTTGTTAGCCTCTACACCTTCTCTTGCAGACGAGGTTAAAAACTCACCCCACGCAGTAAAGTCCCTGGAGATTTACAAAACCATTATCGGCATTCCAACTGTTGCGGGTCGCGCCAAAGTGCCAGAGATGGCAGCATACCTAGCCAGTGAGTTTCGTGAGGTTGGTTTTAAAGAGGACGATATTCGCATTATTCCTCTCGGTGAAACCGTCGGCATGATTGTACGTTACCAAGGTGACGGCACTGCTGGCAATAAACCCATTCTTTTACTGGGTCATATGGATGTAGTAGAAGCACTGGACAAAGACTGGGATCGCCCTCCTTTTGAGCTCACTCAAGATGATACGTATTTTTATGGCCGTGGCAGCATAGACAATAAACTCGGTATTGCCATGCTCTCGTCGACCTTTATACACTTAAAAAAAGAAGGTTTTGTACCCGACCGAGATATCTTTATTGTTTTCTCGGGTGACGAAGAAACCGCCATGCTGACCACACGTATGCTGGCCAATGAACGTCCTGAGCTGGCAGAAGCAGAATATGCCCTTAACTCTGACGCCGGTGGTGGCTTATTAGATGAAAATGGCAAAGCCTTAGTTTACCTAGTGCAAGCTGCAGAGAAAACCTATGTCAGCTTTGAACTCACGTTACATAATAAAGGCGGGCATAGTTCAAGGCCCCGACCCGACAATGCTATTTATGAACTATCAGCAGCATTACTCAACATCAGAGATCACCACTTCCCGGTTATGTGGAGTGACATGACACGCCAATTTTTCAAAGTATCAGGCACACAATTGGGAGGGGAACTCGGGCAAGCAATGCAAGTGTTTGCCGCTGACCCTACCAATAAAACGGCATCTGACCGACTAGAAACAGAAGCCTCATACGTAGGTAGCACGCGTACCACTTGTGTCACCACCATGTTAACGGCAGGACATGCAGAAAATGCCCTACCTCAGTCTGCCACGGCTACAGTCAATTGCCGTATTTTTCCTGGAGTGAGTGTTGAAGAGGTCAAACAAACACTGCAAAAAGTGGTTAAAGATGACGCCATAGAATTTGTTACCTTAGACTCGCCAGTAGAAAGTCCCATATCAGAATTGCGCGATGATGTCATGGCGGCAGTGAATAAAGCCGTGCATGTGCGCTATCCCAATCTACAAACCATGGCCTACATGGAATCAGGTGGTACTGACGGCATGCACTTTCGCAAAGCAGGTATTCCAACATGGGCGGTATCAAATGTATTTATGAACCCAGATGAAATGTTTGCCCACGGCCTCAATGAGCGTTTGCCTATCAAAACCTTCTATGATGGTCTTGATCACTGGAGCATTGTGCTAAAAGAACTAACAGGTAATAACCCCTAAGCTCAAAACTACGTTATCCAATAAATATCACCTAGGCGCTAATAAAAAATAGGCTTAACACCAAGGGCTATTTTTGATCGCGCTGGTTATTTTAAAAATAATTATAAATACACTCATCGTGAGTCGCTGTTAATGACACTTGATGAGTCGCAACACTTTACCGCTGTTCAATCCAAAGGTATTTTGTGTAAAGGCTTATATTGCTTACTGTGCGGAGGTAATATTTTTAACATGGCTGGCTGTGTAATCGCCCTACCCTCTATTTATTCCTATAAGCATCAAGTGATATGACGTTATCATGCTCTGGAAAATTCCCCGTTAAACCCGACGGTTCAGTGGGTTCGGGAGAATGATCGGATCCTAAATGACTTAGCTCACATCGGGCGTTGAAATCGGCGCGTTCTTTTGCCTTAAGTATAGCAATACATGCATCCGCCTGGGCGGTGTTGTGTTTGCCGTAATGTAATAACCAGGCGTATAAGAATTCACGTTGTGGGTAGAAAGAGGTTTTATCAGCCTTGTTTTGTCTTAACAGTTGATTGGCAAAGGCATCAATTCCAATTAAATCAACCCCTGTGGGTACCTGCCCCCTGTCATCAGTCCAGCGGCGAAAATGCCATGCCACATCATTGATATGCTTCTGTACACTTCGCTCGCCGCGTAGGTAAAAGGTACAGTTATCGTGTTGCTGACGATAGTGTTCAAGGCTGGTGTCGATTGCCTGCGAATTAGCATCAACTGAGGTCATCAATTCATGAATATGTACGCTAAGGTGGTGCTCAAAATTATTCAGAAAAGACACGTCATCACCTTTTGTTAATGATGACAACGTGATGCAAAAGCGCGTCTGGCAATCCATCGCTACCAACACATTTTTACCTTTTACTTTAATGACGTGTACCAACCACTGCCAGTATAGTCGGCCATTAGTTTCGGCCATTGACTCGGCAATGGTTGTTTTGGGTGCCGGCTCAATGGGTGAGATTATTTTGCCTTTTCTTGTACAGCTAAAAAATTCAGCGGCGGCTTTGGTGCAGTTAAATATCAGCACAACTTGTCCTTGAGACATACTCTTGTAAAATAATGACGTCGGCTTTGGGTTAAGCCTGCACGTATTGTGACGGTGAATTTGCGTTTGAATGTGGTCATGCCACCCCCATAAGATCAACTTTTATTCTGCGTTTACCCGTTAATAACTGCTGCATCAGGGCTTTTTTCTCTGCTTTAAATTTAGCAAGTTGTTGTTTGAGTAGTTCGATTTTTATCCCTATTAATTAATACCGCTGTGGTTTTTTGTTGTTCTTGTGCACTAGGTATTCTGACTTTTATTTCCTTAAGTGCATTTAATGACAATACCTTTTGAGATATATCAACGCTGTACTGTCTAAAAAAAGATCAATCTAAAAAATGTGTTAGTTACTACTGAGCTAAACACACGATAGTAGTTACTCATAAGTAGGGTCTTAATAGGCAACTATTTGATAAATAAGTTTTAGCTTGTGCTCAAAGCGTGAACGAATAGTTCTGCGAAAAAAACGGTCAATGCAAGTTAGTACAGTAGCCACTATACTCAGCTACGCCAGTAAATTATACAGATTTGCAATCGTCCTTTACTCTATCAGCTTGCACGCTTCACTGGCTTTATCAGACGGCAACGTCAGGTCACTGCCGATAAGTTGGTCCGAACTATGTTGCAGTTATTGGGGACCCACAGCAATGTGCACCTCGCTGACATCCACCGAGCATTTTGCAACAATAGCGGGATGGACATTGCCTATAAGCCCTTACATAACCAGTTGAAGAAAAAAGCAAACACTGGCACAAAAGCACCTGACGATGACCTGGCAAATTCTGCCGTAAAACGCTTATGATATGCCCTTGCTCAAAATAACCTTGAATTAAACCGTTGCAAAGTAAACGAAAAAATTATCATAGATACCTTATTAATTTGGCTTATGTTAATTGTTTTTATAATCCAATAACATAGTCCAAATAATACTCATATTAAGGATAAATCAAACATTATGCGTAATTTTGTTAATATATTTATTTTAGCCCTGTCATTGGGCATGTCATTTAGTGTGGTTCCTCAGGAAAATAATGAAGTATTGATGACTGACTAAGCACCTACAAAAAAGTTACTTATAGTCGAGTCAATCCTGACTCAGATAAAAGCGTTAATGCTCGCCGAAGGTTTAACCACTGAAGCTGCCACCGCAAAAGTGCTTATAGCAGTTTTGGTGAAAAGTGACAGTAAGCTTAGTCTTGAAGTTATTGATGCCATAGTGACTAATTTTGTTCAGGAAGTAATCATTTTGGCCGTGACTATTACACCAAAAGATGCAGATAAAATTATTAATGACGCTACACTCACCGGTGTGGTTACTGACGAATACGCCCTTGCTGCTGCCATCACGGGCGGAGGGGATCCAACTGTAGTAACAGCACCTGTGGCTGCAGGTACTGAGCAAGCAGATGCTCAAGCCGCAGCAGAGGCACCGCTTCACTTGAATTTGATGATTCAAAATATATTGTGAAATTGGCCGTCGATAAGGTAATTAAGTTTTCCGGAGGGGCTAACTTAAAAATTTGGATAGGCAACCCAAAAAATGAAACGTTTTTTTCAGATTCAATGATAAGTGATAAAGACACCATCCCAGCATTAGATTATGCGATCGTCAAACCAAGTGCTCAACAATTCAAAATCACCCCATCATAACAAAGTATTTTAAAGTAGTGCCCACAGGCTCTGAAGTACAATTTAATTTGGAATCTACAAAAGGCGGAAGTTTCAACGTCAGCGCGAAAGTAGACGTATTTAGTAAGTCCGATTGCTCAGACACCCCACAACCTAATTATGGTGCTGATTTAACCGTCACTGTTGAGGTAAACAACAAAGAAAGAATAATGACAAAAATAGCTCAATTAAGGACCATTTTATGGGATCAGTTCTTGAATTTTTGGCAAGCATTCGTTGCACTTTTTTTTGGTTTAATCTTATTCTTAATTAGAGGGAATTTGAAAAAGCGTTTTGGATTCGATAGCGAACAAAAACCATAAAAAGAATTAACAGCACAGCCAGATTAATTTTTTGCTGTGCTTTGCCGCTGCTCAAACCAAGGTTATTTTGGGTGATATATTATACCACGAGCTCTGCTGAGATATTATTTTTAACAAGGGTGCCTTGTTAATTTGATGCCAAGGGGCAAGTAGTAGGTTGTCATCACGAAAGCGCCCATACATGTCTGTGTAATTGATGTACGTAATTCCATGGTGTGGCAAAGAAAGAACTGACCTTATTCAACTTTTGTTCTTCAAATTAATCTTTTTGTCATCAATGTAAAGGTTTGGGGATGCGCATTCATACCAAGCCGCTTGCCGCGTTTCTCAATAGAAGGTAATAAAGTAAATGCAGCCACAGCTTCAATCCCAAGTGATATAGCAAGCGCAAACAGTTCGGCAGTGATCTGGTCAATTACCCGTGCTACGTACTTAGGTGATGCGGCAGGATTCGAGCAAAAATTCTCAAGATACGCCACACCCGCATCGGTTTGCATTAAAAACCCAACAGCAACGTTGGGCACAATAAACCCTCTCATTTTTACTTGGGCAGGTGCAAGTGCTGGCCAGCTTCTAGCGGCATACCACGCATTGATATGGTCTAGGTCGTCTAGGTGAAATTCGCGCATCAGCGTCAGGGTTCCGATTAGATGATTTTTGTGCCAGGTTGATGATTAGTTTGTCAGCGGCATCGACTACATCTTTGGCTGTATATCCGAGTGATTTGAGCAATGATCCCATCAGATTACTTATGGGAAGAAAGTAAAAATATGTCTTTATATCGCGACTTTTTTCGATTAAAAATGAAAAGCCCACCAGTGAACAAACTAGCGAGCATGTGAAAAGACTCGTGATTCGGTTGTCACAAGTCCACTCGCTCAGATAATTTTCGTGCCAGCTTTAATTATTACCTTACCCGTTGCATCAACTACATCATGCGTTGCTTCACCTGCGGCATTTGTGACAACACTGATTGTCTGCTCAATACCGTCAACCGTCGCGTGGACTGTGTGAACAACTGTGTGAATGACTGTATTTGTTAAATCGCCGACTGCACCGCCGATTGCTTTAATAACTGAACCCATGGTTTTTCCCTTTTTTAAATATAAAAATATGACTATAGGTAGAACAGAACATCATTTTTCATAAAATGATAATAAATATTACCCTACATTTTTTATATTTACATCTTTTTTATATCTTTAATGGATGTAAATTCCAGGGTATTCGTTGAAGAAATAAATTTAGCACAAAGCAGGCATTGGAAACCTCAGCCCTTACCGGTCTTTGCAGTCATACAGTCCGATAATAGAATTAACAGGAAAAATCACCAGCCATATTGATTTTTGCTGTGCTTTTCAGCTGCTCAAACCAAGGTTATTTTGGGTAATGGCTTATACCACGAGCTCTGCTGAGGTGTTTTTCAACATGGTTCGCTTCGTAATGCTTGCCTAAAGTGGCGGAGCGAATGTGACGATAGGCAAACGGTTAGAAATCATCGTTTTTCGAACATATTGGGTTACGCCCTGTGCTGAGCCGCCAGGGCCTGTATGAGGCTGGTAGTTAAATACCTGTTGCTACCCGATTATGCCCGAGCACGTAGCTGCTCAATAATAGCTTCGACACTTTGAATACCCTGTTCGTCGCCACCCATAAGTTCATGCAGCCAATTTTCAACTGTTGCAGCCGCCGTCCATGCTGAATTGTTAAATGAGCTGACGCTACCTTGCAACGCAAGATGTCTTTGTTTAGATGCATGATTTGTCAACACCAAAAGTGCTTTTTGCCCGTATTCAGGAGCAAGGGACTTAGCGTGTTGAATTTTTGGATCGTATTCTCTAATTGTATCGGCTATAGCCGACCTAGCTTTGCCTTTAAGAGCTCCAGAAGTCATACTTTGGACTTTCTTTAGTTCCTCTTCGTTAAAACTCATTATTTACTCCTATATCAGCGCACAGCGCTTATTATCACTACTATGTAAGGTACATAATCATGTATCGGCGCACTAATCAACGTCAGAGACGGTTTGTAAATCCAACAACCGTCGATCATAAAAAGAAATCCAAGTGTGACCAATGCAGCGTCGAATTAACAGCACAGCCATGTGGGGTATTAACAAACCACCCATGTTAATTTTTTCGTGTGCTTTGCGTTGCTCAAAACAGGGTTATTTTGAGTCTTATAGTACGCGCTCTGTGGAGGTAAGGTCGTTTATTCGACTTATACCCACAGGTATTAAACAGCCTTAATGTCGTTTTTCCTGTTTCCAGGTACCTCCATATTGGTACAGCGGTTGGCTTTTAACTTTCGATTGACACTTTGCACAAACAAAAATCCAAGGCGCGGGTTGTTGCAATCTAACCCGATACAATACCGACTCAGGTTTTGCACAGTGAGCGCAATCTTTCAGTGGCCGGTTTCTTTGTGACTTACCCATCGATTACCTTTACAGTAATTTGGCCACCACCACTGCACAATGTGAACCCGTTTCAACTAGTTTTCCCCAAACACGCATCATTAAATGGGGCTCGCTATTGATCGCAATAAGCGCTTCGTCCCTGTGGGCTTGCTCATCCACATTACACCTTTTCATCATTTTTATAATGTCCGTCTTATCAACAAATTGAAGCTTGGATAGCGCGTTAATTTGTTGCCTGTAATGAACGTCAACAAATGACTCTACTGTGTAAATCGTGTAATACACCCAGTTTCTGCCCAGCATCATCGACAATGCCCCCATCATAAACCCGGCAAATATCCAAATAAGAAGGAGGACACTGCCTCTAAACCGATGAATAAGGTTTTCAAATTGGATCAAATGGTCTTTCTCTGTCGCTAAATGATGCTTGGCAAACGTTTCAATCTCGGAGTCACGTTTAAAACGGTTAACCAATAATATACCGCGATATATCCATACTGCGCCGGTTTCCCCTGCATGGCTTGCACGAAGCTCAGCACGAATAGAAGACGCATATCGTGTGTTATGCAATGTCCTTAACTTATACATCTTTGTTGCCGCCTTGTTTAGATACTTGCCCATACCCATTTTTACGAGATAGAGATGTTAAACCGATACCAAGAGCAACTATCATCAATATTGCCAGACCAACAACTATGTAAGATACCCAAGGTGCACTCACACTCCCCCCTAAAAATTATAATGTATTGATAGTGAAGTTACGCTTTGTGAGGGCAGAGGATCATACCGAGGTTTGTGTTTATCTATAGATTAAACAAAAGGACAAAACAGAGATTAAGCGTTTGAACAAAGATTTTCTATTGGGTTTAGGTTTAAATTGATGCTAATAATGCACTAACAAATGCTTTAGCGTGTCTCGGTTTTCGCAGCCAGAGTATTCAATACTTTTATTAAATACCCAGCTAACTATTGCGTTACTTTGCCAGGTGTTCGGGCTCATTGGTCCGGCAACCCCATGTTTTATGCGCCTTATCAACTAACATTTGACCACGATCATGCCACAGCAAACCCGCTCCCATTTTAATCATGGAATAACCAAACCGAAATTGACTTTTAGGGTCTGCAAAACCAATACTACCGCCTGCTGCAACGATCACAATGATAAAGAAACCCAATGTAAGTCGTGATTTTTTGGCTTTAGACCAAATAGACTGAAAAACGTTAAATAAAAGTCCAATTGCCCCTTTTTACAGCCTCTATTTATACCACTGTGTATGCAAAATACTAATATCCTTTTCTCTGTTAAAGCGCTGTGTAATGCCACCCAATACCGGTAATCGCACAACATGAGGATCAGGAAATGGCTAGACAACAACATCCAGAATTTGGCTTTAGAACACAAATTCGCAGATCACCCTACTTCGATGCAACCTTACTCTGGGGTACCAAAGGGTGCTCGGTGCATAACCACATGTATACCCCCAGCGATTTCGGTAATCCAACGCAAAAATTCTGGAATGGGGTCAACACGGCAATGGTGTGTGATGTTGCCATGACGTTTTATTTTACCAATGTTCAAAAATAAGGTCAGAAATCATGGCAAAGCTAAAGTCACAATCAACTGAGCTTGTACTTAAGGTCACATGTGCTGCTACAGGAGGTATCGTAGCGGCTGCAACATCTTTTTTATGGGATAACAGTTGTTATATATCTGAATTGAACCAGTATGATGATGAAAGTAATGGGCGTTTTTTTATGCGTCTCGTCTGTAGAATCGAATCAAAAGATTTTGATATTGGTTTGATTAAAGAAGGTTTTACAGCTATTGCCAAACAGTTCGATATGGCTTGGGAGCTTTATGACTCTTCCATTCCTAAACGTGTTTTAATCATGGTCAGTCAATCAGATCATTGCCTTGCTAATTTGCTTTATCGTTTTCATAAAGGAGAATTACCCATAGAAATTACGGCGGTAGTGTCGAACCACAAGGATCTTCGGCATATGGCTGAACGAGAAGGCATTCGTTTTGTTCACTTACCTATCACCAAAGAAAATAAAAGAGAGCAAGAATTGGCTTTGCTTGATGTAGTCAAAGAAACAGATACAGAACTGGTTGTTCTTGCTCGATATATGCAAATTTTATCCGATAGTTTATGTAAAGAATTATCAGGAAACGCTATTAATATTCACCATTCATTCTTACCAGGTTTTAAAGGTGCCAGGCCTTATCATCAAGCCTATGAGCGTGGTGTAAAACTCATTGGTGCAACAGCGCATTATGCTACTTCAGATTTGGATGAAGGGCCAATTATTGAGCAAGCGGTTCAACCGGTTGATCATACTCACTGTGCTGAGCAATTAGTTTCCATTGGTCGAGATACCGAAACAATTGCATTAGCCCGTGCCGTTAAACTGCATTGCGAAAATCGTGTTTTTTTGTATGGCAATAAAACGCTCGTTTTTAAATAAACACGCTAAGAATGATGTTGTGGCAAAAAATAAATAAATGATTCAAGCCTTCGCTGTTGAAGTGCAGGGGGGGAGTGATAACGATAATATCCCCTCTTTTACTCACGCTACCAACAAAGCTGTGTAACTTAAGTAATCGACGCTATGGGTAGCGGGTATATTGTCCCCCCTTGTTCTGCAAGAACTATCAGTCTTGCCTTGGGATGTCGTTGCCAACCAGCCATCGTTAACCCATCACCAACAAGTTGTGCCGACATTGCTCAACCCATGCTTCAATCCCCGTGTTCGGTAAAGGTGAACTACCCGACGCCGCTTCCTGTCGATCACGGGGTTTTCTAGACAAAATTTCGATAAAGATAGATTTTTTCAGGTTTGATCCTCACTCCGCGGACCTTTAGTCACCATCCGGTCATTTGTTCTGCGCTTCAGTAATCCCAGCGTTTTAACTCTATAAGCTAACTATTATCAGTGTCATCCTGATGGCCTTTGTAGCTTGCAAGCAACGTTAATTCGACTTTCTCTACACTTGTTTATAGCGATAACCACGCTCTATTGATTACCCTTTAGTTCAAGGTATTGCCTGGCTAATACCAATCAGTGTTAGTAAATGATCGCTGGGCGAGAATTTACATGGGCTTAATCAAGGCGCTTAAATGAAGTAATAGTGGTGCTCTTTCGAATTCGGGCAACGCAGAGTAAGCCCATTTAAAACTCGCCCAAAGGGAATGCACCAGCGTATTTTATCTGCGATATCGCTCTTTGAAAGAAAATAGCTATTCCTGCATAACGGCGCCCTGCTCAAACCGCTGGACGTATTCTCGATGGATACTTATTAATACGGATTGGTATAACTACCCTTCTCCATTATCGGCCATCTCTTGCTGGAGTATATTCGAAAAACCTGCAAGCCGCTGACCGCTTTTTCTCTTCAATCAATCAAGCCATACACTTATTGGTTGGAGCCAAGACTATTTAGAACAGTGATTTTTTGGCTTTAGACCAAATAGACTGGAAAACGTTAAATAAAAGTCCAATTGCCCCTTTTTACAGCCTCTATTTATACCACTGTGTATGCAAAATACTAATATCCTTTTCTCTGTTACAGCGCTGTGTAATGCCACCCAATACCGGTGATCGCACAATATGAGGATCAGGAAATGGCTAGACAAGAACATCAAGAATTTGGCTTTGGAACACAAATCCGCAGATCACCCTACTTCGATGCAACTTTACGCTGGGGTGCGAAAGGGTTCTCAGTGTATAACCACATGTATATCCCCCGCGATTTCGGTGATCCAACGCAAAACTTCTGGAATTTGGTCAACACGGCAATTCTTTGTGATGTTGCCGTTGAGCGCCAGGTAGAGATCACCGGACCAGACGCCGCAAAATTTGTGCAAATGCTGACGCCAAGAGACCTTTCAAAGTTTGCTGTAGGCCAGTGTAAATATGTACTGATCACAAATGCTGAGGGTGGGGTTTTGAACGATCCTATACTGCTTCGTCTGGAAGAAAACCGCTTTTGGATCTCTCTGGCTGACAGCGATATTTTGCTTTGGGCGCAGGGCGTTGCTATTAACTGCGACTTAGATGTCACTATCCACGAGCCGGATGTTTCACCACTGCAGTTGCAAGGGCCTCAGTCCGGCAAAATTATGCAAGCACTATTCGGCGACAGTATCACCGACCTTCGGTATTACTGGCTCCGCGAATATGATCTTGACGGTATTCCACTGATCGTTTCCCGAACCGGGTGGTCAAGCGAAATTGGCTATGAATTATATCTGCTCGATGGCTCCAGGGGTGATGAGCTTTGGGAGAAGATAATGGCTGCAGGTGCTCCGTTCGGTCTTCAGCCGGGTCACACATCGACAATTAGACGTATCGAGGGCGGTATGATGTCCTATCAAGCCGATATGGACATCAATACCAACCCCTATGAATTGGGTATGGAACGCTTGGTCGAACTGGATATCGAGGCCGACTTCATAGGTAAGTCTGCTCTTAAACGTATCCGTGCACAAGGTGTATCACGCAAGCAGGTTGGTTTGGTGATCGATGGCCCGGCACTAAAAGGGCCTAATTCCAGATTTTGGGCGCTGGAAAAAGATGGCGAACAAGTAGGTAAAGTTACTTCTGCCGTGTTTTCTCCGCGTTTGGAGCTAAATATTGCGTTGGCAATGGTTGGCGCAGACCAAGCGGCGCTTGGCACGCGTTTCGACGTCGAGACGCCTAGCGGTAAAACAACAGCCACCGTTGTCGAAAAGCCGTTCTTTGATCCATTTAAGAAAATCGCGGTGACTTAATAACAGCAAACAAAAAAGCATAATAAGTGGGCTACCAGCGCAGGCTTGTCTTCATGTTCAGGCGTTGGCCTAAGCATTTCGTAAAGCGAACATGAGTATCGCGTTGTAAGTACCGAAGGTTGCAATAGCCAAAGGGTAAAAGGGCTACCAATGTGACTGCGGCCACTTATTAATCGTTAAAACCACGGGTTAGATCACCCACCAATACGTAGGATAGATTTTATGGGGCTGCTCTCTTTTTTTCACAAACCTTGCGCTGCCAGCACAGAGGATCAGACATCCTGCTTGCTGGATAACTTTCTAAGCGGCTATTCGATTGAGGTGATACCGCGGACAGCCGACAAGGTGGAGAGGTTCCGCGACATTCTACCCACAGGCACCCGCGTCTATATAGCCCATATCGAGGGAACTCCGATTGAAGATATGGTTCGTACGGCACGCCGTCTAGCTGATGAGGGCTTCCCGGTCATGCCCCATTTTCCCGCTCGCCTGCTCAAGGATAGGGCCGAGCTAGCCCAGTGGATAGCCCTATATCAAGGCGAGGCAGGGGTAGAGCAAGGACTGCTCTTAGGCGGTGGCGTTAATACCCCGGCTGGCGAATACGAAAATTGCATGCAGATGATCGAGACGGGACTCTTCGACGGGTTCAAGAATTTGCATTTCGCCGGCCATCCCGAAAGAAACCGCGATATTGACCCCGATGGTTCCGACAAAATGGTGACGCAATCTTTGAAGTGGAAACAGGCTTTTACCGAGCGCACTGATGCCAGTGTCGCGATCACCACCCAGTTTTGTTTCGAGGCAGCCCCAGTCATCGCTTGGGCTGACCGGCTAGCGAGCGAGGGTATTAATCTACCAATCCATATCGGCGTGGCCGGACCGGCTAAGCTCCATACCCTGATCAAATACTCTTTGTCTTGCGGTGTAGGCCCCAGCATGCGGGTGCTGCAACGCAGGGCAAAGGATGTAAGCAAACTCCTTCTGCCTTATGAACCCACCGAATTATTGACCGAGCTTGCCACCCATAAGGAGCGCCATCCGAACTTTGGCATCCAACAGGTGCATTTTTTCCCACTGGGCGGGATCAAAACCAATGCGAACTGGGTTACCGAAAATGCAGGGGCCGCGGGCCTACCCGCCTGCGTCGAGTAAGGTTAGGCACTAACACGGGGTACCGGTACCCCTGTGTTCGGATAATTTTTACGATGCTGAGCGAGCGTGCCACTTACGATGCTGCTTTACATAGTGAATAACCCACCGACATCAATTCTTATCGATCATTGGATTGTCTCGACAAACTTTCGATAAAATCAAACACACCGACTTTACTGGTCGTCAACCTGTTTTTAGGCGGTGCATAAACGGAGAAAAAGATCATATGACTGCACGAATCATCGATGGTAAGGCATTCGCAGCCACAGTGCGTGAAAGGGTTGCCCAACATATCTCGTGCCTCAAGCAGACACACGGGATCACTCCCGGCCTAGCGGTGGTGCTAGTGGGGGACGATCCGGCATCTCAGGTCTATGTTCGCTCGAAGGGCAAGCAAACCCTTGAGGTCGGTATGCACTCCTACGAGCACAAGTTACCGGCACACACCACTGAAGCCAAACTACTGGCGCTGATCAATCAGCTCAACACAGACTCGGCGGTGCATGGGATCCTCGTTCAGCTTCCTTTGCCTGAGCATCTCGACGAAGCGTTAGTGATCAATGCGATTGACTCAGCCAAGGACGTGGACGGGTTTCATATTTCCAATGCTGGTCTGCTTGCGACGGGGCAGCAGGCTATGTTGCCCTGCACCCCTTTTGGATGTTTGATGATGCTCCGCGAGCATTACGGTAGCCTTTCGGGCCTCAATGCTGTGGTGATTGGGCGTTCAAATATCGTTGGCAAACCTATGGCGCAGCTGTTGCTCAGAGATAGCTGCACAGTGACCGTAGTCCATTCGCATTCGCGAAATATACCGGAGATCGTGAGCGGTGCAGATATCGTTATCGCTGCGCTAGGACGGCCTCTTTTCGTCAAGGGCGAATGGATAAAGCCTGGCGCAACGGTGATCGATGTGGGAATCAATCGCATTGAACAAAGCGACGGCATAACACGGCTTGTCGGCGATGTTGATTATGAGGCGGCCAAAAAAATCGCTGGAGCGATCACGCCGGTTCCTGGTGGCGTTGGTCCGATGACCATTGCCTGTCTACTGGCCAATACGGTGACGGCATGTTGTCGTGCACATTCCCTTCCCGAGTCCAGTTCCCTGTCCGCCTAGCCGACCGAAAAAAATCGTGTACGAAGTCAATGGGATATCGAAATATCCCCTGCATTGGATTTTGGATGTCGGGTTGCCCGAAGATAGCTGCAAAAGCAAGTTGGCCCTGTTATTTACCCTGGCGAACATCGTTCGATTGGAGCAATGTACCTGGACTAATTTAAAACGAGCTTTTCGATGGACATACCCACTAAAAGCTAGGTTAGCTGACGTATAAAAAACTTATTCTCAAGCCTGCTGGGGTTGGAGCGTAACGACTTTCGTATCGCTGCAGCGCCTGCGGCCTAATTTCACAACATTTAAGGAAAAGCGTTTAAAAGAATTGAACAAGATCGCTACAGACTTTTTTTATTTTCCAATAGTTTGGGCAAGCTAATAGACGTTGATTTAACATCTCTGGTGACAACATAAGTAATATAACGGTCAATCCCTATCTCTTTATTGAGTAAATCATCCATCAGATTTTGAAAATCTTTGAGGCTAGCCGTAATGACTTTCATCACATAGTCTGAACCACCGCCAGTGGCGCTACATTCTACTATTTCATCAACTCTTTGAATGCAGTTTTCAAACCGCTGAAAATCTGTTCTATTATGAGTTTTCAGTGAAATGGTAACAATAACTTTTGCAAGATCAATAATTTTATCGATAGCAATCTCACCGCGATAACCCGTTATGTATCCAGCCTTTTTGAGTTTTTCTAGTCGGATCCAGCATGGTGTTGATGACAGATTGACCAGCTCTGACAGCCTCGTTTTGCTTATTTGACCGTGCTGTTGTACGGCACTCAAAATGCGAACATCCACTGCATCCAGTATGACTTTTTTCATATTTCCATATTTTCATTAGTAGGGCTGCAAATAAACTCACGCAACGTAAGCAATATTGGGGGAGTATCGTGTTTGTTCACGGGCCCAGGGTTATTTTGCGGCATCCTCGTATGGCAACTGCATTTTTAGCCCACCTACCGTTCGTGTAGATCAGACAAGCTCATTGACCGTCTGACAGCATGGTCGGTACCATCCCTTGTACATCATCCACAGAGGCTCAGACCATCAATGAAGCTGACAGATGCGTCTGATACTACATTGATGGTAATGATGCCAACTGGCGTGGTCGAGAGTCAGTAGAATAAACGCCTTTTTTCAAAAAATCTAGAGTCACTGGTGTGACTTTTTTGCTTCATCAGCCCATGATATTTCTTTTTTTATCTTGATGAACAATCGATAGTTAGTCACGTATCAATTAACCGGACCACCAGGTTAATTTTTTCCTGTGCTTTGCTGCTGCTAGAAGCAAGGTTATTTTGGGTAATGGCGAATATCTCGTGCTCTATGGAGGTGTTTTTTTAAACATATATGCCTTGTTCATTGTTAGGTGGCTTGTTAATTACCCTTTAATTTTCATCCTTGATCTACACACACTGAAAGCACCGTACTAGTAGCTAAAATACTCCGTCATCTGCGTATAATAAGCAATATTCACAGCGACTTGGTACAATAGCGAGCCCCCGTTTTTTAATATGGAATGTCAGAAACAACAGGCGGGTGGGCCTGACATGTCTGAATTTTGCTTTTTTAACGATATAAATATTGGATATATAGCATGCCGTATATTTTCATTTTATTAAAAATGACGTTTTATTCTATTTACGCCCTGAGGGTGATGAGATAATTAAACTTTATGTGAACGATTTTTTAATCTAAACATTGTAATGAAAATGTTGTTCAATTCTATGGGAGGTTACTATTAACTACTTTCAAACTATTCGACCGACTAGCCAAGACTTATTTTTCTTACCCTTAGGAGGTACAGGTGAAATAGGGATGAATATGAACCTTTATGGCCATAATAACCATTGGCTGATGGTTGATTGTGGAGTCACCTTCAAAGCACCTTTAGATAGATTGGATGATCAAAATCCTTTTGCTAAACGGTTTGACATGGTTGCGCCGGATCCTGTTTTTATTGAAAATAGGCAAGAAAGTTTGTGTGGAATTATCATCACCCATGCGCACGAGGATCATGTGGGTGCCTTGCCTGCATTGTGGAAGAAATTCAAATGTCCTATTTATACAACCAAGTTTACCGCAGAGGTATTGCGCCGAAAACTATATATGACCGATATTGCCGAGCTTGTTGAAATTGTTGTTGTTGAGCCCGGAAATACGATCGATATAGGGCCATTTACCATAACCTGGCTGTCAATCACTCACTCATTACCCGACGCGCAAGCACTGTTTATTCAAACGCCAGTGGGCTCTGTTTTCCACACAGCCGACTGGAAAATAGATTTTAACCCCATAACCGATCAGCCTTTTGACGCAAGACCTTTTAAAAAAATGGCTAAGTTGAAACCAACAGCCATGGTATGTGACTCCACTAATGCATTACGTTCAGGCTATTCATTGTCAGAAGGGGATTGTGAATTAGGATTATTACGAACGGTACAACTGTGCCAAGACCGTGTCATTGTGGCTTGCTTTGGCAGTAATGTTGCTCGCCTGATCAGTTTGGCAAGAGTGGCCGCAAAAACTGGGCGATACATGAGCTTGTTGGGTCGCTCGCTCGAAAATATGGTCAGTATTGCCCGTACAACGGGTTATTGGCCTGATGAATTGAAAATCATACATCGACGGGATATCGGCTATTTACCAAAAAAAGAAGTATTAATTGTGGCAACAGGTAGTCAAGGAGAGCCCCGCGCAGCCTTGAGTAGATTGGCAGCGGACAATCATCCAGATTGTGAAGTAGAAACCGGTGATACGGTAATTTTTAGCTCAATTACCATCCCTGGTAATGAAAAAGCGATTGACAAAATGGTCGAAAACTTAAAAACAAAGGGACTGACAGTCATACAATCACGGCAATCTCAATATACGATACATGCCTCGGGTCACCCAAATGAACAAGACTTATGCGATATGTATGAGTGGGTTTCTCCCAAGGTTGCTATACCCGTGCATGGCGAGCCTGAGCATATGCAAGCAAATGCCCTGATAGCACAAAAGCAAGGTGTTAAAAGGCAACTTGTCGGATTAAATGGCGACCTATTCCAGCTAGCACCGTCTATTAAATTAATTAAGCATGCAGTGAAAGTGGGCAGGATAGATATAACTAAAGTGCACAAATTAATTAAAAATTGATATTTACCCGCGCCTAAAATGCGCAGTAGTTAAGGTTTATATTCTAACTTACGCGGCTTAGCAGGTATAGATGAACAAATGTTAAGTTTCCGCTTTCAATACGGTAGAACAAACCCCTTTATAGTATTCAGCAATGATAATACTGAGCCACCTACGTTTTTAACGTTTGATACAAACTGAGCTTGGCTTAAGTTCTGCGCGGTTGCTTTTTCCACTTCGGCAATAAGGGCGCTAGCGTCTTCTGTTGAACCACCGAATTGAGTTAATTGCTCTGTAGTCAAACCGGCAAGACTTGAAAAATCATTGCCAAATTTGCTCGCTAATTCTTGCTTAGTCTTTTCACTGTCAGTTTTAATTTTATTTAACGCCGCATCTTTATTAAATCCCATTGCTATATCCTTATTATAGTTCTTTAATTGTTTCACTTAATGATTTGAATTTATCCTGTGCTGACATCACCTTACCTTCAGCATTTTTGACCTTAGTATCTAAACCTTTGACTTTATCTGATAATTTAGCCAATTTTGTACCCGCTTCAACTCTTACATTTTGTTTAACACCTAACATTTCTAGTAATTCTTGTTGTGTATCATGCACATCGGAAATGGAGGAAATCAGTGCCGTTATTACGGAGTTTTTTTTGATTATATTGTTATAATTGTTATTGATACTGGAGAGTAAAATTGCGCGTTGATTATTAAGAGGGTCCAGTAATTCATCTCGCTTGGACTCTACATGGCTTTCAATATTTGCCATGAAAACATTCATAACCTCAAGTACATTAGCCTGTAATTGATTAAGCTCTGCTTGTTGCTTTATATTTTTAGGGCCACCGTCTGGTTGGTTTTCGTCTGTTTTTCCTGAGAAAGCCAACATCAACCCATACGCGAGTGATGACTCCCTTTCAGATGTATCTTTACTAAGAAAACTTTTATATTGTTTATCCATCATAGAGCTAAGATATTCAGGTTTATATTTATTATCGATGAATTGATTCACTTGATTTTCTAAACTATCCATATACATATTCACAAATTCAACGTGAGCACTTCGCATATCGGTTATATCATTAGACATTGAATTAGAAAGTTGGACAGTTGAGGCTGGTAGTTGGGCACATCCACTAATAATCATTGTGATTATTAGAATTAATTTTTTTTTCATTATTAAACGCCCTAGCTTTAATTACTTACACTCATTCGATTAAGAAACAACCATACTATAATTTGTAACTAATACCAAATACTAGAGCCACGGCAGGATCATGAACGTTTTTCGAACAAAAAAATATTTGACGAGCTGATGCAGCTGTTATCTTATACTCCCTTTTGGGAGCCATACCATGACAATTGACGTGTTCTCCCAACACTTCGCTGATGATAATTACTTAACGCTCCGAATAAGACTACTTTATTGAAGAGCAGCATTAGTGGAGGGGGCGAGCATCTCAATTGTGACTGTGAAGTAGTATATAATTATATAGCCACCCAACATAAGTCGCTGCTAATTTTGCTTAATAAGGTGTAAAGCTTTGCCGATGCTCAATCCAAACGTATTTTGTGCAAGGGCTTAAATTGCTACTTTGCTGGGTGTTACTTTTACCATGGGTGTCTTGTTGATTTTGTAACGGCTACCACCGCCGCATTCACTGACAGATTGCGGAATATGTGACGAATCGCATTGGTAATCGAGGTGTATCCGCTCCAGATGAACCTGTAATAGCAATAATGGGGTGTTTGACTGATATAGCGTTTCTTTGCGGCTAAACGGAGGCTATTTATAAGCAAGCACCGCTGCCGGGTCAAGATTTAGTGAGGTTTAATCTTCGGTAAATGCCGGAAGCATCATCTCTTAAATGCTTTTTCCGCAATGAGGGCAATGACTTGCTGCTGGCTTTTTATTTTGTGTATCCATCAGATTAAAGACTAACGCTGCTTGCTCCTTTTCGATGTCTAAACTTTCTCGTAATGCTTCCAGCTCAGAATATTCCTGGGCAGTGAGGTTGCCATCAGCTAGGGCAGAAGGCTAAATTATAAAGACACCCATCGTAAAATACTTCTAATTTGGCTTGATGGTGTGCCATTTTACCGGCGTTCAATCCAAGGGTATTTTTTTCAAGGGCTTATGTTTCCAGCTCTGTGGAGGAATTACTTTTAACATGGGTGTCTTGTTAATTCCATTGTTAGCCACCCAACATAAATCGCTGCTAATTTTGCTTAATAAGGTTTAAATCCTTTGACGATGCTCAATCCAAACGTATTTTGTGCAAGGGCTTATGTTTCCAGCTCTGTGGAGGAATTACTTTTAACATGGATGTCTTGTTAATTCGCTCTGTGGAGGAATTACTTTTAACATGGGTAAATTATAAAGACACCCATCGTAAAATACTTCTAATTTGGCTTGATGGTGTGCCATTTTACCGGCGTTAAATCCAAGGGTATTTTGTTCAA
>Ga0307489_10000792_pt1 | contig 20033 bp, 15 predicted proteins | sample SB12metaG_FD_202247 | JGI IMG/M metagenome (GOLD analysis project Ga0307489, IMG submission 202247) | Sea-ice brine microbial communities from Beaufort Sea near Barrow, Alaska, United States - SB 1.2 | ecosystem: Environmental > Aquatic > Marine > Coastal | place: USA: Alaska | collected...
AAGTGGTAATTTATGGGGTCACTTTACCGGCCCTTGTCCGGACCTACCCTCATCATCGTCGTAGAGTACGTGTAAACTTTCACATTCACAATGCGCAAGCATAACGCCTAGCTTGAGCTACTGGCGGCGTGGTCCATACAGAAAACACACATCAATCATTCCACTCCTCCTCCTGATACAATGGACTACCTGTACACGTTCACAACATCACAGCATCAGTGCGTGACCATATGCCACTTCACGCGTTGATCGGTAGTGGTGCGGGTCAAGATGGGGGGCATCCGTTGGCGAGGGCCCACTGGAGCACGTCGTCGTGCCCGGCCCCGGTGGCCTCCTGCACGGTGCGTGCATCCCAACGGCAGCCGTTCGCCTGAAGCCACTGCAGCACCTCCAGTTGCCCGCCCTGAGCGGCCTTCGCACACGTCCACTCGTCATCCCAATCGAAGCCGTGCTCTGGCTCCCAGAGCCACTTCACCACCTCCAGGTGCCCGCCCCACGCGGCGAGTGCAGCACAGTCATGGTCACAGTCAAAGTCAATGCTGTCCCAATCGCCGCCGTGCGCCCGCGCCCACTTCAGCACCTCCAGGTGCCCGCCCGCAGCGCGGCGTACGCACATGTCCACTCATCCCACGGGCAGGCAGTCTCGTCCTCCCCATCGTTGCTTCCAAAGCGAAGCCACTTCAACACCTCCAGGTGCCCGCCCTTAGCGGCGAGCGCGCAACACTGTACGCCCCACGTTGCATCTTCGTTGTCGTATTGGTGAGAGGTGGGCTCGTCTTCCTCCAACGGGCAGCCGTGCTCCCGCGCCCACTTCAACACCTCCAGGTGCCCGCCCTCGGCGGCTTTCGCGCATGTCATCTCGTCCCAAGTGCAGCCGTGCTCCCGCGCCCATATCAGCACATCCAGGCACCCGCCTGCAGCGGGGAGCGCACAAGACCTCGCAACCCACGGGCAGTCGTTCGGCTTGGCCTAAGCCAGCCGCTGGACGGACCTGCAAAACTCCTTGAGCCTGAGCGGGCCCCCCTCTTGCACCCCCGCGCGCGGCAAGCCGGAGGCCACCACCGCCGCCCGGCTCGCGCTCCCCACGCGGCCAAACACAGCGAGATCGACTGGGCCTAGACGCGGTAGCACCTCCGCCGCGAGGACCTCGGCCAGCTCCCCGTGCAGCCCCCCGAGCAGCGGCGACGGGTAGGTTATCAGCTCCGCCGTTTCCAGCCAGCCCATCAAGTCGTCCTCGGGAAGCTCGGCGCCCTCGGCTCGGCCCAGAAGCGCGGCGAGCGCGCCCGCCAGGCGCACGACGTATGAGTTGGGGGTGGGGGTGGGGGGCTGCATGGTGGAGGAAGGTGTCGGCTTGGTGCGGAGGGCGTGTGTGGCGCGGTTGGTTGTGGTTTGCCTGGGGGGGGGACGACGGCAACCCTGCACTTGTGTTTTCGTCGAATCCAAAAAGATAGCCTCTAAAACGAGATGGAAAGATTGGAAACAACTAGAGCTAGACTCTACGAGTACATGTAACGCTTGCAACGACTTTTCTGCCAGGGGGGCGCGTCGTGTCTAACAAGGGTTTGGTGATTCCGATATCTGTGCGTAATGGTGAGGGCTGGGCGCGGCGGCGGTTGCGGCGCCGGCGCGCTGTCGATCGCGCACAGCAGGATCGTCCCGCTCGCACCGCGCCGGGACGTTCTTCGTGCGCGGCAGTGATTCTTCGAGCCACAATCGGCAGTGCTGTGGCAGTGATGTGGCAGTGATGTGGCAGGAGATGGACCAATCAGAGGGCCAGAAACCCCCTCACGCAATGGACCATCGCGGCAGTGCCGCTTGGCAGTGTTTTGCCAGTGATGGCAGTGCTGCCCCCCTAAGAGGGATATACATATTTGATTTTAGGGGGGTATAAGGGGGGTATTAGAGGGGTCGTCTCGTGAAAATGTAACCCTAACACTTAAACTGTAAACCCTAATGTACTTTTTCAGTCTGTCAAACGGTAAATTCTGAGGTCACTTCACCGGCCCTTGTCCGGACCTAGCATTAGCCAAGGCAAGCCCAGACAAATCAAGACAAGAACATACTGAAACGACATATTAAATTATTAATCCACAGCTAGCACATCTATTCTACTCGCTAACTGAACTACTTGGTTGTGCTTCATGTTGTGATATATGTTGACCTTGAACGGAGTCAAGGTATCTCTACCAGCTGCTACGCTATGCGCCGGATGCACCGCCCACCCCGCCCCCCCCGCCCTACCCGCCCCCACTGCCGCCCCCTCCCCCCCCCCGCGCCCCCCGCCCTTCACCTGCCCTGCCTCCACCGCGCCCTTCGTCACTGCCTGACTGTCTGCTCATAGAGTGCCTGTACACATCCACCTGTCTCCTCCCCCTCCATCTCCTCCTCTATGTAAGGCCTGGTACCATCCACGTCAGTCCACCCCGCCTCCGCCGCTGGAGTGTTGGAACGAGCCGGTGTGCGTCACCAGCTGTCGCGCGCCCGCCGCCCGCCCCCCCGCGGTGTTCCGCCCGACCACCGGCTCGACCGCCGACCGCCCGACCGCCGTACGGGCATCCAGTGTCACCACGTGGGTCACACCTACACCTGGCGTGACCTGCGGCTCCGGCCCTGTGTAGCTATGGGCATTCAGCGCGAGCACGTGTGTGGTGACACCTGTGTTGAGCTGCGCGGGAGCGGCGGGCGAGGCGCCGCTCCACTCCTTCCACTCGCGGCTGTCCTTGCGCCGCTGCCGCCCGCGCTTCGCCGCCCGAAGCGACGCGTGCGCCGCGCTGAGCGCCCCGCGTGTTTCCTCCACAGCGCCGAGCGCCACCGCGTACTGCCCCGCCGCTCGCCGCCCAATCACGGCGGTGATCAGCCGCGCCACGCGCCGGAACCGAGCTATCCCCCGGTCCCTCGGCGCCCCCTCGAGGAAGCCAGCCACGTCCACGTGCACATCAGTGGGATCCCCATCCACATCTGTCTCCGACTCTGTATCCGCGCCCGTTCCCTTGGCACCTTCAGCGTCCTCCTTGCCTGAGCGATCGGACGGCGGCGGCGACGGCGGATAGGCACCGGCGGGGCGGGGGTGGTCGACCCACACCGCCGCGAGTCCCTGGCGCGCGGCGCGCATCATGGCCCGCAGTGCCTCCTCGCGCGCCTCCGCGTCGTTAGCCCGCCGCTCCTCGGCCGCCGCGCGCCGCTCCTGGTACTCCGCCTCCCCCTCCGCATCCAGAACTAGTGTGGTGCACTGTGCCGTGGTCGTCGCGATCGTCTCCTCCGCCGCAGACCTAGCCGTCGCGATGGTCTCCTCCGCCTCCGCGGCGGCCAGCGCGATCTCCGCCTCGGCGGCGGCAGCGCGGGCCTTGGCCAACTCAGCGTCGCCCTCCGCGGCGTCCGCCCGGGCCTCAGCCTCCTCGGCGCGTCTCCGCGCGGAAGCCGCCTGCGCCTGCGCGATGTGGGCACGGGCCAGCGCCTGCGCAGCCTCGGCGTCGGCGGTGTCCACTTCGCCTTTCGCGCCATGGAATTCCTCCATCGCGATTTCAAACTCGGCGTCCGCCTTTGAAGCCCGGGCGTGAGCCGCGTCGGCGCGCATGTCGGCGGCGGCGACGGCGGCGGCGGAAACCGCCTCGGCCGCGTCAGCGCGAGCGTCGGCCGCGGCGGCGGCTGCCTCGGCATCATCCACCCTGAAGTCGGCTTCAATCCGTGCGGCGGCGGCGTCAGCGCGGGAGTCCGCGGCTTGCGCCCGCGCCACTTCCGCCTCGTCGCGCATAGCCTCCGCGTCGCCCTCCGCAGCACGAACCCTGGCGTCGGCCGCCATAGTGGCGTCCTGCAGCTCCTCGCCCAGCGTCCGCGCGGTCTCTTCAGCGGCGCGCTCCGCGCTGGTGGCGGCATCGTGCGAGGCCTGGTGGGCCACGCGCCTGGCCTCCTCCTTGGCCTCTTCGGCGAGTCGCGCACCCTCCTGCGCCGCGGCACGGCTGATGTCAAGCTCAGCCTCCAGGCGCGCCCCGCGCTCCTCGGCACTCGCCAGCCGCCCAAGCATCTCGATGCGGCTCGCGTCTGTCGCATCGCGGTCGCCGACGGCGCGCAGTGCGGAGGCGGCAGCCTCGGCGCGCGCCGCTGCGGCGTTGGCGGCGCGCGAGCTGTCAGACGCGGCGGAGCGCGTGGCCTCCACGTCGGCCACCAGGCTCGCCGCGCGTGCCTCCGCGGCCACCAGCTCGGCGCGCAGCGCGTCCTCCCGCGCGTGCGCCGCCGACACCGCTGCGTTCGCCGCCGTGATGGTGGACGCCGCGGCGGTGGCCGAGGCGGACACTTCCTCACTGTAAGGACTGATGCATAGTACCCACCGCGTCGTACGATGCGAGTTGACTGAGGAACGAAAGACGGTCTACCGTAACGAGCGGTGAGTCATGCAGGCAGCGGTATTCATATGTCCCTACCTCGGCGGCGGAAGCGGCGAGGCGCTCGGCGGCAGCGAGGCGGTGCGCCAGCTCCCCCTCGCGCCCCTCCAGCGCGTTCAGCGCCGCCGCCGCCGCTGCCGCCGCCGCCGCCTTCTCCGCCGCATACGCGCGGTCCTTCGCCGATGCCGCCGCCGCCGCCTCCGCCGCGCGCACCGCCTCTGCCGCCACAACCTTCGCGGCACCCAGCTCCTCCGCAAGCTCCGCCGCCGCTGCCTCGGCATGCTCAGTCTTCGCCCTGAGTTTGCCGTTGTGCTTCTCACTTCTTTTCAACGCCGAGTTTGCCGCGGCCTCGCGGGTCTCCGCAGCCTCGGCGAGGTCGTAGGCGCCCGCGGTTTCCGCGGCGCCCAACGCCTCGGCTGTGGCGGCAGCGGTGGCGGTGCGCTCCATGTGGCGCTCGAGGTCTGCGCTGGCGTCCTGCGCAGCGGCGAGCTCAGACGCGAACTGGTCCGCGGCGTCCGCTGACTTCTTCGCGGCTTGGCGCGCCGCCTCCGGGTCCGCCGCGAGTGCCGTGACGCGCGCCTCAGCCTCGTCAAGGCGCGACTTGAGCTCCCGCTCGCGGACCGCCGAAGCGTCGGCAGCCGCGGACAGCGCGGCGGCATCAGTGGCGGCAGCGGTGGCGGTAGCGGCGTCAGCGGCGGCGGCGCGAATCTCCGCGGCGTTGAGGCGCGCCGTGAGGTGGCCCTCGCGCTCCCCCGCCGCCTCCAGCGCCGCTGCCAGCGCGCCCACCGCCACGCCGCTCTCCGCCGCCGTGGACGCCAACGAGGCCCCGCCCGGCGTGCCCTCGCCCGCCAACATCGCGCCCAACATCGGGTGCACGTACCCGGGGTCCGCTCCGCCCGCCATCGGACTCCCGCCGAACATCGGCTGCGGCGTGGCCTGGCCCACGGCCCCCGGCACCGCAGCGAAAGACGTCCCGGGGGTCGGAGGCGGCGTGGCGGAACCGGGGGTTGCGCCGGGCACAGACCCGGGCGCATGCTGCTGCAACTGATACTGCGTCGCCAGTGCTTGTTCCTGCATCTGCGATTGTTCCCGCGCCTGCGTCTGCGCCTGCGTGTGTGCGGCAAGGTCCTGCTCCTGCTTCTCCCGCTCGAGGTGGTGCACGCGCGCGGTGGCGGCGGCGAGCTGGCCGCGCAGGTCGCCCTCACGCGCCGCCGCCGCCTCTAGCAGCGCGGCCAGCGTGGCGTGCACGCGGTCCTCCGCCGGGGGAGCAGGGGTCGGGGGCGCGGGCGGGGGCGGGGGGGCGGCATCTTGGGAGGAGACGGAGTAGGGGGTGGAGGGGGCGTGGGCTCGACGAAGGGCCAGGTGAATCATGCTGGCCACGTCATACAACGACAGTTCAGTCAAGAAATGGGCCCCTGAAAGAAGGTGAGGAATGACGCGGCGGGCATCACTTACTCGGCCTCGCCTTGGGCGTAGGCGGGGATGGCGAGGGGCAGGCCGGTGGCGGGCCCCGGGGCCGGCGAGGCGGTGGGGTAGTGAGCGGCGGCAGAGGCCTGCACGCAGGGTCAGCCACATCATGCTCACCAAAGTCACAAGATGCACGCGGGCTGAAGAGACGCGGGTGCGGACATGATGGACGGCGAGGCGAGCGTCATCTGGCCCGGCCTCCATGCGGGCGGCGCGAGTCTCCGCCGCGGTGAGGCGCTCGCGCAGCTCAATCTCCTTCCCTCGCGCGGCTCCCGCGGCCTCGGCGGCGGCGGCACGCGCGGCGGCCACCTCCGCGGCCAGCGTCGCCGCGCGCAGCTCGGCGTCGCGGAGACGCTCGCGGAGGTCGTCCGCGGCGGCCCGAGCCGCGGCCAGCTCGGCGGCCGGGCTGTGCGATCCCCGGGAGGATGACCCTTGCGGCGGGGAGTGCACCGCCGACGCCGTCGCGGCCGGTGTGGCGGGCAGCGCCGCCGCTGTCGCCGCTGCTTCCGCAGCTGCAGTTGCTGCTGCTGTGGTCGCAACGTCTCTGGCCTCCACCGCCGCCTGCAGCGCCGCCACGGTGCCGCGGATGGTGTCGAGCTCGCCCCGCAGATCCATCGTCTCTGCCGACCGCGCAACCTCCACCGGCGACGGGTTGGTCACAACGGCGGGGGCGGGGGCGGGGGCAGGGGCGGGAGCGGGAGCAACAGCTGGTGTGGCGGGGGAGAGGGGTCCTCGGAAGTTGATCTGTTCTCGTAAGTCCGCTTCTCTTGCCATGCTGGCTTCGAGCAGCGCGACGAGCACGTCCGCCTCCGTCTCGCGGTGCAGCGAGGCGTCCACCACGCTGCTCAGTGCGCCGGTCAGCGCGCGGAGCTCGCGCGCATCGTCGCCGCCGCCGCCGCCGCCTCCGCCGGCAGCGCCGGACCACGTCGAGCGGTCGTCCGCGTTGCGTGCCGCCGCCGCGCGGGACGATGACGCGGGCAACGGAGCCTCGGCGGTGACGGCGGCGGCGGCATCGGCGGCGGCCCGCACCCCGGCCCCCGCCGCCGCCTCGCGCGCAAGCGCCTCCTGGAGCTGCTCGCGGAGCTCGGACACTGCGCCAGCGTGCGTGTCCGCGACGTGCATCAGCTCCTGCTGCTACGGTCAAGTAAGCAAGGCGCGTCACGTCACATGAAACCATCTGACTCATCAAGAATCGACGATGTGGAGGATGACGTGGCAAGCACGATCCACTTGTCCCGACCTGGTGCAAGGCGCTCGCCTCGGCCGCCGCCGCCGCCTCGGCGTCCTCCGCCTCCACCGCCTTGCGCGCCGCAAGTGCCAGCTGCATGTCCGCGGCTGCCTCTGCGGTGGCGGCGGCGGCGGCGGCAGCAGCTTCCGCCGCACCGACCCGCACCTCCGCCTCCGCCAGCCGCTGCCGCAGGTCGCCCTCACGTGCCTCCGCCGCCGCCGTTGCCGCCTCGGCCGCCGCCGCCACCTCGTACGCCGCGATGAGCTCCAGTTTAAGCGCCGCGAATTGTTCTGTTTCGGCGCTGTCCTCGGGGTCATGCGAGCCTTGATGCGCCGCCCCTCGCGGGGAGGTGCAGCTGCTCTCCGCGAGCGCCGCCGCAGTGTTCTGCTCCGCCGCCGTCGCCGCCGCCGTCGCCGCCGCCGCGGTGAGCTCCTCCACCCGCCTCGACAGGGCTTGAGCCTGCGTGCGCGCATCCCGCAACTCCGCGGCGGCCGCTAGTGCCTCAGCGCGCACCTCCACCAGCTCAGCGGCGACCGCTTCCGCCGCGTCGGCACCTGTGGGAGTGTCGGACTCCTCGGACTCCGTGTCCTCAGACGTGGAGGTGAGCTCGGCAACGCGGGTCTCTGCCGCCTGCAGGCTGGCCCTCAGCTCCACGAGCTGTGTCTCCGTAGCCTCTGCGGAGGAGGCGAGCTTGGCTACGCGGGTCTCGGCCGCCTGCAGGCTCGCGTCTGTCGCCTTGGAGGCAGAGGCGAGCTCGGCCGCGCGGGTCTCAGCCGCCTGCAGGCTGGCCCTCACCTCCACCAGCTGTTCCTCTGTAGCCTTCGAGGCGGAGGCGAGCTCGGCTACGCGAGTCTCAGAAGCCTGCAGGCTGATCTTTGTCGCCTCGGAGGCAGAGGCGAGCTCGGCTGCGCGGGTCTCAGCCGCCTGCAGGCTGGTCCTCAGCTCCACAAGCTGTTCTTCCGTAGCCTCCGAGGAGGAGGCGAGCTCGGCTACGCGGGTCTCGGCCGCCTGCAGGCTGGTCTCTGTCATCTCTGCGGAGGAGGCGAGCTCGGCAGCGCGGGTCTCAGCCGCCTGTAGGCTGGCCCTCAGCTCTACGAGCTGTTCCTCCGTCGCCTCCGAGGCGGAGGCGAGCTCGGCTGCACGGGTCTCGGCCCCATGCAGGCTGGCCTCTGTCGCCTCGGTGGAAGAGGCGAGCTCGACCACCCGGGTCTCAGCCGCCTGTAGGCTTGCCTCTGTCACCTCTGCGGAAGAAGTGAGCTCGGCTGCGCGGGTCTCAGCCGCCTGCAGGGTGGCCCTCAGCTCCACGAGCTGTGCCTCAGTCGCCTCCGCGGCGGAGGTGAGCTCGGCCGCACGGGTCTCAGCTGCCTGGAAGCTCGCCTGAGTCGCCTCTGAGAAGCAAGAGGTGAGCTCGACCACGCGGGTCTCAGTCGCGAGCAGGCTGGCCCTTAACTCCACGAACTGTGACTCCGTCGCCTCTGAGGAAGACGTAAGCTCGACCACCTGGGTCTCGGCTGCATGCAGGCTCGTCTCTGTCGCCTCTAAGGAAGAGGCGAGCGCGACTACGCGGGTCTCAGCCGCCATCAGGCTCGTCGCTTCCGTCTCTGAGGCAGAGGTGAGCTCGAGCGCGCGAGTCTCAGCAGCCCGCAAGCTCGCCCTCAGCTCCACAAGCTGTGCCTCCGTCGCCTCAGAGGAAGACGTGAGCCCGACCACCCGGGTCTCGGCCGCCTGCAGGCTGGCTTCCAGCTCCGACACCTGGGTCTCACTCGCCCCTGAGAAAGAGGTCAGCCCGACCACCCGGGCCTCAGCCGCCCGCAGGCTGGCTTCCAGCTCCAACACCTGGGTCTGCGTGGCCTCCGAGGCAGAGGTGAGCTCGACCACCCGGGCCTCAGCCGCATGCAGGCTCGTCTCTGTCGCCTCGGAGGAAGAGGTGAGCTGTGCCACGCGTGTCTCAGCCGCATGCAGGCTCGTCTTTGACTCCAAGAGTTGCTCATCCGTGGCATCCGAGGCGGAGGTGAGCTCGGCAACATGGGTCTCAGCCGCCTGCAGGCTGGTCCTCAACTCCGACACCTGGGTATCTGTCGCCTCTGAGGCTGAGGCGAGCTCGACCACCTGGGTCTCGGCAGTCAGCAAGCTGGCCCTCACCTCCAGAAGCTGCGTCTCCGTCACCTCCGAGGCGGAAGCGAGCTCGACGACACGGGTCTCGGCTGTACGCAGGCTGGTATCCGTCGCCTCTGAGGAAGCGGTGAGCTCGATCACGCGGGTCTCAGCCGCCTGCAGGCTGGCCCTCAGCTCTACGGCTTGTGCCTCTGTCGCCTCCGAGGCGGAGGCGAGCTCGACCACCTGGACCTCAGCCACATGCAGGCTGGCCTCTGTCGCGTCGGAGGAGGAGGCGACCTCGGCCGCGCGGGTCTCATCCGCCTGCAGGCTTGCCCTCAACGCCAGAATCTGGGCCTCAGTCGCCTCTGAGGCAGAGGTGACCTCGACCATGCGGGTCTCTGCCGCCTGCAGGCTCGCCTTGGTTGCCTCGGAGGAAGACGTGAGCTCGGCAACGCGGGACTCAGCCGCCTGCAGGCTGGCTTCCAGCTCCGACACCTGGTTCGCCGTCGCCTCCGAGGCGGAGGTGACCTCGACCACCCGGGTCTCAGCCGCATGCAGGCTCGCCTCCGTCGCCTCGGAGGCAGAGGCGAGCTCGGCCGCGCGGGTCTCAGACGCCTGCAGGGTGGCCCTCAGCTCCACGGCTTGTGCCTCCGTCGCCTCCGAGGCGGAGGCGAGCTCGACCACCCCGGTTTTAGCAACGAGCAGGCTGGCCTGTGCCGTCTCTGCGGAAGAGGCGAGCTCGACCGCGCGGGCCTCTGCCGCCTGCAGGCTGGTCTCTGTCACCTCTGCGGAGGAGGCGAGCTCGACCGCGCGGTTCTCAGCCGCTTGCAGGCTTGCCCTCAACGCCATAATCTGTCCCTCAGTCACCTCTGAGGCAGAGATGACCTCGACCATGCGGGTCTCTGCCGCCTGTAGGCTCGCCTTTGTTGCCTCGGAGGAAGACGTGAGCTCGGCAACGCGGGACTCAGCCGCCTGCAGGCTGGCTTCCTGCTCCAACACCTGGGTCTCCGTCGCCTCCGAGGCGGAGTTTAGCTCGACCACCCGGGTCTCAGCCACATGCAGGCTCGTCTCTGTCGCCTCGGAGGCAGAGGCGAGCTCGGCCGCGCGGGTCTCAGCCGCCTGCAGGGTGGCCCTCAGCTCCACGAGTTGTGTCTCCGTCGCCTCTGCGGCGGAGGAGAACTCACCCACGCGGGTCTCAGCCGCCGCCAGATTCGCCCTCAGCTCCACTTCCAACGCCGCCGCGGCGTCGAGCCCGTCACGCAGCTCCGCCTCGCCCATGGCGCCGGCGTCGGCGGCGGAACCAGAGGCGGCCAACGCGGCGGCCAGCTGTGCCCGCAAGGTCGCCGCGTCTTCCACGGCCCTCTCCGCAGCCTCGGTGAGCTGCCCCCGCAGGCGCGCCTCGTCCGTCGCCGCCGCCTCAGCGTCGTCCAGCTGTGACCGCAGCTCCGTCAGCCCCTCCGTCTTGGACCACGACTCCGTGAGCGTGGCGTTGACGTCCGTCTCTGCGGCGTCCGCCTTCTCCTCCGCCTCCTCCAGCCGAGCCCGCAGCGCAGCCTCGGTAGCCTCGGAGGCGGCGGCCGTGGCACTCGCTTCCGTCAGTTTGGCGTTCGCCTCCGCCTCCACAGTAGCAGCGTGCTCTTCAGCGGTGCCCACCTTCTCCATAGCCTCGGCAAGCTGTGCCCGCATCCGAGCATCAGCGGCGGCAGCTGTGGCCCTCGCGGCTGTCAGTATGCCGCCGTATTTCTCCTCCGCCTCGGCCAGCTGTGCCGTGAGCCGAGATTCGGAGGCGGCAACCTTGGACCTCGCGTCGGTGGATATGGCGTTCATGTCCGCCTCGGCGAGAACACCCTTCTCCTCCGCCTCCGCGAGCCGAGCGCTGAGCTCTGTGAGCTGCGAGTCCGAAGCGGCAGCCCTGGATCTCGCTTCAGTGAGTTTTGCGCTCGCCTCCGCCTGGGCAGCGGCGGCTCTGTCCTCCGCCTCGGCCAGCTGCACCCGCAGCGCCGCCTCCTCCGCGGCCGCCTGCTGCTTGGACTCGGCCAGCTGCGCGCGGAGCTGGGCCTCGGAGGCGGCAGCCGCGGACCTGGCGTCCGTGGATTGGGTGGTGGCCTCCGCCTCGGCGGCGGCCGCCTTGTCCTCCGCCTCCTCCACCCGCGCACGAAGGTCGCCGTGCTCCGCATTGGACTTCTTGCGGAACTCCGCCAACTGCGACCGCAGCTTCGTATCCGATGCAGCGTCATTCCGTGCGGCTGTCGTTGCCGCGGTTTCCTCAGCTTCGGCCAGTTGCGCCCTGAGCTGCGCTTCCGACGCGGCAACCTTGGACCGCACTTCGCCCATCTTGGCTCTCGCCTCCGCCTCCGCCGCCGCCGCCCTGTCATCCGCCTCGGCCAGCTGCGCCCGCAGCGCCGCCTCCTCCACGGCCGCCTGCTGCTTGGACTCTGCCAGCTGTGTCCGGAGCTGGGCCTCCGCGGTGGCGGACTTGCCCTTGGCTTCCAACAGCCGCGCGCGCCACTCGCCGTCGTCCGCTGCAGCCTTCTCCGATGCCTCCGCGAGTTGCGCCCTCAGATCTGACTTGTCAGCCGCAGCCTTGTCTTTCAGCTCCTTGAGCTAGGGAATTATGAATAAAATCACCACGTCATCTTACGCAGTCTGAACCCTCGTTTCATGAGTCAAATGGCATCCTATGACGTGGGCACTATCCCTCAGCCCCTTCCTTAAGTTGCTGCCGCACCTCCGCGCGGTCCTCCGCCACCTTCTCGCCCGCCTCGGTCACCTGAGCGCGCCATTCCGTCTTCTCGGCGCTTGCCTTTTCCACGGCGGCGGCGAGTTTCGTTCGGAACTCAGTTTTATCGGCGGCGGCTTTGTCGGCGGCGTCGGCTAACTTGCGCCGCAGATCAGTCTCGGTTTCCTCGGCTCGTTCCGTTGCCTCGGCGTGCGCCGCCTTGAGCTCGGCCTCGGTGGCGGACAGATTCTGGCTAGCGCGGGTCAACTCGGTGTGGAGTTGGCGCTCGACGCGCGCGATCTTCTCCTCGTCGCGCATCGTCGCCGCGCGGTGCTCCGCAGCGGCGGCGGCGGCGGCATCTTCAACCTTCACCACACGCGCGCGCCTCTCCATAGTGCCAAGTAGGAACTGCTCGCCGTATCATAGCATGACCTTCAACTCAATCGACGTGGGCGGAGGGGATTCATACAGTTTGGCCCGGGTAAGGGTCAGTTAAGTGACCGCGGATAATACCCCTTAAATCGTTAAAATTACGGTGACACTTCACCAACATGGTGTTTTTCCCCTGGTGGAAAACGTTATCCACGCAAACCATTAAACAACACGTTGGTGATGCGCTACCGTCAGGATAACGATTCGTGGTGTATCTCAAGGCCGCATTGCCGGCGCTTGTATGTACCCAACGGTGGCTGACGTGGCTTCGTTATTTAGCTCGGCCCTACCACTCGGCGTCAACCGCGGTCAACTTGGAGCGGAGCTGGGCGTGCGTGGCCGCCGCGCTCTCCCGCGCCGCCAGCATCTCCGCGAGCAGCTCCGCCTCGCGAGCATCCGCCGCCAGCGTGGCGTCCTCCGTGTCGGCGCGCACCGCCGCCTGGTGGAGCGCCGCCGCCTGGCGGGCGTCCGCCAGCCTGGCGTGCAGCGCCCCCTCGCGGGTCTCTGCCGCCGCCTCCCCGGCCACCACCTGCGACAGCACCTCGCCCTCGCGCATGTCACCCGCCGCCGGACACGGGCGCACACTCCTCCACTTTTGGGCTTGACGTGACCACTCTTTGTGGGGTAGACTACATTGGGTGGTTGCAGTGACAAGAACGGGTCATGTTGAGGTGGGAGGTGGAGGAGTGTGAGAGCCCCTGCAGCCTTGGAGTCGGCCAGCTCGGCCCAGAGCTCGGCGAGGTGCTGCACGGGCGCGGCCTTGGCCTCCGCCAGCCTGGCGCTGTGCTCCGTCTCCGCGGCGTGTGACGCCTCTTGCAGCTCGCGCACGCGTAACCCCAGCGACGCCTTGGCGCACGGCCAGATGGTCAACGCTCGCCGCGTCAAAGGAGGTCATTGGACTCGATACTCAAGCGAATGTCTGATGCGGTGGACGGTGGGTGGGTGGGCAACGTGGCGAGCGTGATGTATACGATCTGGCCCTGCCTTGGCATGAGTGAGCTCACCGCGGAGTTCAGCTTCTACGGTGGCGATCTTGGCGAGGGTCTCGGTGTGTTCTTGGCGCAGGGTCTGCTCGTCCGCCGCGGCGCGCTCGTTGGCGGACGTCAGTTGGGCGCGGAGCTCGCGCTGGGTGTTGTGCTCGGCCTGCGCCGCCGTGGAGGCGGCGAGCGCGTCGTTGACCCTGGCGTGCAGCTCCACCTCGGTGCGCGCCGCGCGCTCGGCGGCGGCGGCCAGCTGTGCGCGCAGCACCGCCGCCTCCGCCACCGCCTCCTCCTGCGTCGCGGCGGCGCCCGCCTCCGCATAGGGTCGAGCAAACAATGCTCGCCGCGTCGTGCGATGGGTCATATGGTGCGAGTTGACTGCTCAGGGAACGAATGGTGGAATGCGGTTTATGAGCTGCGAGCATCATTCGACTTCGAAAGTATACTCAACAGACGAGGTCGTAAAGGTGACTTATGACTTGGCGAGGATGACTTATCTGTCCCAACCTTCGCCTCAGCCGTGGCCGCCGCTTCCACTGGCGTCTCCGATTCCCCAGATGCGGAGGTGAGGTTGGAAACGCGGGACTCAGCCGCCTGTAGGCTGGCTCCCAGCTCCGACACCTGGGTCGCTGTCGCCTCCGAGGCGGAGGTGAGCTCGACCACCTGGGTCTCAGCCGCATGCAACCTCGTCTCCGTGGCCTCTGAGGAAGAGGCGAGCTGTGCCACCCGGACCTCAGCCGCATGCAGGCTCGTCTTCGACTCCAAGAGTTGCGCATCCGTCGCCTCCGAGGCGGAGGTGAGCTCGGCAACATGGGTCTCAGCCGCCTGCAGGCTGGCCCTCATTTCCGACACCTCGGTATCCTTTGCCCCCGAGGCGGAGGTGAGCTCGACCACCTGGGTCTCAGCCGCAAGTAGGCTCGCCTCTGTGGCCTCTGGGGAGGAGGCGGGCTCGGCCCTCAGCTCCACGACTTGTGTCTCCGTCGCCTCCGAGGCGGAGGCGAGCTCGACCACCCCGGTCTTAGCAGCGAGCAGCTTGGCCTGTGCCGCCTCCGCGGAAGAGGTGAGCTCGACCGCATGGGTCTCAGCCGCCTGCAGGCTTGCCCTCAACGCCATCATCTGGGCCTCAGTCACCTCTGAGGCAGAGGTGACCTCGACCATGCGGGTCTCGGCCGCCTGCAGGCTCGCCTTTGTCGCCTCGGAGGAAGACGTGAGCTCGGCAACGCGGGACTCGGCCGCCTGCAGGCTGGCTTTCAGCTCCGACACCTGGTTCGCCGTCGCCTCCGAGGCGGAGGCGAGCTCGACCACCCGGGTCTCAGCCGCATGTAGGCTGGTCTCTGTCGCCTCGGAGGAAGAGGTGAGCTCGGCCGCGCGGGTCTCGGCCGCCTGCAGGATGGCCCTCAGCTCCACGAGCTGTGTCTCCGTCGCCGCTGCGGCGGAAGAGAACTCAGCCACGCGGGTCTCAGCCGCCGCCAGATTCGCCCTCAGCTCCACTTCCAACGCCGCCGCGGCGTCGAGCCGCGCACGCAACTCCGCCTCGCCCGCCGCCGCTGGATCCTCTGATGACGTCGGCGGAGGCAGTGCTGCTATCGCCTCGGACTCTGCCCCCGCGGCGGCGACGGCGGCGGCGGCGGCAGCGGGGGCAGCGGGGGCGGGGGCAGCGGGGTCGGCGGCGGCGGGGGGTGGGGCGGCGGTGGACGCACGCGCCTCCGCCTCCGCCAGTTGCAAATGCAACTCCGCCTCGCGCGACGCCGCGTCGGACAGCTGCGAGCGCAGCAGGTGCTCAGTCGTGCCCGCGAGCTTGGATGAGGGCGAGGACGGTGACGAGGCCCCTGGCGGCGCGGGGCTGGCGGCGGCATCCAGCCTCTCCGTCAGATCGCCCGACACTGGCTCGTCCGAGGCGGCGGCGGAGCTGGTAGTACGAAGGCGGCTGGCATCCCGCCGCGCCTCCGCCGTGGCGAACACCGACGCCACCTGCCACCGCATGCGCGCCTTCAGCGGGCTCATGTAGTCCGCCGCTGGCCCCAGCGTCTGCACGGAGGCGGTGGCAGTGGGTGACGTGGCTTGGACGGCGGAGGTGGTGGACGAGGCGGCCACCTGAGTCACCGGCGCCGCGGTGGCTTCAAAGGCGAGGAGCTGCGGTGGTGACGAGGCGGGGGAGGAGGGCGCCGGGGCTCGGCCGGTGAACAGCGGGTTGGTGGCCGGGCGGGTCGATGAGGTGGTGGTCATCACGGCGCTGCTTGCCGCCGCCGGGCGCTGCGCGGCGGCGGCGGAGGCGGCGGCCCTGGCCTCCGTCGCGCGCGCGTTGGCGGCGGCGGCTTCGTAATTGGCCGCCACGAGCTGGCCCTCCGCCGCCTCCTTCAACGCCTCCGCCTCGGCAATGTCCGCCCTTAATCCCGCCTCTCGCTCTGCCACTTCCATCGTCACTTCCGCCGTGTAATGTCAATAACTCGTGCTCAAAATACGTTGCAGGGTGGCGGATGTCATTGACGTCAACAAATGGAAGTTCAAAACATGGTCTACGATGTGGCGAGCATGATCCAGAGGTGCCCACCTCGAAGTGCGCCTCGGCCTCGTGCTGCACCCGCTCCGCGCGCTCCTCCGCCCCCGCCACCGCCTGCGTGCTCGGTTTAACCATCATAGGTCGTCAGATTCACGTCGATAAGACGTCAGGTTCACGTTGACGGGACGTCAGATTCTCACGTTCATGGGATGTTATGTCCACGTCGACAGGACGTCAGGGTTACGTTGACAGAACGTCAGGGTCACGTTGATAGGACTTCAGGTTCACGTTGATATGGGACGTTAGGTTTACGTTGATAGGGCTTCACTTTCACGTTGATATGGGACGTTAGGTTCACGTCGATAGGACTTTAGGTACACGTTGATGAGCAGTGAGGTTGAGCGCGATAGGACGTTAGGGGTAAGCGGAAGATGGGTGTCTCACCGCCATGAGCTCGTGCTCGCGCTGCTTGTGGCGGTGGCGGCTGTCGGCGTCGCGCGTGGACACCCGCGAGGTGAGCTCCGCCACCGCCGCCGCCGCGTCGCGCACGTCACCCTCGCTGTAGCGGCGCAAGTTGAAAGTGAAAGCAGACGTTGAAAGCAGTTTATCAATCTTCACATTCAATCGCTTAGTTCCAGGCGGTGTCAAGTTGGGTTTGATAGGGTTGACCTGCAGCGCCCTACCTCGGCTAGCTCCACGCGCCCGTCGCGCTCCGCCACCATCGCCGTAGCTAGTGCCTCAATGCAGAGTCGCACACTCCAACGGGTTTAAGGTTAGGGAAGGGTTTAGGGTGCAGGGTGCAGGGTGTAGGGCTTAGAACCTAGTTCAGTGCCACACTACAGGGCTGCACACTCCAACGCTCTGAACCTCAACTTCTGCACTTTCGTCGGATATGTTGGGCCCAGACAGTCTAGGGGAATGTCATCACAGACCAATCACAGCTTTTATTGCCTGAACGCGCAAGGATCAGGAGTGATTTATAGACCGACAATTGTGGAGAGCGAGTTTTGGCGGTTCTGCATGGAAATTCAATCAACTCAGGAAGTCCGGTCTAAAACTGAGATGCACTATTTGGACAGTACACAGAACAGCATAGGTGGTTTGAGTGACCCAAAACGCGGAAAATGGGGCGAGAAGTGGAGGAGGGAGGCGGCCCCGCCAGCTGCGCGCGGAGCTCGGCGACCTCCTCCGCGGTGGCCGCCGCCGTAGCGGCCTTGGACTGCTTGGACGCGTTGGTCTTGGCGGCGGCGGCGGCGGCGCGGCTCCGGTCGCGCTCGGCGGCGGCGGCGGCGGCGGCGGCGGCGGACGCGGCCGACGCCTTGGCGGTGTTCGCCGCGGCGTTGGCGATGGCCACCTGCGCCTCCACCCAGGGCCACGCCAATACCGCCCGCCGCGTCTGTTGCTTCAACTCGGTGTCGGGTCTGGTATCGAAGTTGTGGTATCGAAGTCCGTTCGGCCAGTCAGAACCGTCCTAAGCGAAACTGCCGCCGACGGAATCTCTGACAATCCGACCGGGTCGCGATGGTCGAGTGAACAGACTCTCGGTTTCGAAGAGATGAGAGGGACTGGTCCCTCGGACATTGGTTCAACTGTTAATGCAAGAAACAAGGGTCAAATGCATGGTGGATTGCGCGGCGAGCCTTGTGTACATTGACGCGGTCCTGCCTGGAGCTCGTCCACGCGGTGCCGCAGCGACGCCAGCTCCTCCTCGGCGGCGGCTCCGGCGGCGGCGGAGTCGGCGTCGTCCGACACGAACATGGGGTTGAAGGTGCCGCCGGGCACCGGGGTGCCGGCGGCGAATGGGGTTGGAGCCGACGCCCCCACCGTGTGCGGCGGCGGCGGCGGGGTTGACACCGCAGGGCTGCTGCTATCGTTGCGATCGTTGCTGTTGTTGCGAGGCTGCCAGGTCGAGGGCGCGGGCGTCTGCCCGGCTCCGTTGCTGCCAAAGCCAGGGGCTGTGGGGCTGTCGCCGCTGCCGGCGGGTGACTCGGGCGGAGTCAAGGTGAGCGGCGACGACGGCGCCGGCACCCGGGCCTGGAACCACCTCGCACGGTCCATCACCGAGGCGTCGGGCGGCGCTGTCGCTGCCTCCGATGCCGCCGCCATCGATCCACCCGGCCCCGCCTTCAACTTCGGCTTCGACCCTGGCGTCACCGGCTTCAGCTTGACGGCCAAAGGCGTTGACAGCTTCTTCGTCTCCTCCTCGGCCGCGGAGGCGGAGGCGGAGGCGGAGGCGGCGGTCTGCAGCTTCTCCGCCTCCGCGGCGGCGGCGCCGGACCGCGCCGGAGCCCAGAGCCTATACATTCAACGCCCGCCACGTCATACGATTCCATTCAACTCAATACACGAGGGTATTAACATGTGGTGGATGACGGGTTGAGAAAAATACCTGTAAAACTATGGCATTGTTTTGGATCCCCACCTCAGCCTCCCGCACCTGGTGCTGCCGCTTCTTGACCTCCGCCGCGTGCACCCGCAGCTTGGCCACCTCAGCGGCGGCGGCGGCGCCCTCCTCCGCGGCCGCACTCAACCGCGCCTCAACCTCCTTCAGGCGCTTGCCCGCCGCCTCACGCTCGCGCTCCGCCAAGTTTCGCGTCTTGTTGGCGGCGGCGGAGGCGTTGGCAGCCTCTGTCTCGAGCAGCGCTGCCGAGCGCCGAGCGCTGACCACCTCAGCCTCGAGTTCTCCCACGCGTTGCTTGAGCGTAGAGTTTTCGAGCCACATGTCGACGTTGTCGCTGTCGAAGCCGCTGCCTACGCTGCCCGCGGGGGACCCGAACAGGTCCATGCCTGCGTCGTCGCGGGGCGCGGGCGAATGTTCCCGGGACTGCGGGCGGCTGCCTGAGGCTCGGCGGCTGCGCGGGCGCCTGCGGGCGAGTGGGTTGGCGGTGGTGATGGGCGCGGGCGCGGGCGCCGGGGAGGGTGTGACAACGGAGGCGACGGCGACGGGGTAGGAGGCGATGGCGGCGGCGGTGGCGTCGGCGGCGGCGCGCAGGGTGGCCACCTCCTGGGCGTTGCGCTCCGCCGCCGCCTGCGCCGCCGCCAGCCGCGCGGCCAGGTCCTGGTGCCGCGCCGCCGCCTCCGACAGTACCCACCTGCAGGGTCACCTGTATGACGCTCGCCACGTCACGTCATGGTATTTAATTCAATTAACGAGGGTTTACATGTGGCGGTCGGAGGACGTGGTCAGTAATTCATTTCCTGAGCCCTACCCGCTTGAGCGCCGCGGTGGCACGCGCTGTGCCGGTGCGGGTGGGCGCCGCCGGGTCTCGCCACCTTGACATCCCCGGGGACCCGCGCTCGCTCTGCGCGGCGATATCCGCCGCCGCCGCCGTCGCCGCGGCGAACTCCTCCGGCGGTTCGGCGAGGCCGGCTTGCCCCGCGTCCTCAGCGAAGGCGGCGATGGCCGCCTCCAGCACCTCCGCCGCGCGCCGGTCCGACCCGAGCGCGGAGTCGTCGGAGCCGGGCTCCGCCCCACCGACCACCTCCGCCACCGCCGCCGCCGCCGCCTCGATGACTTCGCACGGCGCACCCGCGGCGGCGGCGGCGGCGGCGGCCGCAGCCCCCGCGGGCTCCACGAGGTCGGAGCGCAGGAGCGCCAGTGCCGCCCCCGCGCGCTCCACCTCCGCGCCCAGCGTCTCCTCTCGCTCCCACGCCGCCGCCAGCTGTGCGCGCAGGTCCGCCACCTCCGCGTCCAGCTGCTCCGCCCGAAGGTGTCCCTCGGGGAGTGCCCCCCGTGAGCTCCCTCCCATAGTCGCCGGGCTGCTCTCTCCATCCTCCGCCGCCGCCGCCGCCGCCGCCACTGCCGCAGCCGCCGCCGCCGTCTCCACAGCCGCCACCTCCGCCGCCGCCGCTTTGAGGCTCTCGACCTCGCGCCGCAGCGCCTCCTCGCGGGACAAGGCGGCGGCGGCGGCGGCTTCCGCGGCGGCGACCGTGACGTTAGCAGCCATGCTGTTTGCCTGTTCGTGTTCGATGCCACCGCCAGCGGGATTGGGCCTCGGCGGGGACTCTTTACTTCTCCTCCTGCCCCTCCTCGCACTCGAGCCCCCCTCTTGTGCTACCTCCTCCTCATCCTCCTTCGGACTGCCCGGAGGACTACCTGGGGCGTCGTCGGTGGCGGCGGCGAGGCGCCTCGCTGCCCGCGCCTCCTCCTCCGCGGCGGCGCAGCGCAGCTCCGCCGCCCCCGCCGCCGCGCGCGCCTCGCTGCGGCCCGCCTCCGCCTCCTCCGCGCGCG
>Ga0307489_10000793_pt1 | contig 20016 bp, 35 predicted proteins | sample SB12metaG_FD_202247 | JGI IMG/M metagenome (GOLD analysis project Ga0307489, IMG submission 202247) | Sea-ice brine microbial communities from Beaufort Sea near Barrow, Alaska, United States - SB 1.2 | ecosystem: Environmental > Aquatic > Marine > Coastal | place: USA: Alaska | collected...
CTATTGTGGCTGAGGCTTCTGAGGTTGTTATGGTGGTTGTGGTTGTTGTGGTTGTTGTGGCTGTTGAGGTTGTGGTTGTTGAGGTTGTGCGTGTTGAGATTGAGGGTGTTGCGGGGGTTGAGATTGAGGCTGGGGCGGCTGACGTGGTGGCTCATCCCCGGGGAGCCCACAGAGCCGAAGTATAGGGCCTGCCGGCTATTGCTCGCCACGTCATAGCGTGCCGTTTGACTCAAGAGACGAGGGTTGAAAGAGCGTTGCACGACGTGGCGAGGGCCTGGCGCCTGTTGCGCGCTACGTCATAGCGCGCCGTTTGACTCATTTGACTCAAGAGACGAGGGTTGAATGAGCGTTGCACGGCGTGACAAGCAATATACGCCAGGTCCTGAGAAGAGGGTTCACAGCGCGTTGGACGCCGTGGCGAGCAATATGCGGCAGAGCCCACCGAAGGAGCCGAAACCGCCGAAGCCATCGGCCGCAGAGCCGACGGAGCCGTAGGGTGAGTCGGGCGGGCGCGGCAGGTCGCCGTCCAGGCTCTGTGGTGTGCGCGGGAGGGCAGGGTGTGGAGGCAGAGGAGGTGTCAGTGTGAGCGGCGGTGTGTGTGTGCGAGTAAACGGGTGTGAGAGCTGGTGTGACGTGTGACAGTGTGTGAGTGTGTGAGTGTGCTTGTGCGCGGTCCGGTGTCTGCGTGGCAGTTGAAGCGGGATGAATCACAAAATGACAATTGATGGAGCATTATTAGGCGGAGCGGGGGCGGCGGCGGGTCCAGTATCTTTCAGTTTCGGTAAGTCGGGTCCCAAAGCATGGCACACGCAAGGAATAAAATCTGCTTGCGGAAAGAATATTGACTGAGCCGAAGCGCGAAATGCGGAAACTGTTGAGGAACACGCGAGGGGGGGCGCGGCGCCGTGCTCGCTCAACGTGTGAGGGCGTTCGAGGGTAGAGGCCCCGGGGCGTTTCACGCGGGGCGCGCGATAAAAGCGGGGCGCGAATGATGCGCGGGGAGCGCATTTGTCCCCGTCCATCTGTGGAACGCATTGGAAGGCAAAAGAGGACGTGCTTGGTGGAGAGCGATGAGAAGACGCACCGTTGCGCCTGAGAACTGGTGGCGCACTGAGGTGGGGCTGGGGCTGCGGTTGAACTTGGCGGCGTCGCGGTCGCGCGCCCAGACGTTCACCTGTGAAGCCGGGCGGGGGAGGGAGGAGGTTGGAGGGGTCGGTTCAGTAACGTCGGCCGCGTAAGACGCTTTCCACGCGCGTCCTCGACGGCACCGCTTCCAGGCACCCAAGTACCCAGGGTTGCCCAGCTTAGTCCGCTAAAGACGGGAGAGGGGAGAGAGAGAGAGGAGAGGGGAAAGACATGAGACAGGGGACAGAGCGAAGAGATAGGAGAGAGAGGAGGGGCAGGAGAGAGAGAGAGGAGCGAGAGGAGGAGAAGAGGAAGAGGAGGAAGGGGAGGGAGAGGGAGAGGGAGGGAGGAGAGGAGGTTCAAAAGAAGCGAATAGTCGCGAAGTCAAAGGCGTTTCAAAAAGAATAAGATGCCGCGGTCCGGAAAACGGCGAGCTGGACGGCGCGCGAGGGATTGCCAAAGCCGGTGTCTCGGAAAAGGGAACGAGACGGTTCATGTAAAGTCCCTCACCGACGCAGCGACGCCCTCGAGGTGGCGGCGCGTCAGGCTAGGCCCGCTCGCTGTCGCCGTGCCCGACGTCTCTCCGTTCCCTCCCCGAGATGAGCCGGCGACCGACCCCGGCGCCGAGGAGGAAAAAGAGAACCAGTGGCTTCGGTGCCCGCCCTCGCCCCCGCCCTCCGCTGTGACTCCACCGCTCAGCGTCTGCGTGTAGCGCCCGCCTCCCGCCCCTGGCTCGTCCCCCAGGCTATCAAGCACCCCCGCGGGCAGCCACTCCCGCGGCAGCTCCCCCAGCTCCTCCTCCCCATAGAACACCTCCTCGTCACCCTCCTCGTCACCCATTCCACCTCTCTTTTGGCGTGGCGAATTGAACAGCTCTCGCCGGTGTGGCGCCCGACGAGAGTGTCGTCGGGCGCGGCGGCTCACGCTGAGACGGGGGCGTCACGGAACTGCTGCGGGCTCCGGAAGCGCGCGTACGTGCCAGGCACTGAACTCGCCGCGTGCTCGTTATGGAGCGTCGTCACGTGTGCTTCCGACTATTGGCTTTTCGTTTTTTGGTCTTTTGTCGACACATGATTATTTTTCCTTGGTAGCGCCGACCGACCTTCCTCCCATACTTCCGCATAGACGATGGTCTAATAATAGACCATGATTAACGCTTGGACGTTAATTATGCGGCCGGACAGCAACGGGGGGGGCATAAGTTGAAAACTGCTGATTCAAACCTCAAAAGTATGGGAAGCCGGTTCAGTGGGTGCCAAGGCAGACATGTCATTGGTCGATCATATGCCACGTGTTTACCGTGCATCGAATGCACTTCATAACTCAAGAATTCATGGCTCTCTTGTGTCCACAATAAAGTCAACGCGACAACTCAAAACACTGCCAATCGAATGAACCAATCACATGCCTCCGTTTGCACTCGCAATCGAACCACTTCACACATCGTATTGTGTTTTGAGTGTTCGATAGAAGTCCCCCCGGCAGCCCGGCGTGTCCTTCAAGAACTAAGCTAAGCAGGCCACGTCGCTCATATTGTACACGTGTCGTGTCATCCTAAACCCTAAAGCGGCTAAACGACTAAACCCTATCCCTCGCGCTCGGAACACAAACCCTAAAGAACGCTGGATGATAAGGATCCGTTTTGGTGCGAGCGCGAGATCGTCACCCCACGAGAGGTCGCGCGTCGTAGCGTCGGACACTGCACCGTGCACGCAAAAACCCCCAGCGCGCGCCGCCGCCGGGAGACGACCCCTCGCGCTTCTTACTCCGCGGCGCAAGCAGACGGCCAAGCAGCCCGAGTGGAGCATGGTGCTTGAAGGCGCGTCAAACCGCGCGTCAGACCACAAACCCGAATGAAACTTGGGACCAAAGTGTCCCAGAGTGCATTCGTCTGTAAGTAATCGGTCTGCCTCTCGAGTTGATGAATGTTTACCATAGGTTCGGAGCAAACTCGCAGACGGGGCGTCAGCCTGCTCTGTGCTCGATGGACGTGCAGGGACACCGTCCTACACATCGCGTCAAGCTCATGGACCATTGGTGGCGGGCCGCGCTCCACCAAACAGATCTGCCAAGTGGTTTGCAGAGTGCGGCCAGAAGGAGAACACATGGCCGCCCTGCCCTGTTGCCTTCTCACCGATGTTCTTTTCCTCACGACACACAGGCGCACGCACGGGCGACGTATCTTTGGAAGCGGAGAACGCAGCGAACGTTGCGGAGCTGAACGCCATCCGCGCAGAACTCAACGCCACCGTCGGGCTGCTACAAACATCCCTGGAGACCGTAGAGGACGGGGCCAAAAAAGGTGCGAAGAGCCCCGGTTGAGGATCGGCTCTGCCGCCCCCGCCCCCGTCTCCCCGCCGCCGCCGCGCCCCTCTCCCGCGCCATCTCCACCGTATGTTCGGCGGCTGCGTTCCTGGCCAGCAGCAGCCAGGGCCTGACACTCGCGCCCGTTGCTCCTCAACTGTTGGGCACTCGAGTGGTCGGACGACACCTAGCTACCTTGAGTTCCGCTGAAAATAGGCCGACTCTCTGTGTTCGCGATCTTACATTGCGTGTCCCGCCCACCACCCTGCCGGGCGCGGTCCCGCCGTTCACGGGAACTCCGTACTGCGCAGCGTCTCCCTCGCCGTGTTATTAACGACTCGGCGCGCTCCACTCGCGTCGCAGTGCAACTACTCTTCTCACCTTATACTGATACCACCCGCCCCCCTCCCCTCCCCCTTCTTCCTTTTGCTCTTTCCCTGTCCGAATCCAACAGCCGAGATGGAGTCGCAGGTACAGGCGCTGGTGGGAACCCTAGAGCGGATGCCATCAGTCGTGGAGGCGGTGAGCCGGGTGGGCAGCCCGTCTCTCAAGGGGAGCCGCCCGTCCACGGGCCAGCGCGGCTCCCCGAGCGCGAGCGCCGCCGGTAGCGGCAGCAGCACCCTCGCGCCCAGCAACGGCACGGGCAATTTCGCGCTGGGGCAAATGGCAGAGAAGCCCTTGGCGCGACACGTGCCCCTCGGCAGCGGTTCCCCGGCCGCGGCAGGTCCCAATAAACCATCCCATCATGACAACACCCAATGCCCCATCGTTTGATAACGTCATCGGTACTCTCTGGTACCATTCTGACGAATGCATCTGACACGCAACTGAGAATTGCACGAGTGGCGTCGGCCAGGGAGGAGGATGCGGCGAGAGTGCAAGGGTACGGTGGTACACAGGTTGAGCTGGAGCGGGAACCACCGGCCAGGCCCTGCTGTGCGGTGATGATCGGCAGCAACAACATCCGGCGGCCCGCGGGGATGAGCGTGCAGGCCTCCGCGGAGGTCGGGCGCGCCCACCAGGGGCTTGCACTCCTCCACTTTTCAGATCAACCTAAGCCGTTTTGGTCACACCTCCCCGTGTCCCTCTGTCTCATAGAATGGAGGAATTTCACGCGCCCGACGTATCCAAAAAAACGTGCTTACGTTGAGCAGAGTAGTGGACGAGTGTAAGCCCCTGCTGCCCACCACTGACCATAATCATTTGGTCATGGTGACCAAATTGGCCACGTCTCTGTTTGGATTACAAACACAGTGTCTGGTTGGGTGGAGCTAAACGTTTGGACAGTGCAAATTGGCAACCCTATGCAGAGGGCGTGGCGACGGCGAGCCTGGAGGATGAAGCCGACGGCAGGGGGGTCACGGGGGTCGCCACGTCGCACTGAGACGTTTCAGTCACATATTACAAGCGTTACTGCTATCCTGTGTTGAACTGTGAGCAAACAGTGAGTGCGCCGTGTGTCGCCGACCCTATGCCCCGGCTTCATCGGCGACGAGGATCAGGACAACCCGCAGCCCAAGCTACAAAACCGCAACTCAGACGGCAACGAGTCAGACGACGAGTTCCATACCTCCCAGTCTCCCCCCAAAACTCGGCAACCCCGAAGATCCCAGTCGGCGCCGCGGCGGCGCGCGGAAAAGGGGCCTAGCAACGCCCCGCCTAGCAAGAACACGACGCCGCACTTGCCTGGGATTGGGCGGCAAGGGGCGTCGGTGCAAGGGGGGCCGGCGCAGGGGGGGTCGGCACGCGGCGGCGGCGAGCACGACGACGACACCGCCTCGTTAGCGGGTTCCACAAGTTCCCGCACGGTAGGGCGGGGGCACAGACACGTAAGGCCGGGGACATGGACAGGGCAGTCCTGACTGTTTGCTTACAGCGTACCGGTACACACCGGCACTCCTGACTGTTTACTCATAGCGTACCGGTACACACCGACACATACTCTCCGCATCCTCCTGCCGCGTGCCGGGCCTGTCACGGCATCCTGACTGTTTACTGATGGTTATACTTGTCGCCCCTAAACTAGCCTACTAAGCACTAGCCCCTAAACTAGCTGAAACTAGCTTAGTTTAACCCCCCCTATTTTCCTCACCCACTGTAATTCCCAATACTAACCACTAACCCACTAACCACTAGACCCTAAACTAGCTGAAACTAGCTTAGTTTAACCCCCCCCATTGCCAGCACTAGCCTAGTTCGACAAGTATACTGATGGTGACACGGTGCGCTCCCGCCCCCCTCCCGGGCCCTGGCGACAGGTGGCGGCGTCCACGCAGGTCAGCTCCTGGAAGGCGGGACCCCGCCCCCGCTGCTGCCTGCCACATCATCCACCACCGCACAGAACCAGACCCTCGTTTCCTTGACTTCAATGACACTCCATAACGCGTCGAGCATTATGATCCGCCCCTGCTGGAAGGGGGATGAGAAGATATCAGCGTGGTACGCACAGAAGAAGGAGAAGGAGCGGGAGGCCGGGGCTTACACTCGTCCACTTCTCAGCTCAACCTGAGCCGTTTTGGTCACACCTCCCTGTGTCCCCCTGTCTAATATAATAGACTGGGGTAAAATCATGCACCCAGCGCATGCCAATGTGTTTACGTTGAGCCGAAAAAGGGACGAGTGTAAGCCCCTGGCGGGAGGCGGCGGTGGCAAAGATCCGGCGAGCGCACAAGGATCTGAACTGGGTGCTGGAGCGCCGCACCGCGCAGATCGCCAACTTCCGACGGGATCGCAAGAACGAGGTAGGCTCCACGAACACGCTCGTTCCCCGACTGCTTGCTCATAGTGTACCTATCCATCAAAGCGTGTCACTCATAAATTAGAGTATACGCGCGCTATCCTAGCTGGATGCTAAAGATGAGATGACATGAGCACACTTACATTTACACATCTAACATCCCCCTCGAAAGGGTTCAGGTGTACCAGTGTACCCGTACACACTCGCCACATCCTGCTCCTTGGCCTGGCCACTCCTGACTTGGCGAGCTTTGCGTGCTGGGCCCGAGTTGGAGGAGAAGGCGGAGAAAGCGGCGGAGGTGGTGGAGAAGGCGGGGGCGGCGGCGCACCGCATGCAGAGCCTGGTCATGGTAGGCCGGTGCAGGTTGACCCTATCAAACGCAATTTGAAACCGCCTGGCACTAAGCGCTTGAAACGAAAATGTGATGAGCCGCCTTCAAACTTTGCTTTCAAATTCAAGTTGCGCCGCTATATCATGGCGGCGGCCAAGCTCAAGGCGGCGGCCACCATCGCCAGCGCCGGCGTCGCCGGCAGGGGCTTACACTCGTCCACTTTTCAGCTCAACCTAAGCCGTATTGGTCGCACCTCCCCCGTGTCCCCCTGTCTAATAGACTGGGGGACCATCATGCACCCAACGTATCCATCCCACCAAATTTGCGTACGTTGAGCCGAATAGTGGACGAGTGTAAGCCCCTGGTCGCCGGTGCCGCCGCCACCGCCGACGCCGGCGGGGTGGCAGCGCGCTCCTCTTCCTTCCCGTCTCTGGAAGCCAAGCCGAGGCAGGGGGGCTCGTCAGTCCAAGCCCTCGACCGACATTGAATCTCCTCCTCCTCCTCCTCTTCCGTGCGGCTGCATGAGCGTTCACCCTACAGGTACCCGTTGAGTCATGCTCTGATCTATTAACCCTACAGGTACCCGGTGAATCATGCTTTGATCTCGCTCCGAGCGCATGTTCTCAACGCCCCTGCTGCCCGGCCGGTGGCGAACATTGCGGCCAGCAAGACCTACAACGGGAAGCCCAAGAAGTCGGTCGCCACGGAGAGCGTGTGGCTGGGGCCGGGGCGCTTCGTGTCCATGGCGGCAGGGACATAACCCTAAACCCTAAACCCTAAACCCTAAAACCCTTAAACCCTACACCCTAAACCCTGAACCTAAACCCTAAAGAACCCTCCACATTCCATCACATAGTGTACTGGTGCTCGCCACGGCATTCACCACGTAGTGTACCGGTGCTCGCCAATCATCCACTCCATTGTAAGCCCTCGTTTCTTGAGTCCAATGACATTCTACGCCGTAAAGCTGAACAACTACGGGACTCGAGCCCCTGTGTCGTAAAAAAATACTCATACGGCAGTTCAAATGACCTGCTTTGTATGGTGCAAGGACAGAGATCTGGTATCGACAGCGTCAATTGGTCACATCGCCGACCGGATTCGGCCGCGTGAAAGTAGTTTCCACACTTGGGACCGGCCGACCAAAACGCCATTTTCTTACGACACAGGGGCCTGAGTCCCGTAGTACACCAGCTAACTCTTGCAAGTCATCAGAGGACACACACCTTGTTGTGCGCGTCCGTTTGACAGGTGAAATCTGTGGTTTGATACCAGGTGATGTTCGTGCCACCACATCCTCCACCACATTGTAACCCTCGTGTCTTGAGTTCAATGACATCATATGACACAAATGTCGCTCGCAATATCCTCCACCACAATTGCCGACATCCGTTTATCGAGTTGAATGACGTGATGTGACGCGGCGAGCACGGTGCCGCTGACACTACCCCAAACCCTAAACCCTAAACCCTAAACCCTAAACCCTAAACCCTAAACCCTAAACCCTAAACCCTAAATCTGGAACCTGCCGCTGACACTACGCGGCGGTGGACAACACGAAGAGGGTGGCGGACTCGTACGACGACGTGCAGTACAGCACGGGTAACGCCGACTCCAAGATCTCGTCGTGAGGTTTCGATAGGGGAGGGAGGGGGGGGAGGGGTATTATTTGAAGGCAAGGCGGAGAGGTTGCGTGAGAACTGGGGCCGGGTGAAAGCCTGGCATGATGCCTCCTTGTACTTCACGGTGAGAAGGGCGTGAGGGGGGCAGTGCGGGGGGGGAGAAGGCCGGGGGGGGGGGAGGCAGGGCGGGGAGGGGGGGGAGGCAGGGCGCTGGGGGGGGAAGGCGGGGCGAGGGGCTTTGAAGGGGGGACCACGGTTCTCGGTGAAGGCCTTTGGGGGCATCGAAAGTTGGTGGTCATTTCCCCACATGCTGCGGGTAAAGAAACGTGTAAGAAGAACGCACCGATGCACCCGCTCGAATGTGTTATTTTGTTGACAATCCAGATTTCTCTTTGTTGAAGAGCTAAGGTTGCCGTCGGTCATCAGGGTCAGACACGCCCGCGCCCTCCAATAATAGACACTCTTGATTTAGAGCTTGTATTAATATTTTCATCTCAATGGAATAGTCGTCGCCCTATCCCGCTAGCGCTACCCGTCGACCTAGCGTGACGTCCACAGCTATATCTATCACTCATCAGTCGCTGGGCACGAGGTCCCCAGTTGACCAGTTGAACCCAGTTATTTCTTTCACTTAAATCCGTCACGATCAATAGAGCTAGCAAACGCGGAGGCCCGCGTGCTGTGCGCTAGTCGCTAAAACTTAAACCGGCTGCACATAGGAGCACACATCTAGCCGTCGATGTGCATGATGCCAATATTACGAGAACGAGACCGAAGCCGCCGCCTCAGCCTAGCCAAGCCTTCCCCAGCAGCCCCGGGAGCGCCGCCAGCTTCTCCCCCGTGCTGGTGTACGCGCGCTGGGCAGGGGCTCACACCAGACGTTATCGTGGCAGCTCAACGTTCAAGCATTACTTATTTATCAAGTTGAATTAACTCAAACTCCGTACGTTGGGACAACATGTCGTCCTTCTAGAGCATACCATGACTGGCTAGAGACTGGCTAATTTTGTAGTGCATCGGGTGCACGCGCGTGCGCCTTGTTAGCTTGTTTGCATGAGCAAGTTCTGGTTGGTCGATTCGATGTGAGACCCGACACCTAGTTTTGGGTGAAAGAAGGGAGCGAGGGCACAATGCGGCGCCCCCTGCGCCCTGCCGCTTGGTGTGGTTGTCGTACCCGTTGTCCAGGGGCTTACACTCGTCCACTTCTCAGCTCGACCTAAGTCGTTTTAGTCACACCTCACCGTGTCCCTCTGTCTAATAGACTGGGGGAAAATCATGCACCCAACGTATCCCACAAAATGTGCTTACGTTGAGCCGAAAAGCGGACGAGTGTAAGCTCCTGCCGTTGTCCCGCACCTTGTTGAGCAGCGCGCCGTAGATCTCGGCGGCGGCCAGCACGGGCAGGCGCGCGGCGGGCGTCAGCATGGGGAGCCCCGCCCGCCCCCGCGCAAAGTGCTCCTCCGCCCGGCATATCTCCCGCGTCAAAAGTCCGGTACATGTATCCGCTGACAGTAAAATACCCAAAAAAAACCACAAATTCTGCCTGTTGAAACCGAGTGGCGTAATATTGGGTGAAACGACCACACTGCAGTCTTCGCAGTTTTCCAGGGTACCTCAAATGGCGGTCAACGCGTCTCGAATTTGAGACCTTGAGTAAATAGACGGTCAGATTTGCCACACAACGGTACAATATGGCGATATGACCGTCTATTTCTCGAGAATTGGCGACCGTCTTTGAGGTACCCTGGAAAGCTGTGTAGGTGGATGGAAAGAAAGCAGCGGGCCGCGGGGGTGTAATAATGCAACGGGCCGCACCCAGTGGCTGACACTCGTCCACTTTTAAGCTCAACATGAGCCGTTTTGTTCACTGAAAGACTGACAACACCCACGTATATCACAAAGAAAGGCTTAAGTTGAGCTGAAAAATTGGACGAGTGTAAGCCCCTGGCCGCACCCCCTCGATGAGCGCCTTGTAGCGGTCGTCGCACACCCCCCCCGCGACCAGGGCCTCACGCGCCGTCCTCACTGTTTGCTCATACAGTACCCGTACACAAGTCGAGATCATCGAACCAATTTCCCAAGTTGCACGTCCCAACATGTCCTCTGGGACATTTAAAAGTCGTTTTGAGGAAACAGAGAGTGAAGTGTGTGTCAGGCGCTGCTATGCTTGTCAGACTAAGTTAGTGCTGGCGATAGGGGGGGTCAAACTAAGCTAGTATAAGCTAGTCTAGGGGCTAGTGGTTAGTGGATTAGTGGGTTAGTATTGGGGACTACAGTGGGTTGGTAAAATAGGGGGGTTTAAACTGGGCTAGTTTAAGCTAGTTCAGGGGCTAGTGCTTAGTAGGCTGATTAAGGGGCGACAAGTATAGGCCCTGCCCATGACCTCCTCGGGCGTGAGGCCCGCCGCCGCGATCGCATCCAGCGGCAGGTACAGCCTGCCCCGCCGCGCGTCCTCCCCCACGTCACGCAGGATGTTCGTCAGCTGCAGCGCGATGCCCAGCTCCACCCCCGCAGGCTAAGGCCGTACACTCGTTCCTCATTTCAGCTCAAGCGGTATGGCCAGGCCCGGGAGGAAGACGTGGCGAGAGTTTGAACGGGGACGCTAGTAAACCATGAGAAAGTGAGAGAGGGAGGTGAGGGAGGTGTGGGGGGTGAGGAAGGTGTGGTGAGGTGAGGGAGGTGAGGTGAGGGAGGTGAGGTGAGGTGAGGTGAGGTGAGATCGATATGGAAACCCTAAACCCTGCCGCGGACGTGGCCGCCTCGATGGTGACGCCCTCGGTGTGCTGGCGCAAGTTGAAATTGAAAGCAAACGTTGAAAGCATTTTATGAGATTCCAGCTTCAAGCTAAACCTGAGGCGCTTTCAACACGGTGTTTGATACTGCCAAGCTGCACCGCCCTACCTCCGCCACACCCATGACGGGCAGCGTCATCACCCCTACGGTGCCGGCCACCTGGTAACAGTACCGCCGCAGCGCCGCCCAGTCCTTGAACCCGGGCCGCACACCGCAAGGTTTTAGGGTTTAGGGTTTAGGGTTTATGGTTTTTAGGGTTTAGGATTTAAACCCTAAACCTGGCGAGTAGCTCCCTTTCACCTCAACTTGAGCATCTTCGATGACAAGATATGCATTCGGGAAGCGCAGTGGTTACATCGACAAAACGATTCCACTTTGGATAGAAAATGGAACGAGTGTAAGGCTCTCAGCTCGATTTGAGGTGTACATCTGGGAAAACTTAGCGGTTGCATCTCGCGGTTGCACCGGCAAAACGGCTCGAGGTAAGACTGAAGCGGAACGAGTGTGACGAGGCTCTGCCTGGAACCGGACATTGGACGGCTCGAGGTCGCTGCGCATGCCCTCTATCATGTCTAGGAAGGGCTCAGCCTTCAGCCCCGGCACATAGGGCTTGGCACGTGTTGCTCGCCACGTCACATGCTGCCGTTCAACTCAAGAAACAAGTGGTCAAAATGCCTGTCGATGACGTGGCGGACAATATCATGGTCCGTGCGATTAGTACAGCCTGTATCTAGACTAGTGCCTAGACTGTAAAGCGTACTATAGTATCTCGTACTACACGTAATAAGTAGGCGTTTGGTTATTTATACCAAACGTCATTTGCCTTTTGGCCAAATTACAAAATTTCAGCTTAGTAGAAGGTACTAGCCCACAGACTAGGCACTAGGAGCCAAAGCTCCGGTCTGCTCCCAACTAGATTGCTTGTCCCTACCGGCGTGCGACGGATGGTGTCCGCCAACGCGATGGCTGCGGCGTCGGGCGGCGGCGCCGCCGCCGTGGCTGTTGGGGCGCCGCCGTCTCCATCGCTGAACAGGCGCCTGAGTTGTGTTTCGATGGCGTCGAGTTTCCCCGCCGCCCCAGCCTCCGCCGCCCCGGCGCCGTCCACAGTCTCGTCAAGCGCTCGGCACCAGCTATGACGGCCGGGTAGATATTGCTTGCCACGTCATAGGATGCCGCTGAGCCCAAGCCAAGAGGGTTGAAAATGCGTTGGATGGATGAGCCACCACCCGCGAGTGCAGGTTCCCACTTGATACCTCGAAGATGCGTGAGGTGAGGCCGGCCCTGCCAGCTGTAGATGGCCCACACGCTGCGGCGCTGGGGTGCAGCCATCAGCATGGTGGCGAAGTAGAACGTGGCGCTGCTCTCTTTCGTCGACTCCCGGCACCAGGGGCTTACACTCGTCCACTTCTCAGCTCAACATGAGCCGCGCCCGACACAAGAAAACACCCTACACACCATAAACACCCCCTAACACCCCATTAACACGGGCTACACAAACTCTACGCGCACCCCCTATGGCATACAAAGCGCTCAAGTTGAGCTGAGAAGTGAACAGATGTAAGCCCCTGCCCGGCACGCTGCGAACGCCCACTCGACATCTTTTCCCGCATCGTTTATACTCGCATCCACCGAACCTCCGCCTGCTGCCGCCGCGACGGACATCCTAACCCCGCCGCCATCCCTTCCGCCGCCGCCGCCTCTCGCGGCCTTCATGGGACCACCTGGTCGGCGAGGCCCGGCGATTGGGCATTGGCGCGGGGCCGCGCCGGGCGCACGGGACGCGAGCATGTTGCGCGTGTTGCGTACAATGTTGGAAATGTAACGTCGATGAAACAAATAGTGGGGTTTAGGGTTTAATGGTAGTTTTTAGGGTCGCGCGGTTTTTAGGGTTTAGGGTTTCCTATCGTTCTAGCTTTTGTATCCATGGCGACGGTGTTCAGGTGTGGATGATGAACAGCAGCGCTCCTCGTTCATGTTGTTTATTTGGCCGACCGCGAGCTCCTGCACAACTTGCCCAACTTGTAATTACAATGTCCTCACTCGTCTGACACCCGACCACGACGGTGAAGCTTGCCCATTCGGGTACAACGCCACCTCTTGACACGGATGTGTACTGGTACACCGCTACACGATCAGCTATGAGTCAGGGAACGAGTGGCCAGGCCAGGGAGGAGCCTGCGGCGAGTGTTCACGCTTACACTGGCACACTATGAGCAAACAGCGCGGGGACAGGTGGGCAGGCCCGACTGAATCGTCCAATATGTTGCTGCCTTGGTCCTCAGTGCGTATTGAGTATTATCCCATACACCACCTGGCACCGCTGCTAAGAAAACTAAACCAAGGCACCCCCAGCAGTAGCTAAACCCCGGCACCCAACTATTTATCCCGCGCACACCCAGCCGCGCCCCACCTACCCCTGTTTCGCCCCTGCACCCCCCTCTGCACCCCCCGCCCCCCCCGCGCCCCCCGCCGGCTTGCCCCCCTTCTTGTACATGTCCTTTAAGCTGTACTGGCCCGTGTTGGGCCCCCGCCGGTTCAGCACGGCAATCTCCCCCACCACCTCCTTCAGATACTCGGCAGGCTACCGCCAGGGCCGCGCAGTAATCCCCTTGCCAACTCAACTTCAGAATCGTTGAGGAAATCACCGAGTCGGCTCAACATCAGCACATGTGAGGGATGCTTGACGTGGGATGAGGGACAAAGCGGCTCAAGTACCATCCGAACAAGGGAACGAGTGTACGGGCCATCGGGCCTGCCTGCCGCGTCTCCGCGACCAGCTGCTTGAAGGTCCACAGGTTGCGGCGCTCGTACAACCCGAACAGCACGTCCTGCGGGTAGGGGGGCAACCGCAAACCAGAAAACACTTCGTCAGGTAACCATATCGAAACAGTGCGGCTTCAAACCCATCTCCGCTGCCCGGTTGGCACCCAGTTGATAGGTGGGTGTGCTGCCCAGTTGTCACCAAGTTGATAGCTTTGGGTTTAGGGTTCAGGGTTTAGGGTTTAGGGTCGCCTGCCTCGAGCGCACCGCGCTCCATGCGCTCGCGGCGCACCGTCTCCTCCTTCTTGCCGTTCACAAGAGCCCGCCCACTTGTTCCCTTTTCCAGCTCAACAGGTTTAGGTTTAAGGGTTTAGGGTTACTTGTTCCCTTTTACAGCTCAACTGCCAGCACCTTCGAGGGGTGCTGTTAGTGGGGTGGGTTGAAAGTGGCTCAAGTGCCAGCTAAGAGAGGGAACGAATGGGCACGTGGCAGGCCCTTGCCGTCGATGCGCTTGAGAATGTTGCGGGCCTTGGGCAGCGGCACCACGCGCGTCTCCGCCGACGACTGCATCACGCGCGTCTTCCTGGTCGCGTCTTGGATGCGTTGCTTCGACACCTGTTGGTACACCGCGTCGCTCACGGAGCTCGGCCGCACGTCAAACTTCTCCGCCACCCGCCCCGACGCGCCGGGCCTCACACGGGTTTAGGGTTTAGAGTTTAGGGTTTAGGCCAGGCCGCCACCCGCCCCGACAGGCCGGGCCTCACACCGCGTCCCATATGCACAATGAGCAAACAGGCAGGAAACGCCATGTCAGGCCAACGCCAGGGATAGGGATGCAGCTGATATGTACCGGTGCAGTCAGCGCAAACAGTGAGGGGCGGGCCGCGGCCTGGCCTCGAGGATGAAGTCCTCCTGCGGGATGAGCGCGGAGTTGTACGCCCCGCTGCCGCCCGCCGCCATAGCCCGCCACGCAGGGTCATGCCCTCAGTATTTGTCCAGCTCAACTGCCAGCATCTTTGAGGTATGCCAGTGGGGCAACTCAAGTGCTTTCAGGGACAAATAGCCTCAAGTGCCAAGCTGGAAAAGTATTACAGGAAGGCCCTGCCGGCGTCGCGCGGCCTCGGCCGCCGGGGTGTTGTCACGCACGTCGCTGAACACGTGGATGGGCTGCTCGTCCGGTGTCATCTGCATGTCGTACTCGCGGGGTATCCGCGCGCCGTCCGCTAGGCTGGCCGACAGCGTCAGGAAGTGACGCTGCCGCTTCTCCGGCGGCGCGAAGGGGTCCACCGAGATCCGCATCTTGCCCAGTAGCTCCTTGTCCTCCCCGGTGGGGTCAACCAACGCCCCCGCCCCCGCCGCGCTATCCACGCCCATCTGCGGCTTGACGTCCTCGTCCATCAGGTCGTCGTCCAAGCTCCCCAGCGACTCCGCCCGCGCCTTCCACCAGGGGCTTACACTCGTCCACTTCTCAGCTCAACTTGAGCCGTGTCTAACACAACACAACACCCTAAACACCCCCTAATATCCCCTGAACACGGGCTACCCAGCCCCTACGCGCACCCCCTGTCCCATACAAAGCGCTCAAGTTCAGCTGAAAAGTGGACGAGTGTAAGCCCCTGCCTTCCACGTCTTGGACACGAAGCTCGGCACTTTCACCAGCCACACCAGGTGGTCGGCGCGCGTGGTGTCCAGCGCGGAGGGCCACAGGAACGCGCGCAGCGCCGCGACCACCCCCTCGCTCAGCTCCTCCTCCGCGCACGCCAACACCGCGCCCGCCTGCTGCCGCCGCTCACGGCCGCGTACACTCCTCCCCGCACTACCTCAACTCAAGCACCTTGCTGGTGCCCAGTGGGCGTCCACTGGACCTCACACCCGTGGTTTAAGTAGTTGTATAGTACCGATCTCACTAGTTGCTGGTCATATGTACTCGTCAGACCTACTGGTACCAAGTGTACCGGTTCCTAATAAAACCACGGGGTGCGGGGTCCTGGAGACGTACTCGCAGCTTAACTTGAGCGTCTTGCAGGTACCAACCAGTGGGGATAACTGGAGTGGTTCAGGGACAGCTCACAGGTGCCACAGGTATAAGCACACAGGCGTGACGCCGCGTGGTGTGAGGCCCCGCCGCCAGTGCGCGCGCAGCAGCGTGGGCATCGCGTCGTCGCTCCACGCGGGTTTCGCGTACTTGCCCGCGCCGGCCTTGAGGTGCACGGGGTTGAGCAGCGCCAGGAGCCTGGGGAGCAGCCCGCTCTGTTTGCGCTGCAGCAGGTAGTCGCTCAGCGCCGCACGCATCTGCTCGGACCCTGCCGGCGGTGCGTCGTCCCGCGCCTCCTGTCGTTAGCAGCGTGTGTGGGCGGGCGGGTGGTTGTCAGATTCGCAGGAGGAAGCGAAGGCGGCAAGGTATCAGGAGGGCACCCTGAATTTCAAGACAGGGCCCGGCTATATCGCCGGCGTAATCCCGACTCGCCTCGTCATACACCCCGAGCTCCGGCTTGACCTCGTACTCGTACTTGACGGGCGCCATGGCGGGGGCGTTCCGGCCGACGAGGTGCGGGCGCGGGTTGCGCGTTGCGGCGCCTGGCGAAGTGAGATGCCCAGTTTCGGGAAGGCGCCCGCCACTGAGACTGAAGACTGAGGTTTAGGGTTTAGGGTTTCCTCATTTCTTGCTCAGTCTCGAGACGAGTCAACGGCTCTCAAGAAGCACGTCTCTGGTTGTTCCGATGCCGCAGTGCGCGCGCACGTCATAGGGTCGCGCATCGATACCCACTCCACGCGTGGTCGGCGACTTAGCCCGTTGAGCGGTTCCCGATAACGGAGGGACACTGTAGAGAGAGGGCTCTGCACACCCTCAGCAACACCAACAACCGAGGTATTTTCATCCTCTCCGCAAAAACACAAACCAGCGATGGGGTACATGACGGACGCCGACCTGCTGGCGTTCCAGAACATCGCGCTGCCCATCGGGCCGGGCCACGGCATGCCCGAGGGCATGGTGCGCGTCCCCACCACCGCCAAACACAACTGGCCCAGTTCAATCTCTTCCGGCTTCGCCCTCCTCCCCCGTTCCCGCCGCTGGGCTTTAGTTTATTTTCCGTTTCGCGACGACAGCTTGCGACTGCCGTCTCTCAGCCTGTTTGACCACCGGACGAACGTGTATATCCCCACGCGTTCATTCGCGCGGGAGGGTTCGAGCGGCCGTGTGCGCACAAGAGGTCGTTGGCCGTCACTTATGGGGCTGCCACGAGAGGGCGTCGTCTTTGGCTCGTCCACATCACCAGCTCACCAGCTGACGGTGCCGTGTCCCCCCCGGCGCTCGCTTCGCAGCCGGTGGCGAGGCCGCGGAGCCAGCGCTTGAAGTTTGTCAACGGAATCGCGGGACCGTTCGACGCGACCCGCCGCCCCGCGTCGGCGCGCCCGGCGGCGGGCGTCGCCAACGGTGGGGCCTGCCAGATACTGCTATTACACGGCACGTCATAGAATGCCGCTAGCAAGAACGAGGGTCTACTTGTAGACTTGTGTTCAGCGACGCGGCGAGCGAGTTCATCTGACCATCATTCTACCTCCCCCCACCTACGCCTCCGCCTCCGCCTGTACCTGCAGCATACGCCCTGGGAAACCAGAGGGATCCAAATGCGTTGGATGACGTCTGGGGCAATATTCGCTTGTCCCTACGCAACGGCAAACGAGAGGGGTTCCCGGGGTATATCCCGCCCCTCGCCGCCGTCGGTGGTGGTGGTGGCGGTGGTGGTGGTGGCGGTGGTGGTGGTGGCGGCGGGCGAGAGGTGGCCGCCGCGTCAGTGGCGCCGTGGGAGAGGCACGACCCACGTGGCGGCCGCCCGCGCAGCGCGGTGGGGTGTGCCAGATATTGCCTCTAACCACATCACAGGAAGCCGTTTAATTTAATGGTTCAAAATGCATGTCGATGACGCGGCTGGCAGTCTACCTGGCAGATGTCACTCGCCACGGCATAGGACGCAGTTTCATTCAAATAACGAGGTGCCATATGAGTCGGGCCCTAGCGGTTGGCCCCTGCGGCGGCCGTCGCCGCCGCGCGTCCAGCAGGGGCTTACACTCGTCCACTTTTCAGCTCAACTTGAGCCGTGTCTGACACGCAAAAACACCCTACGCACCCTAAACACCCCCCAACGCCCCTTTAACACGGGCTGCACAATCCTTACGCGCACCCCCTATCCCATGAAAAGCGCTCAAGTTGAGCTGAGAAGTGAACAAGTGTAAGCCCCTGGCGGCCGGCATGGATCGCCTTCGACGGCGTGTGCCTCCGCTTCTTTGGCTTCTTCGAGGTAGGGCGGTGCAGGTTGACCCTGACAAACCCGTGTTGAAAGCGCCTGGATCTAAGCGCTTGAAACTATACTATGATGAATCGCTTTCAAGTTTTAATTTCAAATTCAACTTGCGCCGCTGCATCGAGGACCTGGAGACCACTAAGCGCACTGGTAGGTGTGTCACTGTGTGTGTCTAAATCAGAGTAGGCTGATCAGCTACCAACCGAACCATCTAGCACTCTTAGGACGTTACGTCAGGTGGTTGTCACTTTGCAGCTGTGAAGAATATCTGTCCAGGGTCATCTGCCATCTCTACTCCATCGTGTTGCAACGTACCCTCGTTACCGGCCAAAAGCGCGTCCGCCACTGCACGCTGACGTTCTACATGGAGGACAGTACGGTGGACGTTCGCGAGCCGCGTCAGGAAAACAGCGGCATCGTCCAGGGGCAGGGGCTTACACTCGTTCACTTCTCAGCTCAAGGGGATAGGGGGTGCGCGTAGGGGTTGTGTAGCCCGTGATAAGGGGGTGCTTGGGGGTGTTTACGGTGTTTTATTGTGTCATACACGGCTCAAGTTGAGCTGAAGAGTGAACGAGTGTAAGCCCCTGTCCAGGGGCAGCTGTTGAAACGCATGCGAGTGCAGCGGCCCGACACCGGCGCGCCTTACACGCCGCGGGACTTCGTCGTCGGCGGCGCCGTCACCATGTTCAGCCGCACCTATCACCTGCTCGGCTGCGACGACTTCACACGCGCCTTTCTCGAGCGCGAGGTGGGGCATGGCAGATATCGGTTGCCACGGCATATGAAAATAAGTGAAGCCATGACTTTTTCACTGACCGTTACTTGAGTTTACTGATTTGTGATTGGTCGCGGAGAGGACCAATCACAAATCAGTAAACTCAAGTGACGGTAAGTTGAAACAGTCATGGCTTCACTTACTTCGTCATAGGATGTCGCTTCACGCATGAGATGTTGCTCGCCACGTCATAGGATGTCAAGTAACTCATGAGACGAGGTTTCAAAATGCGTGTCGATGAACGATGTGGCGAGCAACATCTGCTAGGCCCTAGTACGAGGGTATGACAGTGGCTCCCGCCGTGCCGTTTCCGGCGTCGCGTGACCCGCTGCCGCCAACGACCGCGCCCGCCTCCGCGCCCTCGCTCACCGTCGCGACGCCGGTGGGGCCATGTACGTAATGCTCGTGCCCGCCACGTCATGAACCACATTTGGCGCCCCCATGGTATTGAGTTGAATGGCATCCTTTGCCTGTAGCATAACGGGTGACGAGTACTTATGATGTGTGTAGGGCCCTGGACGGCGGCCGAGCCCCGGCGCGCGGAGACGCCCAGCGCCAAGGGCCGGGGGCGCCAGTTCCTCGAGCACGACCGCAACGTGCTGCGCTTCTTCGCCACCTCCGAGGGGCCCGGCATGGGCGGCGGCGACACCCGCAGCAGCCGCGCCTTCATCCTGCACTACTTCCTGGCGGACGACACCGTGGAAGTGTTGGAAGTCCTCGAGCGGTAGGCCCTGGTAGATATTAGATATTGCTCGCCACGTCACAGGATGTCGTTAAACTCAATATACGAGGGTCCAATATGGGTGTCGATGACGTGGCGGGCAATATCGTTCAGGCCCTGTCGAGCGGAACAGCGGGCGCGACCCGTTCCCCAAGCTGCTCCGGCGCCAGAAGCTCCCGAAACAAAATTACTCCATCGGCGCGCGGCCGGCGAGCGACGACACGCGGCGAAGGTCCGGGCATGAGTTTTACGCGTGGCGCGAGCTGAAGATTGGGTCGACGGTGAACTGCTTCGGACATAAGCTGACGCTGCGGGACTGCGACGAGCACACCCGGGACTGGTACGCCACGGAGATGGGGATGAGTGCGGATGACTTTGCGCCGATGGCGGCGCCGGCGGGTCCGCCCCCGGTGCCCCGCCAGACGCCGCCGCCGCACAGCGGCGCGTTCGCCATCGGCTCCGAGGCAGACAGCCTGGAGAGCTGCTTCCGGCTGGTTCCCAAGGCCCCGAAGAAAATTGAGTACACCGAGTGGGCATCGAGCGA
>Ga0307489_10000794_pt1 | contig 20007 bp, 35 predicted proteins | sample SB12metaG_FD_202247 | JGI IMG/M metagenome (GOLD analysis project Ga0307489, IMG submission 202247) | Sea-ice brine microbial communities from Beaufort Sea near Barrow, Alaska, United States - SB 1.2 | ecosystem: Environmental > Aquatic > Marine > Coastal | place: USA: Alaska | collected...
TTTCGAAGAGTTGTTGTTCCCGCCATAGTCGTGATGGCTTGAGAACGGAACCCCCACACAGGGCCTGGCAGGAATCACTCAAAATCTCCCACAACACATTTCAAACCTCATTTCTTGAGTTGAATGCCACCCGCTTGACGTTTTGAACCCATTTTTCTGCCGGGGGGTGCCAGTAGTCAGGTAGGGCCTGGCAGAAATCGCTCACAATGTCCTTCAACACATTTGCCAACCCTCGTCTCACGAGCTCAATGGCATCCTCTCACGTGGCGAGCAATAACTGCCTGCCCCATCGCCCCGCCACGTCATTGACACGCATTTTGATCCCTCCCTCTTTTCTTGATGTGAGCGGCATCCTGTGCATGGCGAGCAAGCTAAATGCCACCCACTTGACGTGTTGAACCCATGTTATGCCGGGCCCTACCATGACGAGCTCTCGGTTTAGGGCGTCGGCCACCTCGACGAAGCACGAGATGGCGGCCACCTGCCGGGTCAGACCCTCGCCACCTGGCATGGCGTACAACACCCCTGCCGCCCGCGGCCCCGACGGCGCCGACGCCAACCGTGCGTTAGGGACTGACGGATGCTGCTCGTCACGTCATCCAACGCATTTTGAACCCTCTTTTCATGAGTCAAATGGCATCCTATGACATGGCGAGCAATACCCGCCATGCCCGACCCCGATGTTGCTCGCCACGTCATCCAACGCGCTTTGATAACTCGTGTCTTGAGTTAAAAAGTCACTCTAAAATGGCGAGCAATGTCCGTCAGGCGTGCCGTGATGGTTCAGTGCCGCGCGCGCCCGCCAAGGTGTGGAGGCTGGCGGCGATTAAGGCCACGGTACACGCCACGACCGCGACGACGCGCGCCCAGCCCCAAGCCGCCCGAAGCGTCGACTCCGTTCACGTGTCTGCGCGCGCTTCCAGCAATGGGGTTGCCTCGGCGGCCCCCATCTCCATTTTCTTTCCCCATAAGCAACCCTGCGGGGAGGGCGCGCGGGCGGGGAGGCGGAAGGGCGGGTGAGCGAGGCGCGGAGACCGCCGCGGGTTGGGGCGGGAATCAGTCTGGCAACTACCTAGAGGGAGCGGAGCGGAGCGGAGCGGAGCGGAGCGGAGCGGAGCGGCGTGCAGCAGGGGGACGATGCCCCTCCTCCCCGTGAATGGTCGAAATACAAACAGAAGGTAACACCTCAGGAGGTGGGGATGGGGGAGCGCGCTGCACGCCAGTGCCAGTGGGGAGAGCGGGGAGGGACGCACCATGGAGCGGGCGCGACACCACCCGGCGGCTCAGGCGCGGCGGAGAATGGAGAAGTGAGTCCGGCTGTTGACCGCGTGCGGTACGTCGTACGCGTACTCGTAGTTCTCAGCTTTTGGCGGATACGGATGTCGAAAACAGAATTAAGGATTTGTGTTCTTTCGCCATACGAATTCGAGGTAATCGACATTAATTCGGTCTTGTTATTAAGACCATGATCGGTGCGGTGCAAGTTGAAACCCTCATGTTGAAAGTTGAAAGCAAATGATTTCAGAGCTTGAAAGTTGAAACTAAAAATCATAGACGGCGGTGCGGTGCGCAGCCGAAAATAAAGGGAAAGACCCGCAACACAGCCAAACACCGTGAGCAGATGCCGGGCTGGGCTGGCGGCGCGCCTGGCCGCGTCGCCGGCGGCGGCGGTATTTTGAGTGTGCCAGAAGCTTTATGTCGCTCGCGGTAAGACGCTCGTGGCGGCTTTTTGCAGATTCGTCGCGATGGCGCCTCGCTTCGCGCTCGGCTTTTGGTGAGTTAACTCTTGAGTCATTTTATATGGGGCAACGCCGCCGACACTTCCACTCCGCGGTCAAACACCAAACTTCAGGAATACGCAGATGATATGCGCTCTGCGACGCCGCCAAAGTTTGGTGCTTGACCGCGTGGTGGAAGGCGCCCGTCCTCGCCGCGGCGGCGATGTATGCGCATTTAGTCAGAAACGTCATTTTTGTAATTGTGTACCGGGTACACATTTTCGCCGAAAAAAGCGCATTCTGACTAAATGCACATACGGGTACCCACGCCGCCGCCGCGGCGCAGACGGGCGTCTTCCACCACGCGGTCAAGTACCAAACTTTGGTGGCGTCGCGAAGCACATCACCGCTAGATGTTCCCGAAGTTTGGTACTTGACCGCGTGGTGGAAGCCGCACGTCTATCATGGTACGTGCTCCATTCCGCTAATTTGGCTTGTTTTCGACAACCGGCCTTTTGGTATGAAGCTCGAAAAGAGTCCATTGTCAGTCGTGGGTTCAGAGACTTTGAAACTTTGAGACTTCGACACTGCGCATTGTTGCAATTCGCTGACGCAATGCGCGCCGTCTTTGCACCGGCGCGCGTCGGTGAATGCTTGTATCACGATGTTCCCGGTATATTACTCGCGGGCGCGCCATCACATAAACGACGCACCACGGCGTGTGGCGTCGGCGAAGACTGGCGGCGGCGGCGGCGGCGGGGGCGGCGGGGGCGGGTCGCAGCGGGTGGTGGTGCCGGATGCGGTGGCTACGGCGGCGGCTGAGGGGCGGCTGTTGCACGTCAACCTGTGGATCAGCCGCGGCGCGGGCACCTCCTCCGGCCTGCACTTCGACCACCACGAGAACCACCTGGTCGGGCGCTGCACCTTCACCCCGGCTGTGCGAGTGTCATTAACTTGACATTAACTTGACATTAACTTGTCATTAGCTTGACATCAACTTGTCATTAACTTGTCATTGACTTGCATTGAATTGTCATGAAGTTGTCTTTAACGTGTCATCTACGCGACCGCGCTTGGTTTCAGCGCTTGAAGCTGAATTATGATGAACCGCTTTCAAGCTTTGCTTTCAATTACAATTTGCGCCTCTATAGTCTGGTGATGCTCTCGGGCGTTAAGCGCATTATGATCTTCCCGCCTGACCAGACCCCGTTCCTGTACCGGGTTGGCGCCGTGGGGAAGTGCAAGCACGCCACGCCCAAGCTGCCGGGCGGCCCCCCTTGTCCCGGCATGAGCGCGGCGACGTGGAACATGGCAGGGGGAGGTATATGGATCAAGCACTCGCCAAACGTTGAATCCCCTCCTCACCGTCCAGGCGTCTGTATGAGCATTCACCCAGAAGGTTAGTCATGCGCCAATCTCGGTCGAGTGGTTGATCTCATTGACCCTCCCGCACGGCAGAGACGCTGGGGCAGGTCACGGTGGACGGCGGCAAGTCGACGCGCAGCAGCAGCGACGGCGCGGCGCGATTGGCGCGCCGCGAGGTCGAGGGGGGTGTCGACTACTGGCTGTGATGGGTGCAGTCGGTGACGGAGCGGGGTGCGGCGGGGCGGGGCGGGGTGCGGCGGGGTGCGGCGGGGCGGGGCGGGGTGCACGGCGAGTGAGTGCAACACCAGTCTTTGCACCACCGCCGCAACCGCCGAGGAGAGAGAGAGACGCTTCCGCGTGTATAAGGAGGAGGCACCTGGCGTTCACCCTGGCCCCCGTGACTCCAGTACCACCGCCGTAGCGCCGACCAACATTGGAACCCACATTTAATACTTTAGCATCATAGCAGGTGCCGCCCGACGGGCTGACGGGAGGATATCACTTCCGTGGCGTTGTAAATGTAGCCATCTCTCAGCTTCTTCAGGCGGCGCTCAGGTCGGCGTGGGGCGGAGGTTTCAATGTCACTCGCCTCCCGGACACCCGTGCTCTTTTGCCCCTCAGCACCTCCGTGCGCCCGTTCGCAGCGTCGGCGTAAACATCACTCGTCCAACAGGCGTCACGCGTTCCACGGGCAACCGTCACCCGTCAACGTACGAGGGGGGGCGGGAGGGGGGCGAGTTTGGCTGAAGGGGGGCGGCCAGAGTGACAAGATATGGAGGATCGATCTCGAGGATGACCGTGAATCCTGTCATCCTGTCGGTTTGAGGTCATCCTGCGGGTCATCCTGACAGGATTTTGGGGCACTGTGGGACAGACACTCCACCCAGCTAGCCTCTTGTCTAAGAGAGTCACCACGTGCAGGGCTCGAGCGTGCGTGACGAGCGCTGAATCACGACAACGTGTCATATGAGAAGCGGGCGGCGGCGCGGGGCCGGCGCTGTCGCAGAAGGCCGTCTCCGACTCTCTCGGCGCCTTTCAGCCAAAGAGAAAACCAAACAAAAACTAACAACGATGTTCCAAAAGAGTCCATAAAGAGTCACCGGCAGGATTCCGAAACTCCGACCGCACAAGCATGGCACGGACACTTCACCACTAGACTCATGGAATATTTCATCTGCCCAAGTACAACCTTTTCAGGTCCTATATACCTGCACAGGGTTTGGAGGTTTCCTAAACCCTACACCCTAAACCCTATAAACCCTAAACAGGATTTACGGTCATCCTCCATATCGATCCTGTCATCTTGTCATCTTGTCGGTCAACCGGACAGTATGACCAGATCATATATTGTCACTCTGGGGGCGGCGGGGTGGGTGGAGGGGGGCCGGGAGGCAGGGCTTTATACTCATGTTCCGGTAACCGCTTAGCTTAGGCCGTCTTGCCCGTCAAGCCACTCGAGTAATCACGACTAAATACGCCGAACATGCTCAAATTAAGCTGCCACGGCAATGCGTGTGCGGCCCTGGCGGACGGGGGTGTTGCGGCGGCTGGCCCAGCACCTGCCGGCCCTGGCCCCGGAGGCCATCACCCCCGAGGCTCTCTCCGCGGTGTATGTACCTGGCGATGCTGGCGCTGAGGAGCCACGACCACACCACGGGCAGCGGGCTGAGCGCGGAGGTGCAGCCGCTGTGGGCGCACCTGGCTAATTAGATATGCGGGTACAGGAAGGCCATGAGGCAGTACAACTCGCGCAGGTTGTTCTGCAGCGGCGTGCCCGTCAGCAGCACCGTGTGCCGGCGGCGGATCCTGGACAGCGCCATGGAGTTGAGCGTCGCGTCATTCTTCACCTTGTGCCCCTCGTCCAGCACCATGCACTGCCACTGGATGTGGCTGCACAGCGCCCGGGCCAGCGGCGTGGTGCCCGCCGCCATCTCGTATGTGGTGAGCGCCACGTCGAAGGAGGCGCTGGCGTTGAGCAGCGTGTGCTTGAGCCGCGCGCGCTCGTCGATGTCGCAGGTGTGCAGGCGGATGAAGCGCATGTCCGGGCACCACTTCTTGGCCTCCAGCATCCAGGAGGACAGCACCGAGAGCGGGCACACCACCAGATGCGGGCCCGGGACGTTGCGCAGGTTCTTCAGTGCCCGGAAGAACGCGATGGTATGGAGGGTCTTGCCCAGCCCCATCTTGTCAGCCAGGATGTAGCGCCGCAACATGATTTTGAAAGCAGCAATTAAAAGTAGTCTATCATCGCGTGGTTTCAAGCGCATTGTTCAAGGCACTGTCAACACTAATTCATCCGTCCAACCTGCAGCGGCCTACCAAGATAGCGGGCGCGCCACGGTCGTGCATGCCCACCAGCCAGGACACACCCTCCACCTAGTACTCTCGCATCACACCGCCGATGCCGTCGGGCTGCGCCTCCACGGGCGGCGGCACCGCCGGCAGCGCGCCCGCCGCCGCCGACCGCGCCGCCGCGGTCATGCCGCTCAACACGGCGCCGCTGATGAAGGGCCGCAGCGCCGCCAGGTGCTTCTGCAGAAAGACAGCGCGGCGGAGGTCGTCCGTGTGTTTGGAGACCGCCACCGCCGCGTTCTGGGTGAGGCGCGCCTGCTGCTGCGCCGGGACCAGGCGCGGCCTGCCCACCCCCCGCTTCACGCGGGCGGGCGGCGCGTGGGTCGGCGCGGGGCGCGGCACGACGGCCTCGATGTAGCGCCGCAAGTTGAATTTGAAAGCAAACGTTGAAAGCGGTGCATGATATATCGTAGTTTCAAGCGCTGAAAGCGTAGGCGCTTTCAACACAGGTTTTGAAACTATGAACCTACACCTGCCTACCTCGGATGATCTACTAGGCTCAGAATGGAACACTGAAGGCTCGCCGCTCTCCAGGTCGTAGTGTTCAAGATTTTAAGATGAGAGAGCTCGAGTATTTCCAGGGGCAGGGGGGCTCGAGTTCAGCTGGAAATGGCAAGAGTGGCCAGGCCAGGAGGTGGAGGAGGCGGCGATTTCATATGGGTGCACTGGTGCACCATGAGCAAACAGTCAGGATGGGATGGAATGGGAACTTGTCGAAGGCGCGCAGGCGACGGCGGGGGCGGCGGCGGCCGTGCCAGAGCCCCCTCCCGCCGCGGATGACGACGATGACGAAAACAACGATTGGATGCTTCATCGGAGGCCGCGTTAAGTTTTCTGACCGAACGACGCCGGGCGCCGCTTCAGCCTACTCAGTGAAGACTTCCGGCGAACCCATTTTTCCGAGCTCGCCTTTCCGGACATTCGGCGGCGGCGACGGGGAGGAGGAGGCTCGCGATAACTCGACAGTAGCGCGGAACACCGAGTGCTACAAAACAGGCTTGTATGATGTAGCATGGTATGTTCAGATAATACAGGATACTTAGATCGCATGGTCACAATCTCATTCCATGTCCATGTTCCCACAGTGAGCCTCGCACCCCGACCAGAGGCCTGCACGGCGGGGGTTGGGCGCTCACGTCAGAAGTTGCGCATGTTGCTCGCCGCCGGGACCCCCGGGATCTTTCGCCCACCTCTCGGCACGCCGCTGTATTTTGCAGCGAGTGCAGGGGAGCTTGAGATTCTGGAAATGTTGATTCAGCACGGGACCGGCAGCACCTCGAGTTCCTTCCCCTGCGGCGCGCGCGCAAGTTCACTCATACCACTGGTAGTCGTGCTCTCGAGCCGACCTCAACTACCTCAAGGTGCTTGCCCGCCAAGAGCGACGAGTGCACAACGTTATTTTCATCCCACGGGCAGTCGTTTTCCCGCGCCCACGTGGACCTCTAGATGACCACCCTCCGCAGCAGCGCGCACGTCCATGCATCCCACGAGCACTCTTTATCTCGGGCCCACAGTAACACATCCGTGTGCCCGCCATGAGCGGCGAATTCGCATGTCGACGCGTCCCACGGGCAGTGGTGCTCCCACGCCCACTTCAGAACCTCCAGGAGGTTCCCGCCCTGAGCGGCGTATAAAGTATGTGGTGCACGACCAGCGTTGAAGCCAGGCGTTTCAATGAATGCAACACGGCGCGTTCACATGCACCACCGCACCGTGCGGTTGGTCAGCATGCGCTGCGCGATGCCCAACGTTGGGGGAGCAACACGCGTCAAGAGTTTCAGGGTTAGGGCTTGAAGACATTGCTCGCCACGTCGTAGGATGGCGTTCAACTCGAGTCGGGGCCCACACCCAGCGCCGGTGTGGGCGCCAGTTAAACGGCTCTCGAGGCGCAGGAGACGAGTGTGGTGCTCTTGGTGTGACATTCTAGGACCTGCTCGTATCGAAACAGCCTGTTCTCGGAGAAATAATAGATTCAACTCCCCACCGCGCAGTGTCGGCCGACGCGCCCGAGCTGCACGGGGTCGCCGATGAACGGAGTGGGGGCGCGAGGGCGGGCGAGCTGATGGGTGAGGGGTCGGACCTCCACGTGGGCACTCAGTTTGTGGTTATGGGATTTTCATCAAGGCACGTGTCGTGAGGGGAGTGGTCATGAAATGGTCGGATTTTTTGGATTGACGGTTGATTGATTGATTGATGTCGCGTCACTGCAGTGCACTGAGAAACGAAGTCAACCAGCCCCCCATTCCACGCGCACTCGCAAAGCGCCGCCACCCACTCACAGGGTCGAAGAGGCGTCGTACGAGGCGCCTCCCGATCGCCACTGACATCCCGCCCCACCTGCCCGGCGCATTGCGCGGGGACGTGTCGCGCTCGTATAATTGTGAGGTTGGAGAAAAAGCTGCATTGGAAGTTTGCAAAAGCTGCGGTGTCGTTGCTTTTCATTTTGGACCCCAGATAGGCCGCACACCCGGCGGCCCCAGTATGAGTCCGTCGCAGGTGGATAGGGCGTACGTTCGGCCTTGCGATGTGGCGATGGACTCGACGGGAAAAGGCGACTGCGGCGACGCGGCGGTGCGTTACTGTGAATACCACTGCCCGCTCACCCCCGATGCGAGAAGTCCGCCCACGGCGGCGGCGGTCTAGCTCAAGTCAAAGTTTTAGTCGGGGTCCCGGCTCCCGCGCTTTGGCGTTGTCTGACTCGTGCCCTCGATGTGTGGTACACGCAGGTGTCGGGGCGGGACGGGAGCTTTCTGCCGCCGACGATCCGCAGCGGGCAGCACGGGGAGATCGGGTGCCGGCGGTCGATGGAGGACGCGTCCGTGTGCCTCGACCGCCTCGACGTGGCCGAGTACATTCACAGTCCCCTCGCATTCTTCGGCATCTTCGACGGGCACGGAGGCACCGCCGCCGCGCAGTACGTCAGCGCGCACCTCGTCGCGACCATCACCGCTGACCCTGCGTTCGCCGCGGACCCCGGCGCCGCCATGGTACGCACCAGGCACCACCCATCCCCCACCTTTGACCCCTCGATCCGTCTCCTCGACTCCTCCGCCTCACGCTCCACGTTCAAATAAAAATGCAAATTCAAATGCAAATGCCAGTCAGACCAGCCAGCCAACAAACGTGTGCAAGCCCCCTCACAGTAATACCACGCATACCCCTAGTGCTCCTCGAGCTCCCGCGTTCCGCTCCCCCCGCTCCCCCACGCACTCAAGCACGCACTCACGCACTGAAGCCCCTGCCCCCCCCCCGCCTATTGCCCACCATCCGGCACCCACGCACTGACGCACGCCACACCCTCGCCCCCTCCACCGCACATCGCCCCTCATCCGGCAGAGCGCCGCGTTCCACCGCACGGACTGCGAGCTGCGCGCGGCGATGGAGGCGGACCCGGGCGACACCAGCGGCAGCACCGGCCTCCTCGTCGCAGTCCTCAGCGGCGCCGGCAGGGCTGGATTGTCACAACTCCGCCTCTCTTTGTGTATGGTCTGGTATGAACCAAGTCCACAGCGATGTGGTCACGCGACCAACAAGCAATTCAAACGTGCTCAGGGGGGTAGTTCCATGACTCTGCCGAGTGACGGCGGCGACGGCGGCGGCGGCGGGAGCAGCCTGGTGGTGGCCAACGCGGGTGACTGCCGCGCCGTGCTGTCACGCCGCGGTGGGGCACAGGGCCTTACCACATACAGGCCGCCACGTCATCCACACTGACATCCTTAAACCCAGTCTCCGGCCCCCCGGGGGGTCTGAAGGCCCTCTTGTGATTGGTCCACGTGGAGGCACGGAGATCTGTGATTGGCTGGATCTTCTGGACCAAATTTCACCAAATCTTGCCAAATCTGAAATGAAACGGCTATCTCCCCTGATTGGTCGATGAAAAGACCATGATGAGCTCGCTGTCCATGATTGGTCGAGAGGCTGAATGCCGGGGGGTCAGGGGGTAGTCATAGCGGAGACTGGGTTTAAATATTGCCCTCCACGTCACCGACGCGTATTTTGCACCATCTTGCGTTCAGATGAACGGCATTGGCATCCTTTGACGAAGCGAGCAATATCTGGCTGGCCCTACGCTGCGGCAAAGCCACGGACCTGTCGACCGACCAGCGGCCGTCCACCTCCACCGAGCTGGCGCGCATCGAGCAAGCCGGCGGCTTCGTGGAGGATGGCACGGCCGGACACTCCTCGACTTCTCACCTCAACCTCAGACGTGTTTGTCACTGAAACTCCGTGAAACCACCCAACGTGACCCGCGGAAAGTGCTCACATCAAGCCGAACAGTGGACGAGTGTAAGACCCTTGAGGACGGGTATATAAACGGGCAGCTCGGGGTCTCGCGCGCCTTCGGCGACTTCCACATAGAGGTGTGGCACGGTGGCTTTCAATTCGAGCGCTCATAGTTCGCCAGGTCACCATTATGACCCTCCCTTTGTTGAGTCAAGTGCCCACCTGTGACGGGGCGAGCATTTTGGAAGCCACCACGTTGTAGAACCTTGAGCTAAATGCCATCGTATGACGGGGTGAAGCACAACTTGTACCCTCGTTTCTTTTGAGCGTAAAGTGCTGTGGTGTGACGTAGCTCGCGTCTTGCAGCGGGCCCGGCGCTACGGGGCTGAAGGGGACGGCGGCGGCGCCCGGCCGGCCCGCCGCGCCCGGCCCGCTCATCGTGGACCCCGAGGTGGAGCGCGTGTCACTCACGGCGGGGCCACGGGCACACACCACACAGTGTACCGCCACTCACGTCAGCAGCAACACGGCGTAGCCTTTCCAGCCTCGACTGCCAGCCGATGTCTCCCGAAACCATTCATGTGATCCCAACGTAATCTTCGAAGATGATTAGTTGAGATGGGAAGGGAAGTAGCATACAGCGCGGCCCTGGTTGACGGATGAGGACGAGTTTCTGATCATCGCGTGCGACGGCCTGTGGGACGTGTTCAGCTCGCAGAACGCGGTGGACTTTGCGCGCGCCGCGCTGCGGAAGCACAACGACGCCGACCGCGTGTCCAAGGTAGAGCCGCGCACATAGTGCTCGCCACGTCATAGAATGCCGTATAGCTCAACGAACGAGCGTTCACAATGCGTTGTACGACGAGGCAGGCAATGTCTATTGGGCCCTTTTCATAGGAGCTGGCGTTGGAGGCGCTGCGCAGGGATTCGGCGGCAGGGCCGTCCAATCCTCCACTCCTCCACTTCTCACCTCGCCCCGAGCCGTATACCACTGAAACCCTGCAATCACGCAACGTATCGTGCACTCCCGCAAAAGTGCTCACGTCAAGCCGAACTGTGGAGGAGTGTAGGGCCCTGGTCGGCGGATAACGTGAGCGTCATCGTGGTGTGCTTCGGTGCGGCGCCGCCGCCCGACCGCGCGCCCAAGCGCCAAGCACGCACCGCAGGGGGGTTCTTCAGAAAAAACACTCGACCGCCGGTGAATCTCCCCGCCTCCTCCGCACGTATGTTTGAGCATCCTACATGAAACTAAGTCGTGTTCCGATCGGCTGAGGAGTGCTTGTTTTGAATGTCCCTCCTGCACGGCGCCGCACAACAACTTCACGCGCTCCATCAGCACGGAGGTGGGGTGCGGCTGCTGCTACTTCAAAGCTTCACACTGTCAAAACCACCTGTTTTCAGCGCTTTTCTTTTGTGTCCTACGTTCAACGAGCCCCGAGGCACTCGCATGGTGAGCATCAACCAGCCCGATCCGCTAGCAGCCAGACTCGGGGCCTGTCAGGGCTTAGGCCTCAAGAGGCGCTTGAAACTGAAATTTGATGAACTGCGTTAAACTTCGCTTTCAATTCAACGTGCGCCCCTACACCGCGGGGTTGAGCGAGCTGCAGAAGGCGTTGAGGGAGGGCGCTGCGGCGGACGACGAGGCAGTGGCCGCCGCCGCCACCTCCTTCCCGGCAGGGCCCAGCTGCTTGCTCTAGTGCACCAGTGTGACGCGCGCTCGCCGCATACTCCATCCTGGCCACACTCGTTCCCTTTTCATTCCAGCTCAACTGGCACCTGTTTTGTGACCCTGAAAGCACTAGCACGTATTCCTTGAAGGTGCTCCCAAGCTGAGCTACAACGGGAGCGATGTGAAGGCCCTGGTTGGCGGCGATCGGAGCTGAGCGGATACAGAGGTTGCAACGGGTGTCGAGCATTAACCCCACGTGGAGCGCCAACAACCTCAACGGCGGCGGCGGTGGCGGCGGCGACGGGGGCCTCAGCAGCCTCAACGGCGGCGGCGGCGGGGGGGGCGCGGACGGGGCCCTGGGCGCCAAGGATGAGTTTCTGACCGCCCTCACCAGCCTGGTAGGGCGGTGCAGCTTCACCCCGGGTTCACCCCGAATTCACCCCCGGTTCACCCCGAATGCACCCCCGGTTCACCCCGGGTTCAACCCGGGTTGACCGTGCTTGATTCCAGCGTTTGAAGCTGAAATATGATGAAACGCTTTCAAACGTTGCTTTCAATGTCAGCGTGCGCCCCTACAGCGTGGACGTCAGCGCCAGCGACAGCTCCAGCGGGGCCGGCAGCGGTGAGGGGCTCGACCTGCTCACCCCCCTGCAGGAGGAGTGAGGACTGATGCTACTTCTCTCAGCAGCGCTGTCGCTGATACATATTTTCCATCAGCGCTGTCTATGAGATTCATTTCGTGTACTGTACTAGTACAAATTGTTCCTCTGACCGAGTCTCGATATTACTTTTTTTTGTTTCAACTAGTTTTTCGATATCACTTGTGTTTGGTCCCAGAAGTAGCTCTACTAATGCTGGAGGCCGTGTGTTGTATTTCTTCCCAGGTTTGTTCCGTTGTAATAGGATGGACGCAGTTTTCGTTTCATTTACACCCACGCCGTCGCCAATGACCGTGTCGACGTGATGCTGTTGCAAATGTATGACAAAACCTACAGCCTCACACCTCACATTTCTGAATCCGATTCTGATACCAGATGAATTGAATGTCCACGCGTTCGAGCAGTTCCTCACTCCGCTACAATGCACAACGTGTGCCTGACTAACCACAGCACCGCACACCTGTCACCCCCCGGGCGCACATCGTCCACCCCCCCTGTGGCCCGCGCACACCTGTCACCCCCCAGCACGATCTTGATGTAGTGGATGGGTAGCAGGCGGTCCATGGCCGCGGCGCTCGCCGCCATCGGGGCCATCGGGGTAAGGGGTGTGGCACGCCCCGGAGCGCAGTTGAACAGCATCATCTTGTGGTGGCGAAGCAAGTTCACATTGAAAGCAAAATTTGAAAGAAGTTCATCATATTTGAGCCTCAAGCACTGAAACCATGCGCTTTCAACACGAATGTCAGGCCCTTCCAACTTGCACCGCCCTCCCTGCGCCTGCCCTGGCGGTCTTCGATACCAGCCTTGAAGGCCGCGTACGTGGCCCCGCCCTCCGCGCTCCGGGCACGGCACCAATCCCGCAGCGCAGGGAGAGCTCCGCATGGCCGGTTGTCCGATTATGATGATGCTTGCCACGTCACAGGGCGGCTCTTAGCTCAAAGTACGGGGGTGTAAAATATGATAAATGACGGACGCCCTGTTGCATGTTGCAGGAGGCGCTTGGATGAGCGACGTGAGGAGCAGGTGGAAAAAGTTGCGAGGCGATGGAGTCGCGGTCAAGGTTGCCGCAACCTTCGCGGGTATATCGAGCGAGCGTGGGCGTCCCGCCGCGAAGGTCGCTAACCTAAGCGGGAGCTCACTGCGTTCCGGCTTTGACGTAGTTGGGTGTGGTTGGCCGGCGAGTCGCACGAGAAACGGCCGTCAGATGACCGGTATCGCTCCAGTCAAGACCCCCTCTTTTGTATTTTTAGGAAGTGAAATAGGGGTCATTCTCTCATTCGTCCTCTTGCTTTTAAAAGAATGACCACCCCCCTTTGGCGAAGCCAGATCGGCGGAGTTTGGCCAGTCTACTTTCGCCGAGCACCCTCACTTGATCCAGGAAACGACGGTTTACGACGGACACTTCGGCAGAAACGGCGGATCCAGTTTGGCCGACCCAGTTTGGCGGATTCACCCCCTCACAGATACGCGACAACTTACTACGTATAGGGAAGGAATCGAGAGGGAAGGAATCAATAATTTAGGGGTTAATAGACGGTCGATCTCGCCATATAGATAATCCACGAATCAGAAACTGTCCAGATTTTATGATTTGTTTTTCGAAAGAATTCCCGACCCCTCTCCATCAGTTTGTGATTTGCATCCGGTCGCGACTCTCGGGCGTCATGCCCTGCACCATCGCGAGAGTTCGGGGGTCGCGTGGGGCGCTTGGCTGATGGATCGCAGCCAAGCCTGGCCCGGCGGGTCCGCAAAGCACCTGCGATGGTCGTCGGCCGCCTTTTGTTCGTCGGAACCACCCGTTAGGTCTCGTTTACGGACCATCTGGCGTTTTCCGGACCAGAGACTGACTGACCAGAGGGGTCTGACGACGGTATGCGAGATGGTCCGGAAACGCGACCAGACGGCATCGCGTGCAAGCCCAAACTCGTGACCCGCGTCCAGCGACTCTCGCGGACCGCCCCTTGAGCGGGACCGGTGCGACGGAGCGGCCGTGGCAATGCGCGCCGTCCTTTATGACAACCAGTGCGTGGGGGGTGCGCGCGAACGTTTTTTACGCAAGACCATTTCGCTTTCGCGAAACTGACGACACACAGAAAGATGAGAGAGGGGTTGAGGGGTGTGTGAGAAACTTATACGTTTTGAAAGTTTCTTGATTCCTTCCCTCTCGATTCCTTCCATAGTAAGTTGTCGCAGAGCTAATTATTTTAGCTCTGTATGACGAGCAAGAGGAATTCGTCTTGCGCGTGTTTCAGTGAATTCACTCGATAATTTCGGGCTGGGTTGGGAGCTGCCCTCTCCATTCAAGACCGCGCAGCGTCCTCTTCCCGTGAGGTGTAAGCCCGGCGGCGCGAAATGGTGGGTTTGCTGGATGCGGAGGCGGGGGCGGCGGTGATCAAGGTACGACGCGAGAGGGCACGCTGTTACACCCGCCCAAACTTGATGGAGAGATTTTTCTCCACGTTGGCTCGCCGCGTTGCCCACAGCCCCCCAAACGCAGAACACATCCTCAGTCACTTACGCGCGTCCCGTCGCCCCACCCCAACGCAGGTGGCGGTGACCGGGCGCAGCGGTGTAGGGAAGACGGCCCTCGTGCATCACGCGTGCTGCAGCGGTGCGTGCCCCAACCCCCTCCAGGCAAACACCCGTTCGCCATTTATTTTGGGCCACTCCCTGTCAGGGTGCCCACTACTAGTCTCAAGTCCACACAACACACGCCGCACGTGCACCCTCACGGCTTAGTCCGGGTGCGCAGCTCGTCTCTCTCGGCGTCTGAGCCCAGAGCGCGCCGCGCCGCCGGTGCCGTGGATGTGCACCATCTGTAGGACTATAACTCCTCCTGCTATCTTCCTCGCGTCACGCCCCACAGACTGGGTGGAGAGTTTCCCCGAGACCCTCGGAACGTGCGTCATGCGAGCCGCCGCGCCGCCGACGCCGCCGCCGCTGCCGCCCGGGGACGGCGCCGGCGGTAGCCCCGCCGTCTACGATTTCTGGGAGGTGGGCGGCAGATACGCCGCGAAGTTCCCATACGCGGTGGGGACTGATGCACCACGCTTGTCGCGTCGTCCACCACATTCCGAACCCTCGTCTATTGAACAGCGTCCTATGTTGTGGCAAGCATAATGACTTCGTCCCTCGTCATCCTAATCCCTCGTATATCGAGTGAAACAGCGTGTCATCCTTCGATGTGGCGAGCACAGCGGCCTGTCCCCTGCCTCGCGGTGTCGGCGCAGCTGCGCGGCGCGGACATGGTGCTGCACGTGTTCTCATTCGCCGACCGGGCAGGGCAACACCCGACGCCAGTCGTGCTCGCCACGTCATAGGATGCCATTCAACTCAGTAAATGATGGTTCGAACCGCAGTGGACAACGCGGCGAGCACGGATTGTCCGAGTACCCTTACCCTACGCCCATAAAACCCTCATAACAAACCCTAAACACGAGACCCTCGGCGTGGGCGAGCCTGCAGAGCGTGGAGAAGGATCTGGCGGGGCTGAGGGAGCTGAGGGAGGCGGCGGCGGCGGCGGGGGGCGGAGCGGCGGGGGGGGGGAACCCCTTGCAGCAGGGCCCCATGCACCACATAATGCCCGCCACGGCATCGAGCCCCGATACGCATTCTGAACCCCCATTTGTTGAGTAACATGGTATGCGGGTATCCGATGACGTGGCGCGCACCACCTGCGCGGCCGTGCGGAGCGGGTGGTACTGGTGGGCGCGGCGCGGGACCGCGTGTCGGCGTGCCAGGCGTCAGTGGCGGAGGCGCGGGAGGTGGCGGCGCAGTGCGGCCTGCCTCTGCTGCTGCTGGACTCCCCGCCGGTGTGTAGCAGGAGCTGCTGCATGAAACCCGTGTCGAAAATCCAATGCAACTGGTTTCAGCTCTTGAAACTACAATATGATATGATAAACTGGCTTCAAGTTTTGCATATTACATCTTGTGCCTCTGATATAAACCCTGACAGACCTAGGGGCTGGCCGCTCAGAATAGCGGACGGGTTGGTCAATGCTCACCATGTGAGTGCATCGGGGAAAGATGAATGTTAGTGATCGACAAAATTCAAGCTGCGCCCGTACACCCCGGTGGAGGAGGCAGCGGCGGGCGGCATCCGGGGGGACGCCACGGCGGCGCCGCTGTTCGAGGCACTCGCGGCGGCGGCGGCGGCAGCGGCGGCGGCGGCGGGCCGCAAGCAGTGGAGCATTCCGTAGCCTGACCAACACGTTGGCTTTCACAGGAAACAGTCAGATAGTCAGATAGTATAGCCACCCAGCGACGAGCAGCCTCGCCACAACGAGCAGTCAAGACAGCCAAGCCAGTTTTCGTCTTGATTTGTTTTTGTCTATGTTACACGTGTGTGCTGCGCTGCTTTCACATCTAGTACCGCTCTCGCGTCTAGCGCTTGGTCTGTTCCTAGTAACTTTGTAAATCTCCAGTCCAAATACTACCTGTAGTACCTCTTCAAGACCAGGCAGTGGTGCCGCTGTGGCGTCTAGTGTCTACTCAGTGTACTCGGTCTCCGAGGCCATGCGGTCGTCACCACGGGGGCCGGGGGGCTGCCGCGCCGCGCCCACCGCCTGCATCGGCTTCCCGCCCGCGTGCCAGTGTCGTTCAGAACAAGCACTCGACCCATATCAGAGCATGACTTGCCTTGGGTTGAATGCTCATACAGATGCGCGGCGGAAGAGGAGGATTTGAACGTCGAGCGAATGGTTGTTGCTCGCGGCCCACCCCTGCCTTGTCCGCCAGCTCGAGGATGACGTCGCACGCCTCGAAGTACATCGCCGCCACGCAGGGCCGGGGGGTATGTTGTGTATTGCTCGCCGCGTCAAGAATGCCATTTAATTCGAGTAAAGAGGGTACAAAGTGCAGGTCGATGGGGGGGTGGCGGGCAATGAGCTTGGCGTAAATTGCTTACCACGTCATAAGAGATCCGTTGAGTTCAAGACATAACGATTCACAATGCGCGTCGGGCATGGATGACGCGGCAGTGACGGGCACGGGCACGGGCACGGGCGATGAGCGGAGGGCCGTGCCGTGAGGCGCTCCGTAAGGCGCGGGTCCTGCTTGTCGATGGTGAGCGCCACGCGCATGTTGATGATAGAGTCCAGCAGCCGCCCCGGCCGGAGGTCGCGCACGTCGAACACGTCCCAACCGCAGGGCCCTGCCACATATCGCTCGACATGTCCTTACAACACATGTTGACCCCTCTCTTTTTGTTTGTTCGGGTGATTCTCCCGAGTTATGGGCCATGGATTTCACTTCACCGCCTGGATTTCACTTCACCCCCTCGATATGTTGAAGCAGCCGCTTTATTTGTTTCCAATTCGACTCTGTGATGTCTTGGACATTTAGCGGCGCGCCACACCATGACGCCGTCCTCGCCCTCGCCCTGCACGCCGGTCTTGCGCGCCTGGAACCCGCGCGTGGTCCTCTTCAGCTTCACCTTGCCGTTGTCGTCGCGCACCGAGTCCAGCTCCCGGCACTCCTCCAACTTCGCCGCCACGTTGGCGCGCGCCAGGGTCAAACAGAACCAGCACTCGACCGAGGTCGGAGCAAGACTTACCTTCAGGGTGAATGCTCGTGAAAACACGCGAGAGGAGGAAAAGGAGATTCAATGCGGGTGGAGAGGTTGTTCTGAGGAACCCCCCTGCCGCGGCGTGCCAGCTGTTCGTTGACGACGACCAGCTCCTTGATCAGCGCCGCCTACCACCAGGGTCGTTCTGAACCAGCACGCCACCGATATCGGGGCATGTCTCACCGTCAAGTTGAATGCTCATACATACACTCGGAGAAGGAGGAGGAGATTCAACGTCGGTCGAGTGTTTGGTCTGAGCAACGCCCTTGCCTCGGCGCGCGGTGTCTCGGACGGCGAATGGCCGGCGCTCACCACCGTGGTGCCGCGCCACAGGGTCTGCCACATACTGCTTGCCTGATCATACAACGCAGTTTTATCCCTCGTTTCTTCAAACAAACTGCATCTTGTGACGTGGAGTGCTCGAGTATTATCTGCCCGGCCCATTGATTGCCTGCCACGTCACCCAACGCATTTTGAGCCCTCAGTTCTTGAGTTACACGGCATGGTGCGACATGGCGAGCTGTGTCTGAAACGGCCGTACCGTATACACCGAACTCGTCCGCCTTGGGGTGCAGCTGCCGCGCTGTCTCGCGCACCGCACTGCAGGGTCATTCAGAACAATCACTCCACCGAGGTCGGAGCATGACCTACCTGGAAGTTGAATGCTCATACAGACGAGCGGAAGCGGCAGAGGACTTCAAGTCATTCAACGTCGGTGGATTGCTTGTTCTGAACGCTCACCCTACCAGGATGACCTGGTACAGAAGCTGCCAGTTTGGCACGTGCTCTCTCATCTCCATTTCGTCGACCACCCGCGCCGCCGCCCGCTCCACCGCACCCTAGAGCCGCAACGTCTAATTCAAACCAAAACTTGAAACCACTTCATCACGTTTCAGTTTTAAGCGCTGCAACCAGGCGGATTCAACACGGGTGTCAAGCCCTTTGAGCACGCAGCGCCCCACCTTAGAGATGTCCGCAGGCGGCACGTCGACCCCCGCCGCCCTGCCGCCGCCGCGCGCAGCAGGGCCTTGTGCGTAGTGCTTGCCGCGTCATAGGATGTGATTGAACTCAATCGGGTGCCATATTACATCACAGGTTGGTCGGGTTGTCAAACAGGAGCTTGAGGACAATCGTAACTGAAGGAGAGCTCTGAAGCCGAAGCCGATTTATGTCTTGAAAATGAGACAGGAAGGCAGCAAGCGGTAGACGAGGGTGTACGATGTTGGTGGATGAGGTGGCAGGCGCGGCACATCCGGACCCCCGGCCCCCGGGCACCCGGCCCCGGCCCTGCCGGTGCGCGGCCCGCAGCACCTCCAGGCGGTCGTCGGCGCTCCTCAGCCGCGCCACCAGCTGCACCACCTGACGCCATGGTCATGATGAACAAGCACTGGACCCATATCAGAGTACGGCTCACCTTCAGTGTGAACGCTGATACAGACGCGCGGAGGAGGAGGAGGCAGTTCAACGTCAGGGAAGTGCTTGCTCTCAATAATCAGCGTGCCTGGATGTCGGGCTGCATCTCGCCGCTGACGGCGTTCAGCACCTGCTCGTGGATGGAGGCCAGCAGCGACAGCAGAGCGAAGTCGCCTCTGTGTGGGGCCCTACCACATATTATCGGCAGTATGATTAGTACAGCTGTATCTAGATTATCTGCTCCTCACTCACTTGCAAGTCCGCAAGTTTTTAGCACACGTTCTCTGAGCATCCTAGCGTAGTAGTACGCCTGTCGATCCGTGACAGACTGAAGCACAGCGTCGCCTCGGTATGCGAAGAACACGTCACACGAGTAGGATGGCAGGTAACGGAAGAACTGAGGCTTCGAAATGCGTGCGGATGAGGCGGCGGGCGATGTCCGGCCGGCCGCGACCCTGCCCGATGACTCGGCCACCTGCACGTACGCGCTGACGGCGGCCATGAAGGACCCGTCAAACTCCTCCAGATGCGGTCGAGTTGATAACGCTGAGCCACGTCACACGATGCCATGTAACTCAATGAACAAGGGTCTGACTTGTGGTGATGACGTAGGGCCGAGTGAATAACACTCGCCACGTCATATGATTTCACGTAACTCAACAAACGAAGGTCTAGGAGTGGGTACAGACGTGCCACGCGAGCATGGTTCAGTCGTCGCTGCCTCGAGGTGACTGAGGACGACGCCCCGGAGGATGCCCTCGCGGTCGATGCCGTCGTCGTCTGTCGGCGAGCCGGCCTCGTAGGCCGCACTGCCCGGGCCCTTGTCCTGCCAGGAGGGTCATTGAGAACAAGCATTTGAAACGAGGTAGGAGCATGACGTACCTGCATTGTGAATGCTCATACGGACGCTCGGACTCAGTCCGTCGATTCAGCGCCTGTCGAGTGCTCGTTCTGAACACCCCCCCTGCCTCGCTCTTGTCGTCGGGCATGATTTCGTTCGCCGCCTCCTCCTAGGGGCTTACACTGGTCCACTTTTCGGCT
>Ga0307489_10000795_pt1 | contig 20005 bp, 28 predicted proteins | sample SB12metaG_FD_202247 | JGI IMG/M metagenome (GOLD analysis project Ga0307489, IMG submission 202247) | Sea-ice brine microbial communities from Beaufort Sea near Barrow, Alaska, United States - SB 1.2 | ecosystem: Environmental > Aquatic > Marine > Coastal | place: USA: Alaska | collected...
CTAGCATCTAAATCATGATTCAACAGAATTAAAACTTTCGCGAGTAGATCTGCGTTTGTCATTCGTGCCGTAAATAATGAAAAAGACCTCCAGTCCAAATCTACAGGCACTCACGTCGGCACCCGGATGACCAGCAGTGAGATCGCGGGGACACAAGGCATCGTGTTCGCCATGTTTTTACTACTGATATGCGTGCCTTGCGTCATCTTTGATCGTTCGGACGGGCTGTTGCGTAGAGATAGGCGTTGATGTGATGTAATGAAACTGCTTTTATTCTAAAACACTCCTCAATGCCACGCTCTCCCCGCCAATTTTCTCCTCCGGTCGGTCAATTGTCGCTCTCTCAGGAGGTCTACTACGCCGGGGGCGCGACTCTCGCACGAGGACACGATGTTCGCGACTGTGCGGTCGGTATTCCGCACTCGCGTGGCTGCCGGTGCTTCGGGCTCGGGCATCTTGGCCCGGGCGCTGGGCGGTGCCGCCCAACGTGCCGCCTCTCCGAGTCTTCACTTGGGTGCCGTCGGCCACGGGGGCGATGCCGGCGCGGGTTCGGCCCCCTTCGTCCGCGGGTTCGCCTGGCTCGGGGTGGGCAGCGGCTGTAGCGTCGGCGGCGGCGGCGTCGGCGGCGGCGGCGTCGGCGAGACCCGCGGCCTGAGCTCCTCCAGCGCTGCCCTGAGCGCTTCCTCGCTGAGCGACAAAATCGCCGCTGCTCACGCCGCCGCTACCCGCGCCGCCCGCGATAATGAACATCTAACACCGGGGGAGAAAGCGGCGCGGGGGGAGGGCGTTGGAGACCGGGCGGCTGGCGGCGCGACGCCGGGGGAGTGGGCAGGTTACGGCGCCGTCACACGGGGTGGCGGCAGGCGCGGCGGCGGAGGGCGCGGGGGCAGCGGTAGTGGCGCTCATCCCACCCCCAAGGCCTTGCGGAACGCGGCGGCGGAGGGCCTGAACAACCGCATCGCGCAAGAGACACACTCGGAGGGCCTGCTTCAACTGGTGGCTGACGAGCTCCACAAATTAAACGCCGTCACTGTGTCTAAAGCGTTCTGCAGGCTCGGTAAGCTCCGTGAATCTAGGCATCTTGCGGACGACAGATTTCGCGGGCTGATGGTGCGGGTGCGCGAAATGTGCGTCGACGGGCAGCTCCAACTTTCAGAAATGTTCGACATCATGCACGCCGTGGCGAAGATGCGCGCGGCCGGGAAGGTTGCCACCGACGAGCCGGGTGTCGACGACATGTTGGCGGCGCTGGAACAGCGAGTGGTGCTGTTGGCTCCCACAATGAACCGCTCCCACGTGCCATACACGATTCTAGCGCTCAGTGCGCTCGGGCGGCCGGGGGCTACGGCGTGGGCGGCGATGGAGGCTGCGGTGGTGCGGGTGGCTCCGAGTATGCACTGACAGGAAGTGGCGAACGCTTTGCATGGCCACGCGAGGCTGAGCCGGGCGCCGGGGTGTGCGGCGCTGGCGGCGCTGGAGGCGGGGGCTTACACTCGTCCATTTTTTCAGCTCGACTTGAGCCGTTTTTGTCACCGACGCCACCCAGCCTGTCAGCGTATCCCTCAAATGGTGCTTACGTTGAGCCGAAAAGTGGACGAGTGTGAGCCCGTAACTCGAGGCTGCGGTGGTGCGGCGGGCGGGGGACATGAATCCCGGGAGGTTATCAAGCACTTTTTCTTCATTCGCGAAGCTGGGGTTGATGCCCGGGGCTGACACGCGGGCGGCGCTGGAGGTTGCGGTGGTGCATAGGGGTCCGTGCATGCATCCAAAGCACGTCGCTAACATTATGTGGAGCTTTGAGATGTTCGGGCTGACGCCGGGAGCTGATGCACAGGCGGCGCTGGAGGTGGCGGTGGTGCGGGTGGGTCCGGACTTGGTTTCTGATGCACGGGCGGCGCGGGAGGCAGCGGCGCTGGGCGTGGCTGCGGCGGAGGAGGAGGACACCACCACCCTGGCTGCGGCGGAGGAGGAGGACACCACCACCCTGGCTGCGGCGGAGGAGGAGGACACCACCGCCCTGGCTGCGGCGGAGGAGGAGGACACCACCACCCTGGTTGCGGCAGGGGAGGAGGACACCACCACCCTGGCTGCGGCGGAGGAGGAGGACACCACCGCCCTGGCTGCGGCGGAGGAGGAGGACACCATCGCACTGGTAGCGGCAGAGCAAGAAGTGGGTCCGAGCGCGGTTCCTCAGCCAATCGCGGACGTCAGCGCCCCCGCCTCAACGTAACCCAGTAATACACATCGCAACCGCATATATACAGGATGTGGCGCCTTTGCCCGCGGCATCAGCCTCAAGTTTACGTAGATGAATGTCGCAATGAAACGGACAATCGATTTGAAATGAAACCAACTACACGACAACACTCCGACGACGCGCTCACGGTCAGAGCACTCATGCTCGTCACGGGGGCCAAGGTGGAAGCCTGGAGCCTCCTCATACACGCTGACGCGTCTCGCCTCTATCTCGCTCACGCTCGTCGCACAGCTGCACAACGCAATACAAAGATAACCGAGTTGAAATATTGGTTTATGCCGTACTCCGATGATAGTAGCGCTCCTGTTGGCAGGCACCGCCGCCGCCATCCTCCCACTCAAAAGAGACGCGGGATTGTCAGCGAAGGGGGGGATATTTATTAAAAATATGGTACAGGGGAGTAATTGGAGCTAATCGGTAATTCGTAATTTAAATCAAGGGCTCTGAACAGATGCCAATCTCTCACTCAAAACTTGGAGAGAAGGGCGGCAGCGTTGTGAAAGGACGTGGGACGGTCCACGAGGTGGACAGGGAGCACGAATGGGATGAAATCGGTGAGACTGTTGTGTATGCCATCTAATCATATGATCTGGAGGTCTAAACCCTAAACCCTAAAGCCTAAAACCCCATGCAAAAGCCGAATCAACCCTAAACCTGTACCCACGTGTCACGCGGTGATTCGACCAAAAGTCGAACCCCCCGGGGCTCCCGCGTAGAATGCTGCGTCGTCCGGCGTGACATAATCGGCGCGCTGGTTGAGCCAGCGGCGCGCGGCTGAGGCCTTCCCCTCCCCCGGCGGTGCCCCGGGCCGGCGGGTATGGGCTTCTTCTCCCCGAGCAAGAAGGCGGCGCGCCCGGCCCCATCCACCGCCGCCGCCCCGACAACTCTGAGAGAGGTACAAGTAATTGCGGTCGCTAGCAATGGCTTGGTCGCTAGCTCCGAGTGCTGTTCCACGCCGAGGACTAGTGGCAGTGTCGCCCTGGAGGCAGGGGGGTTATCGAGACCAAGCACCCGACCGACGTTGAATCTCCTGCTCCTCCTCCTCCTCCTCCCGTGTCTTTATGGGCGTCTCATTGAGCATTTACCCCGAAGGTGAACGGAGAATCACGCTGCCAACTCGGTTCGAGTGCTCGTGCTCATTGACCCTCCGGCGAGGGCTTCTCCACGCCGCTGCAGCGCGACGCCTCCGCCGCCACCACCCCCGCCGTCACCCCGACCCCCACCCCTGGTGGAACCCCAACCAAGCAGGACGCGGCGGCCGCCGGCTACTCGCGGAGCTCCACTCTCTCCACGGAGACGGAGCCGGATTTTGAGACGGAGACAGAGGCCGGTCGGGCCTGGCAGATGTTGCTCGTGCTCGCCACATCATAGGATGCCAATTAACTGAATAAACGAGGGTTCAAAGTGCGTGCCGATGACGTGTGAAGCAATATCTGCCAGGCCGAGGCCGCGCACCTGGCAAATATTGCTCACCATGTGACAGGATGCCAATCAAATCAAGAAACGAGGATTCGAAAAGCGCTCCGAAGACGTGGCGAGCAATATGTTGCCAGGCCTTACACGCAGAGGCTGACGTACACGCGCCGCCCGCCAAGCCTGTGGTGGCGCCCAAAGCGCTACTGTTCGTCGTGGTTGCCGACGATACCCGAGGATGGGTGTTCCCCCCGCTGGGGATAACGGTGTTCAATCCCACGCCGAGCGCCATCGCGTTCAAAGTGAAGGCGCTCAGCGCGTCGGACGTGTTCGTCAAGCCCAATGCGGCAGGGCCTTACACCTGAACCCCCTACAGTTGAATAGTGGGCAGCTGCTGCCTCTATGATGGGCACCTGCCCCCCCCATTAATGGGCACCAGACCCCCCTCTAATAGGTACCTGACCCCCCTACTATGGGCTCCTGCCCCCCCTATAATGGGCACCTGAACCCCCTATAATGGGCACCTGTCCCTCCTATGATGGGCTCCTGCCCTCCCTAAAATGGGCACCTTACCCCCTATAATGGGCACCTTACCCCCTATAATGGGCACCTTACCCCCTATAATGGGCACCTGAACCCCCTTTTGTGGGCACCTGACCACCCTGTAATGTGCGCCTGACCCCTCTATATATTGGGCACCTGACCGCCCTATAATGGGCACCTGACCCTCCTGTAGGCAGCTCGTGTACAGCGGCTCTACGCCACGGGGGTGCTGCACCCGGGCGAGGAGATGGAGCTGCGCGTGACCGCCAAGTCCGCGGCGGATGGCTCCGCCCCCAAACCCAACGAGCTGGCCGTGCTCTCACTGCCCTGTCCACCAGGCCTGGGCAGCGCGCTCAGCCCGCCGGCGTCGGACGCCATTGCCGCGCTGTACAAAGCCGAGGCGGCGGTAGTCGTCATAACCAAGGTATGGCCTGGCACACATCACTTGCCACGTCATGGGATGCCACATAACTTAGGAAACGAGCGTTCACAATCATGATGATGACGTGGGGGCGGATATCTGCGAGGCCCTGGGCGAAGGTGAAGGTTCGGTTCGACTCGAGCGCCAGCACGCAGTTCCGCCGCGCGGTGGACCGCATCGGGTGGGGTCTCATGGATGGTGCTCGCCACCTCGTAACACGCATGTTCGACCCTCATTTCTTAAGCCGAATGGCTAACCACGATGTGACGTCATCAAACGCATACTGAACCTTCTTTTCTTGAGTCGAATGGCCAACCATGACGTGGCGAGCACTATCCATTAGTCCCTAGTCTCGGGGAGGTGACTAAGTTGAGTTCGCTGGCGAAGGAATCGTCAGAGGCGGCGGCGGTGGCGGCGGCGGTGGGAGCGGAGGTGGCGGCGGTGGAAGCGGAGGAGGCGGCGGCGGCAGCGGCGGCGGTGGTGGCGACGGAGGCGGCGGCAACCGAAGAGCGAGCGCAAGAACGCCTTTGCGCCGTCGTCGCTATGATGACCAAGCACACAAAGTCGCATTCCGCGCCGCAGCAATGCGCGTGGAGCAGCGCACGCATGTACGGCGCAGTGTGGCGGGCGGCAGGGGGCTCCACACGTCAACTTTTCACCTCAACTTGCGCCGTTCTTGCCACTAAAATCCACTCAAACCACCCAAGTGTCCCACAAAAAGTGCTCACGTCAAGCCGAAAAGTGGACGAGTGTATGCCCCTGGCTTGCGGTGGTTCGGGAGCGGCGCAACACGCGACTCATGCAGACTGCCGCCGCCGCGTTCGTCTGGGCGGACAGGACCTCGAGTGCGGCGGCGGTGGACGCAGATACAAATCCTAATGCTGCGGCGTTGGCGGCGGTGGAGGTGGAGGTAGATGGGACATCGAATGCGGAAGCGATGGAGGCGGCTCACAAGGCGGAGGTGGAGGTGCTCACGGCGGAGGTTGAGACTCTCAAGGCAGCGGTGGAGGCGGCGGTGGAGGCGGGGGAGGCGGCAGCGGATAAGGCGGCGGAGGCGGTGGTGGAGGAGGCGGTGGCGGCGGTGGAAGCGGCGACGGAGCAAGGGGCGGCGGTGGCGGCCAGGGCGAGCGAGGCGGTGGCCGCGGCCGAGGCGGACAGGGCGGTAGCGGTGGCTGAGATGGAGGCTCTGGACGCGGAGGTGGTGGCTCTCAAGGCGCAGGCCGCGGCGGTGGGGGAGGATGCGACGGCGGCGAGGGCAGCGGGGGCGGGGGCGGCGGCATTAGAGTCAGAGGCGGAGGTGGTGGAGGAGGCGGGGGCGCATGCGGGGGCGGTGGCGGCGGCTGGCGCGGCGGAGACCGCGGCGGCCTTGGCGATGGCGCTGGCTGAGGTTGCGGCTCTCAAGGCGCAGGCGGCGGCAGTGGAGGAGGATGCGGCGGCAAAGGCGGCAGCGGCCAGGGAGGCGGCGGGGGCGGCGTTAGACACAGAGGCGGAGGAGGATGCGGCGGCGGCAGCGGCGTTGTTAGAGGTAGAGGCGGAGGCTGAGGCGTCGGCAGCGGCGGCGGCGGCTGAGCTCGCGGCAGCGCGGGCTGAGGCACGGCGGGCGGGGCTGGCAGTGGACGCGCTCAAGTTGGAATTAGCGGCAGCGATGGGTGCGGGAGCAGGGGCAGCAGCTGCGGCGGCGGCGGAGGACTCGGCGGTAGAGACTGAGGAGGAAGAGGCGGCGGCGGTGGAGGCGGCTCTTGAGGTGGAGATTCTCAAGGCGGAAGTGGAGGGTCTTAAGGCGGAGATGGAGGCTCTCACGGTGACGGCAGCGACAACGGCGGAGGAGGTGGCGGCGAGGATGGCGGCGGTGGCGGCGGAGGAGGTGTTCGCGGCGCTCGAGGCAATTCGGGCTGAGACTCGCCTGGCGGTGACAGCAGCGGACGCACTAACGGTAGAACTAGCAGCAGCGATGGGGGCGGGAGGGGGGGCAGCGGCGGAGGAGGCGGCGGCGGAGAGGGCGGCGGCAGCAGAGGCGGCGTCAGCTGAGCTCGAGGCAGCTCGGGCTGAGGCTCGTCAGGCGGTGATGACAGCGGACGCACTCAAGCTGGAGCTCGCAGCGGCGGCGACAGAAACGGCGAGGATGGCTTTGGAGCGTGACTACGCGGTCGATCGCTCGATGGGGGCAGGGCCGGCAGCAGCCGCGGCGGCGGCGGAGGCCGCGGCGGCGCAGAGGGCAGCGGCGGCAGAGGCGGCGGCAGCGGCGGCAGCAGAGCTCGAGGCAGCGCGGGTTGAAGCTCGTCAGGCGGTGTCGGCGGCAGAAGCACTCGAGCTCGAGCTAGCAGCGGCGATGTTGGCAGGGGAGGGGGCGGCAGCTGCGGCGGCAGCTGCGGCGGCAGCGGAGGAGGCTGCCGCGGAGAGGGCGGCGGCGGCTGCGGCGGAGTCAGTAGAACTCGAGGCGGCGTGGGCTGAGGCTCATTTTGCGGTGGCGGCAGCAGACGCACTCAAGCTGGAGCTAGCGGCATGGAAGGGGGCATGGCCGGAGGCAGCAGCCGCAGCAGCGGAGGAGGAGGCGGCGGCGGCTGCTCAGGCGGCGGCAGCCCAGCTCGAGGCAGCGCGAGCCGAGGCTCGTAAGGCGGTGATGGAGGCAGATGCACTCAAGCTAGAGCTAGCGGCGGCGATGGGGGCGGGGCCGGGGGCAGCAGCCGAGGCGACGGCGGAGGAAGCGGGTGCGGCAGTGGAGGCAGCGGCAGCCGAGCTCGAGGCGGCGCGGGCAGAGGCTCAGTACGCGGTGACGGTAGCAGACGCGCTCAAGCTAGAGCTCGCGGCATCGGCGAAACGGTTCACGTCGGAATCGGTGAAGCTGGCGGATGAGCGTGACGCTGCGGTCGATGAAACAGTGAAGATGGAGGCGGAGCGCGACGCTGCGCTCAGTGAAACGGCGAACATGGTAGGGCGGTGCAGGTTCACCCCAGATTGACCCTTGGTTTTCCCCTGATTGACCCTAGGTTTACCCCTGATTGACCCTAGGTTTACCCCTGATTGACCCCAGCTTGACCCCAGATTGGCCCCAGGTTGACCACAGCATGGTCGTGCTTGGTTCCAGCGCTTGAAGCTATAAATATGATGAACCGGTTACAAACTTTGCTTTTGAATTTCATCCTGCGGCGCTACAACATGGCGGCGGAGCGTGACGCTGCGATCGAATCAACGATGAATATGGCGGCGGGGCGGGACGCCGCGGTCGATCCATCAACTGATCCGCCGGCGGAGGAGCATGGCCCCGCGGTCGACCGGATCCGCACCGAGGTCAGGACTTGGACTCGCACACAATGCTGTTCGCCACGGCATAAAGCAAGCTGAGAACCCTCGTGTTTAACTCTCATCGTTTACGTCGTGAGCTTGTGTATCAGGATGCTCCCCGCCACGTCATATGTCCAGTTGTAGACCCTCGTGTCATGAGTCAACTTACGTCATATGGACGTCTCAAGCATCGTGTATCAATAACGCTCCTCGCCACGTCATATATCAGGCTGTAGACCCTCGATTCTTGAGGCAGCTTGCGTCGTATGACGTGGTGAGCATCGTGTGCCTACCTGCCCCTCTTCGGAGGCTATCGGAGCCTCTCGGCGGGAGATGGAGCAGGCGGTGGAGGCGGAGGTGAACGCCGCCATCGCTGACGCCCGCCGGTACATGGAGGCGGAGGTGGAGGCGGAGGTCGATGGCAGGGGCTTACACTCGTCCACTTTTCCGCTCAACCTGAGCCGTATTTGACACTGAATCACTGAAATCACCCAGAGTATCACACAAAGTGCTAACGTTGAGCTGGAAAGTGGACGAGTGTAAGCCCCTGGTTGACGCTGCCCACGCCGCCGCCGCCGCGGCTCGTGCCGCCGCCGACGCCGCGCATATTGAAACCGAGACGGCGCGAGCCGATGCCGCAGACGCACGCGCGCAGCTGAGGCGACAACGCGGCTTGAGCCCCGTCGCCGGGGTGGCTAGCGCCGACACAGAATCAGCTCTCGCTGATGCTGGGGCGGCTCGCGCCGAAGCCAGGGCGGCTCGCGTAGACGCCGAGTCAGCTCACGTTGATGCCGAGGCGGCTCGAGTCGACGCCGCAGCGGCCCGTGCTGAAGCTGCTGACACGGGCGCGCAGCTGACGCGGCAGCGAGCCTTGTTCGACGCCGTTGTGGTGAAGCTGACGGAGCGGGTCGGCGTAGCAGAGGGCAAGGCGGTGGCGGAGGCGGCGGCGACGGCGGCGGGGGCCGGAGAGGCGGCGGCGGGGGCGATGGTGGTGGCGGGGGCGGAGGAGGTGGTGGAGGCAGCGGCGGGTGCGGAAGTGACGGGGGTGCAGGCGGCTCTCGAGGCGGAGTTGTGGTTTCTCAAGGTGGAGTTGGAGGCTCTCAAGCTATCGGCGGCGATTGCGGGACAGGAGGCGGCGGCGGCGGAGTGGAATGCAGCTGCAGTGGAGGCGCTTCTCCAGGCGGAGGTGGACGCTCTCAAGGTGGCCGCGGCAGCGACGGTGGAGGCGTCAGCTGTAGACGTGGTGGTGGCGTTGGATGTGGCGGCGGCGGAGAGAAGGGAGATGGTTGTCTTACCGGAAGCAGCGGATGCGCAGGGGGCAGCGGCGGTGGAGGCGGCTCACACGGCCGAGGTGGAGGTTCTCATGGCGGAGGTGTTTGCCCTCAAGGTGGCGGCGGCGAAGGTTGAGGGTGCGGCGGTAGCGGCGGCGGCGGCCGCGGCGGCGTTAGAGGCGGAGGCGGAGGCCACGGCAGCTGAGCTTGCTGAAGCGCGGGCCGAGGCTCGGCAGGCGGGGATGGCAACGGACTCGCTCAAGTTGGAGCTAGCCGAGGCGGTGGCAGCGACGGTGGAGGCGGCCGCCGCAGCGGACTGGAGGCCAGATTGGACCAGACTGGAATCCCCAGCTCGTCTGACCGCAGGAATGACCGACCTAGGCACCGAAGGCACCGCGTCCTCGGCTGAACTGACCGCGCTCCAGGTCGACCGCACCGAACTCGCCGAGACCACAAGTTGTCTGACCCGGGAACTGGCAGACTTGCGCACCAAGCAGACCGCGCTCCGGGCCAACCGCGACCATGTGCTGGAGCGGTTGTTGCACACGTCAGAGGAGCACCGTGCGCGATCGGCACTGCGGCGGCGGCGGCACCGCGCGGGCGAGGCGGCGGCGGTGCGCGCGGCGCACGACCGCGCTGCCGGGATCATCGAGGAGCGGCGGGCCGCGGCGGAGGCGGCAACGCGGCGCGCGGAGGAAGCAGAGGAATCCCTGGTAGGGTGGTGCAGGTTGAAATCTGTGTCGGTAAGCACGGAATAAGACGTTGATGGGTTGACTTGTATCCCCGTGTAATGCTCTGTGATTCTTAGACCACGTGCTATTCTATTGAAGCCTGGTTTCAGCGCTTGAAAATAGATTACGACAAACCGCTTTCAGACTTTGCCATCATCAATTTCAACTTGCGCCGCTACACCCTGGCGCACGCAAAGGCGGAGGTGGCCATGGCGTCAGGGTCTAAGGCCGCCCACGCTGGCGCGCTGGAAGCCGAGCTCGACTCGCCCAAGGTGGAGCTGGCCGCCTCGCGGCCAAAGCGCTCCGTCCCCCGCGACTCGCTCAAGGTGGAGCTCGACGCCGCGCGCCATCAGCAGCTGCAGCAGCAAGCAGCAGCATCAACAGTGTCAGCGCGCAGCAGCAGCAGCAGCCGCAAAAGCAGCAGCAGCAGTAACAGCCGCAGTAAAATGCTAGCGGCGTCAATACCAATGGGAGGAGCGCAGAACGCGGGGCAAACGCCGAATATGGGGGAACCGCTGACCACGTCTAATAGAGGAGGCGGTGGCGGCGGCGGTGGCAGCGGCGGCAGCGATGCTGGCAGCGGTGGCGGCTGGGGCAGGGGGGGCGGAGGCGGCGGTGGCGTCAGCGAAGCTGATTGGTACACCGAGCAGAGTGAGACGGAGCTGCAGAGGCAGCAGACGGAGCTGGCCGCTTCCGCCACGCGCCATCTGCAGCTGCAGCGGAACATGCTGGCGGCGTCAATGCCGAGGCGGTCGAAGGGGAGGGGTGGAACGCCTGACATGGGGAGAACGCCAGATACGTCTCACGGGGGAGGTGATGGCGACGACGTCAGCGTTGGTGCTGGCGGTGGCGGTGGCAGCGCCGGTGGCGGTGGGGATGGCTTTGTGGCAGATAATGACACGCTGATCTCCGTTGCCGGGCGGGGGGGGCGGGGGGAGGCGCCGGATGTTCGGAAGGAGCTCCACTTCCCGGGACATCCGAGTACGCCGCCAGGGCCGAGCTATGCGGCGCCAGGCGATGCGGCGCTGGGCGTTACGGCGCCGCATCGATCGGCGGCGAGCGAGCAGGCTCTAGAGACGGTAGCAGCGGAGGCGGCGGCGACAGAGGCGGTGGCGGCGACGGCCAGCTCATACCGGGTGTCAACGCCGCCGCGGGCGCCGCCGACAATGTCGCCATTCATGCCTGATCGCAGCACTTCCTTCGCCACCAAGGTAGGGCAGTGCTGATTGCCCTGTGAAACCCATGTTGGAAGGGCCTGGACCCTGTGAAACCCATGTTGAAAGGGCCTGGACCCTGTGAAACCCATGTTGAAAGGGCCTGGGGCTGAGCGCTTGAACCTGAAATGTCATAAACTGCTGTAAAGTTTTGCTTTCAATATCAACTCGCGCCGCTATACCATGGAGCGCCCCCCGCCGCCGCAGTATTATGACACTATGAGCAATCAGTCAGAGCAGACGGAGCCAGAGCTGGAGCCGCTGACGCATGATCCGGAGCGAGGAGCGCGCATGTACCACATGAGCAAACAGACAGCGTCGCCGTCGCCGCAGCGCCCCTCAGAGAATTCGCCTCCGGCAGGTTTCAACACGCTCTCATCCGCTGCCGCCGCCACCGCCGCCGCAGTCATCTCACAATACAAGACGCGCGCGGGCACTTCACAGACCGGATCACCGCTGGCGGAGGCGGTGGCAGGGGGGTATTGAGAACAAGCACTCGACCGACGTTGAATCTCCTCCTCCTCCTTTGCACGTCCGTATGGGCAATCACCCTGAAGATAAAGCATGCTCTGAACTCAGTCGAGTGTCGTTCTCAATGACCCTCCTGTGTGGCGGGGCTGCCTAAGTTCAGCGACCACAAGCTGCTGGACACTCTGTCGAGCTTAAACGACAAGCGGATCAGTTCAACGATGTCGACGACAATGTCGCCGCAGCGCGCCGCCGAGCTGGTCTCAGGTGGGGATGCCGGATTTAATAGGCCGATTTCGGTATATCACTTCCCGCGCTGAGCGCTGACGCTTTGCCCGCAACATGGGCATTCAACCCGACGCCCGCTTTCCCGTGCGGAGCGCTGACGCTTTGTCCGCAACCCTGTATGGGTATTTTACCCAGGCGATATACCGAAATCCGCCTATTTGGGCACACTGATAGTGTACTGGTGCTCGCCACTTCATTCACCACGTTTGCCACGGGGCCCAGGGCGAAAGCCTGGTCCATCCTTATACACGCGGAAGCGTCTGTCTCTCACGGGGGCCAAGGCGAAAGCCTGGTGATTCCTTATATTCGCGGAAGCGCCTCTCTCTTTCTCTCACGGGGGCCAGGGCGAAAGCCTGGTGCCTCCTTATACACGTGGAGGCTTCTCTCTCAGGGGGGCAGGGCGAACGCCTGATCTCTCTTTATACACGCGGAAACGGCTCTCTCACCTCTATGTCTATCTCTCTGACGCGGGGAGCGTTATTCACCCGACCCTGGTGTCCGGCGAGCGGACGCCCTCCGCGCCGACCGGACCGTCGCTGCTGCTGGTAGGGACTGATGGATAGTGCTCGCCGCGTCATTGAACGCATTCTGAACCGTCGTTTCTTGAGTCAATTGAGATCCTATGACATGGCGAGAACTGTGCATCAGTCCCTAGTTGCTGGCGCAGGCGGCGGCGGCGGCACGGGCGTCAGCGGCGGCCAAGTCGTACGGACACGGCATCCGACGACCGACCGTGGAGGAGATGTTAGCTGGGAGCGATCCTGGGAGCTTTAGCATGAGCACGCCCGGGAGCATGATCATGAGCATGGGGCGGCTCGACGGCGGCATGGCGGTGGACGACTACTTGCGATTGGCCACCCAACTCACTACCCCGACTAGCAAACGCGGGGGCAAATGGTAGAACTAGCAAACACGGGGCCAGGGCGAAAGCCCAGTGTCTCCTCATACACGCGGAAGCGTCTCTCTCGAAAATGTATGAGCATAAAGTAGCCTTAGAATAGCGCCCCATGATTCATTGATAGGCCTAAACCCTGATGGACATAGTCTGTCCGCTTGAAATGGCGGATGAGGGGGTTGGTTAATACTGGCCAGAATTGCAACTTAGGTCCTCTTAAATGCAAAAACAAACCCCAAACACGCGTGCAACGCCGCGCGTCTATGTTGCGAAGAGCAACTCGAAACATGCGTGTACAGACTGTGACATGCTTTGTACTCGTACATACAGACCATTATCCCGCTACCATCCCGGCTACGACGAGGAGGAGGATGTTCCCGCCATAGCGCTCAGATATGTAAGCGGGCGGCTCTCGCGAGACAAGTGAGTGAATTGGATGATTCGGATCCACATCTACTAACGTCTGTAGATCAGTATGATAACCTCTTGCTACGTGTCAAGGACAGAATGTCAAAAATATTGTGTGTTGGTACAGGTACAGCGCAGATTCTATATAACGGTCCAAAGCAGTCAGGGGGCGGCGGTGGTGAGAGGAGGAGGTTGCGGATGAGGAGGAGGCAGCTCTAGCCCCGGACCAGGCTGCGGCGGAGGCGGAAGCGGCTCGCGTGCGGGATGCGGCGGCGGCGACGATAATTGAGGAGGGACAGCACCACCTCACTCCGCCTCCACCGCCTACGCCGCCTTTGCCTTGGCTTCGGCGTCGCGCTCCGCCTTCTTGACCCTGATGTCAAGGGCTGACAAATCATGCCCGCCAGGTCGTCAAGCGGGAACCAAACCCTCGCTTCTTGAGTCAACTGGCATCCTATGATGTGGCAGGCTAAATCTGTCAGGTCCTACCTGGTGTAGCCGTACACCCCCGCCAGCGCCACGGCGGTGCCGACTCCGTTGATAGGACTCACCGGGTTCTGGAAGAACACCACCGACGCCACGATCACCACCACGCGCTTCACGCAGTTGCCCACGGAGTGCGTCACGGGCGACACCCGCTGCTAGGGCTTCACCAAACGTTGCTTTGGAATTTCCTGGCATTCCAAATGCGAGTTCCCGGGCCTATATTTCCCGGAAACATTAAACAATGCCCAAAGACATGCCGAAACACGCCGGAACTGCCGATGTAGACGTCTGAAATCGCTGAGAAGTGGCAAACTTTCCATGCCGGCCCCAAATTCCGGAGAAAATGCCCAAAATTGCCGGAATATTCAGGAACGCTCTAATTGCCGGAATGCCGGAATTCCTGAAGGAAATTCCGGCATATTTTGTCAGGCCCTACCCGCTGCAGGATCATGTAGGACAGCTGCTGGTACGCGTGGAAGCAGAACCCGGCGATTACAGCGCGCTGCACAATGATCATTGGCTCGAGGCCGGTGGCGGCGATGGCGGCGGGCGTGAACTTGATGCCCTCCACTGTGTAGCGGCGCAAGTAGAAATTGAAAGCAGGGTTTGAAAGCGATTCGACATCTTTGGCTTCAAGTGTTGGAACCAAGCGCGGTCAAACTGGGGTCAACTTGAGGTCAACCCGGAGTCAGCTTGGGGTTAACCTGGGGTCATCTTGGGGTCATCTTGGGGTCAACCTGGGGTCAACCTGGGGTCAACCTAGGGTCAACCTGCACCAACCTACCATGGCGATCGCCGCCGGGAGGGTGAGGACCAGGCTCATGAGGGTGATGATGGAAAACAGGTTGATGTTACCCAAGGCCTTCTTGCCGCCCCCCATCAGCTTTTTGCTCAGCACGTTGCGCGACTGGAACGTTATGTTGGACCCCATGGCGGCGAGAAACCCCGCCAAGTGGTAGTGGCGCAAGTCGAATTTGAAATCAAAGTTTGATAGCGATTCGTCAGATTCCAGCTGTAAGCGCTAAAGCACGCGCTGTCAACACAGGGTCGACTTGAGGTGAACCTGCACCGCCATACCCAGTTGAAAGACATCTCGGTGCAGGACGCCAACGCCACGCCGCCGACGATGGGCACCAGGGTGGCCACCACCGCGAGGGAGGGCACGTCGCCGAGGAATAGGCTGGACAGCACCACGCTGAAGAACGGCTCCATGGCCTTGACGTAGCGGCGCAAGTTGAGATTGAAACCAACATTTGAAAGCAGTTTGACTTACTTCAGCGTCAAACGATGGAACCAAGCGTGGTCAAGCTGGAGTCAAGCTGGGGTCAACCTGAGGTCAACCTGGGGTCAACCTGGAATCAACATGGGGTGAACCTGGGGTCAAGCAGGGGTCAACCTGGGGTCAACCTGGAATCAACCTGGGGTCAACCTGGGGTCAACCTGCTCCGCCCTGCCTTGATGGTGTGCGTGAAGCTCACCGCCACCTTCCCGAGGCTCACGTTGGTCAGCAGGTTTCCCAGCGAGTGCACAATCGCCAGCGGGATGATGGGCAGCAGCATCTTCGCGTCGACGTCCTTCGGTGGCTTGTGCGCGCCCCACGCTAGGGCCTGCCAGATATTGCATGCCACGTCATAGGATGCCATTCAACTCAAGGAACGAGAGCGTGGCAGATATTGCTCGCCACGTCATAGGATGCCATTCAACTCAAGAAATGAGGGTCCACAATGCGTTGGCCTGGTAGATATTGCTAGCCACGTCATAGGACGCCATGTGACTCAATAAACCAGGGTACAAATGCTTGTCGTAGCTACGGCATAGGATGCCATGTGACTCGGTAAACGAGGGTACAAATGCTTGTCGACGGCGTGGCGGGAAAAATCTATCAGGCCCTACCCGACGCCCACATGAGGAGGACGAAGACCGCACCGACCCCGAACTGGCAGAGGGTGGAGGTGAACGGGTACGGGTACACCTTGAGCACCTGCTTGTTGTAGATGTTGAACACGATGTTGGTCGCGTACCCATAGCCAGGGCCGTACCATACACACAGGCTTCCAGTCAGACACCCGCTCGCGGGTTTATTTGGGTACAAGATTTGCATATTCCAGGAACAGTGAGACACCAGACGACGTCTGCCTCCCGAGTGTGCAACCTGTGTACGGGTACTCACAGGAATTTAGTCAGGCACGGTGTTGGTGGCGTAGACCTACCAGCCGGCGAACAGCGCGCCAAGGAGCAGCGTCTTGGCCCTCTCGTCACCGGGCGCGGGCGCCTCGACGGATTTAACCGTCAAACTTTCGTCGTCGTTCTCCGAGCCATTTGAGTCGGAGGCGTCGAAATCGTTGGAGGCTTTGATGACCGTGGCGCGGGGCACCGCACCGGCGCCGCGCGCCGCCCTTGAGGCACCGCTGATAAGCGCGGACGAGTCGGCGGCGAAGCCGACGCGAGTGGATGAGCGTGAGGCCGATGCCATGACAAGCTTGACAGCTGAGCCATTCGACGAACGACGAGCGAACGGCACCTGTGCCTGCACCTGCGCGTGCCTGGCATCGACAGACAGCGGCGCGCGGCGCGAGAGTGACGGCAGCCCCCGCGCCGCAGTGGAGTGCACCACAGTGAAGCTTGCCATCGATACGGATGGAACGGCGCCCGCGTTGCCCCCCGCTTTCGCGCGTCAACACTGAGACAAGCGCGCGCGCAGGGATGGCTGCAGTCCCTGTCAGCTTTGAAATTGCGTCGGCACGGTCGGCACGCGCCCCCACTGGTGGGCGAAGATCAGATCTTTTGATGAAACCCTAAAACTGATAAACCTGAAACCCTAACCTTCCGGAGGGGAAAAGGTGCCTCGTCCTACCCCATCGCCACGTCGATCGGTCGCCGTAGCCACCGCGGGACGCCCCATGGACAGCGCTTTACGCACGCCGCTCCATACCAGCGTACGTGCGATATTTGTTTCCCCGCGACGGGCTGAGGTCACGCGAGCGTCCGTCATTCGTGGGAGGGTTGAGGACGTGAGGCCAACTTGATTTTTTGGCAGCGTCACTCCCACACGGTTTGCGAATAATTTGACTTGTCAAGTGCGCCGACAATCGTTTCGCGCGGGTTGATGAACGCAAGTACGAAGGTGCGGCAGGGCGACCGTGTGCATGTGTGCGGTGAAGTGGGCGCTTGCATAGAGCTGAAAGCTCTGAGGACGAGTGATAACAGCGGTTTGGTGGTTTCAGAAGAAACCAGTGATGTGTTTTGAGGACTGAAAGTCCATCAAAGGCTGGGGCAATTTAATTTAGCCGCCGAAGCCGTACAGGGTGCGGCCCTGGCGCTTGAGCGCGTAGACCACGTCCATGGCGGTGACGGTCTTCCGGCGAGCGTGCTCGGTGTAGGTCACGGCGTCGCGGATGACGTTCTCGAGGAACACCTTGAGCACGCCGCGGGTCTCCTCGTAGATGAGGCCGCTGATACGCTTAACACCACCGCGGCGCGCGAGGCGGCGGATGGCGGGCTTGGTGATGCCCTGGATGTTGTCGCGGAGCACCTTGCGGTGGCGCTTAGCGCCGCCCTTGCCGAGGCCCTTGCCACCCTTGCCGCGTCCGGACATTGTTAGAAGAGAATTTGAGAGAGGTGTGCGTAAACGCGCGTGTGGGAAGTGACGCTACCGTTGCTTTCACGCTGGCTTCTTGTCTCCAGGTCTCCTGCATGATCAATACCAGCTGCTTGCAAAATAGTCATTTTTGTCCACCATATTAACCCCTTGTTTCACGAGTTAAATGTCATGGGTCGCCTCTGCATGACTACTGCAGAGGCGACCCGACATATATGTCTTTGTGCAGAGGCGACCCGTCTGGTATCGAAACCGTTTTATTGGCGTTTTGAGGCTCAAATAGGCAGGTCGCCAACACCCGCACGCCATTCCTCGCTTCCCTCCGCCGCCTCCCACCCAACCCCTTCAACAAAAATGGCTCGTACCAAGCAGACCGCGCGCAAGTCCACCGGTGGCAAGGCGCCCCGCAAGCAGCTCGCCACCAAGGCGGCGCGCAAGTCCGCGCCCGCCACCGGCGGAGTTAAGAAGCCCCACCGCTACCGCCCCGGTACGGTCGCGCTGCGCGAGATCCGCAAGTACCAGAAGTCCACCGAGCTTCTCATCCGCAAGCTTCCCTTCCAGCGCCTCGTGCGCGAGATCGCCCAGGACTTGTAGGGCCTGACAAATGTTGTTCGCCACATCGTCCAACGCTCTTGATCGTCGCCTCGTTTCAAAAGTTATTCAAACATCCCATTTGGCATCCTGGAGTCACGTGGCTTGCAATATCTACCAGGCCCTGAGACCAGCAAGACGGACCTCCGCTTCCAGTCCTCCGCCATTCTCGCCCTGCAGGAGGCATCCGAGGCGTACCTGGTCGGCCTCTTCGAGGACACCAACCTCTGCGCCATCCACGCCAAGCGCGTGACCATCATGCCCAAGGACATCCAGCTCGCCCGCCGCATCCGCGGCGAGCGCGCCTAAGTGCCTCGCCTAGCGCGTGACCGCCACAGCAACCTCTTCAAAACTCGCGTCGTGCAGCAACCGCTGACGCGACGCCCAACCTCTTCAATGGTGAAAATTTTCACCACCTTTCAAACGGTTTCAAATTCAAAACGGTGCTTTTCAGCGCCGCAAAACAGACACAAGACGTGTCATCCCTGCCGGTTCCACTCGCGTGTCTCGCCGCCCCGAACACTGCACTGGGAGACTGCGTTCCGACTTCTCACGCCGTGTCTCGATCTCGCGCCGTTCCCCGCCGTCCACTCGAAGCGCGCTCTAGTCGAATCCAGGAAAGATTATTGCTCCCGGGCGACAGTTGCTGCACTGAGCGAGTGAACGCGTGGTGCGCGGCAGCACTGCTCACCTTGAGCTCTGCTTCCCTGGATCATCAACCTGGTATCAGTGTTGACAACGCGAGTAATGTATTGCGCCGCGGCGTGCACGCTGGCGCACGTACAACGAAGCTATATTTGGAAGACAAAGGCGTGGAGGCAGAGAGCGCCGTGCTGTATTGATCGTCATTGCCCCAGAACGCAGAAGGTTGAGCGGAAGCGATCCCACAGAGAAGTCAAAGCGACTGCCTCGACCGATATCAATTAAGGCCACGCTGTCGCGGCGGGCAGGCTCAACGGCGTCAGGGCGATGAGTTTAGGCACGGTGAGAAAGGCGAAGCAGGGATGCTCAAAGCACGTTCGAGGAATGTAATCGTTTGAAGACGTGGTGGAAAGGTAAAGCTTCTGAAATGCCCCCCGCTGAATATATTAACCCACGGGGAAGTCAATCAACTGACCCGCCCGAATAAATGCGAGAGATGCTATCGCGGCAGGTGATGGTAGCAGGGCGACCATCTGGCAAGCGAGTGAAAGGCGGGGGCGCTCAAAGCACCGTCTTGGAGTTGAGTCGTTCGAAAAGATGGTGGTGAATATTTTCACCGGAGGTTCGTCATCGTCGGTTGTCACGCGACGGATGTTTTGTTTGAAGCAGCTGCACGCTTACTTCTTCTTGGGCGCGACCTTCTTCTTGGGTGCGGCCTTCTTCTTGGGCGCAGCCTTCTTGGCAGCTGGGATGGGGAAAGCGGAGGGAAGGGCGTGTGAGTGGGTCGGTCCAGGTTTGCGGTGACACAGACGGCTGGTGCTCGCCAGCACATACTCGCCAGCACATAGTCTTTAGAAGGAGGCGGCGGGCGGTCGTTCAACCGCAAGCGCGGAGTGAAGGTTGTTGCGGAAAACAGCAGGCAGGAGCAAGTAAGAGGATCGGGAGCGAGAGTGGAGCAGAGCAACCAAAAGAATGCTTGTGAGGGAGAAAGTTTTGACGAATTTCGAAGGCCTCTCTCAAACTCGCTGCGCGTTTATGGGTCAAGTGGTGTGAAATGTGAAACGTGCGTTGTCCAAAGTGCGCGTACCCTTCTTTGGCGCCTTCTTGGGGGCGACCTTCTTGGGCGCCTTCTTCTTGGGCGCAGCCTTCTTGGCCACCTGAGGGGTGAGTGGAGCGCGTGAGAGAGGGGATGTGAGCCAGAGGCGAGAGTGGCGAGAGATTTCTCGGTTCGAGGAAAGAACGAGGACGGGTCGCCTCTGTACACGTTCGTTGCACAGCACTGATGCCGGCATGGCGGAGCACCCCGCAAGCGGCGCGGTAATCCAAGTGGACCGCAGGCGTTATATGACAGCAGGGAACACGCTCGTCTGAATTTGGGTAGGCAGGTTCGGCGAGACGGCGCCTCGAGCGCGCACGGCAAACGACGATTCAATTCTTGTGAATTGGGTGAGAGACTGGGAGGCTGAGAGGTGCGATCGGGAGGCGCACCTTCTTAAC
>Ga0307489_10000796_pt1 | contig 19987 bp, 25 predicted proteins | sample SB12metaG_FD_202247 | JGI IMG/M metagenome (GOLD analysis project Ga0307489, IMG submission 202247) | Sea-ice brine microbial communities from Beaufort Sea near Barrow, Alaska, United States - SB 1.2 | ecosystem: Environmental > Aquatic > Marine > Coastal | place: USA: Alaska | collected...
TAAAGTTTTGATGGGAATCATAACAGCGATGGGTGTTACAGGTTATCTGTACTACCAGTTCGCTGTTGTGCCTATGAAAAATAAACTAGAAGAACAGACAGCAGTGATCATAGCACAAGACCTGCGGGACCAAGAGCAGAAGGCTACAATAGCCGCAATCACACTGAATGCAGAGAAGACAGCAAAAGCTAGTGCTGCACTGCAACAACAGAATCAGCAGTATGAAGCTGAGATGTCTGAATACCTAGATATTTTTCGTAGACACAACCTTGCGAAGATAGCCAGTGCAAGACCGGGACAGATACAAACTCAAGCAAATACTAGAACAAAGGAGGTATTTGATGCAATTGAAGAAGTCAGTAATCGCATTAGCAATCCTAACCCTTAGTGGTTGTAGTTTGCTACAGGTGCCAGCAAGAGAGGTAGAGATTATTAGTAAGCCTATACAGATAGATATTGTACAGCCTACTATGCCTCGACCATTAAACCTCAAAGAACCCAAGTGGTACGTAGTTTCGGATCGTAAGATACCGAAAGAAGATCGTACATACATGGATAAGTTCGAGGAAGATATTAAAAAGAAACATGGGGGAGACCTCGTGTTTGTCGCAATGACAGTTGCAGATTATGAGCTAATGGCTTATAATACGCAAGAAATTAAGAGATACATTAGCCAATTAGGTGAAGTAATTGTATACTATAGAGAGGTGACTACGCCTAAGAAGGTATCTAGTGAAAAATAAACGAATACCTCTAAAAGGTGGAGATGAGTATGATGCTCTTACAAAAGGACGTAAGTATCATAGCTTTGGAAGCGGGATACTTAAAAAGATTAAGCGTAGATACAACAAACGCTTTCGTAAACTAGCAAAGAGAGAAGTAGAATAATGTATAATATGCAACTAAGCGACAGATCCGAAGAGTTACTAGAAAAAGTACACCCTAAACTCGCGGAAATTGTAAGAGAGACTAGAGACATAAGTGAAGCAGAGTTTGAAGTTGTAGAAGGATACAGAAGTCAAAAACTAGCAGATACTATGTATGAGAAAGGTGTTTCCTTAAACGCTACTTCGGTACATAGTTACGGCCAGGCAGTGTCCCTAATAGTGTCTGTAGCAGGCATACCTTGCACAAATACTAGAGCATACGAAGAGCTTGCAATGAGCATGAAGTATGCGGCCGAAAATGTAAACGCAGGTATCAAGTGGGGAGCAGCCCGACATATTGATAATTTCTGTGAGTACGAAGGTGAACCAGATGAAGCTATGTCAGATTTTTGTGCTTTGCAGCTTAAAAAGAACGGGGAAATATTAGATATTGCTCCGGGGTATTTTGAATTAGTTCTTGACTGATTCTCCCAACTCTAGTATAATATTGATTAATATTTAGGGATATTCTATGAACCTTTTTTACCTTGACGAAGACCTCGACAAATGTGCCGAATATCATGTTGATAAGCACATTGTCAAAATGCCTCTGGAAGTAGCACAACTAATGTGTACTGCTATCTGGGTAGATGAACACCTTGGTTTTGTTCCACGCGCTTTAAATAAAGAAGAACGCGATCACCTTAATGATCTCAAGAAAGAGATTAAGCATCTTCCTATGGAAGAAAGACCCCTTACACCCTATCTACCGATGATGTACAACCACCCATGCACTATCTGGGTACGCTCATCGCTAGACAATTTTGAATGGACACACTGTTATGGTAATGCTCTCAATGACGAATATCATTATCGCTATACGAAACAACACAAGTCGATTGTGGAAGTGGTTAACAAGCTACCAGAGCCACGGAATCTTCCACGACGAGGATTCACCGAATTCGGACTAGCAATGCCCGACGAATTAAAAGATTATAATAATCCTATACAAGCCTACAGAGATTATTATCATTTAGATAAAGCTACATTCGCTACATGGAAATACCGAGATAGACCACATTGGTGGAACGACGACTACGCAGACTACGAGAAAAGGATAACAGCAAAATGAATGTAAAACTTATAGCATCTTCAGGCGATAACTTACTAGAAGATATTGCTTTAATGGCTAGAGTGTCAAACCCAGCTAATCAACATAATACGGAAACTTCTGGTAAGCTAGTAAAATACCTAATTAAACATAATCACTGGTCGCCTTTTGAGATGGCTAGTATTACTATGGAGATCAATACTACAAGAGATATTGCTCATCAAATAGTTCGTCACCGTAGTTTTGCTTTTCAAGAATTTAGCCAACGCTATGCAGAACCCTCTGAGATGGGATACCCTTTTGAACTCCGAGAATGCAGAATGCAAGATACCACAAACCGACAGAACAGTATTCAATCGACAGATAATATTGTAGAGGCAACGTGGATATTAAGGCAGAAGAAAGTTATAGCAGCAGCTGAAACTGCCTACAACTGGGCTATTGAAAACGGTATTGCAAAAGAGCAAGCCCGATCCGTACTTCCAGAAGGTTTAACCAAGACTCGACTTTATATGTCAGGCACAGTCCGGTCTTGGATACACTACGTTGATGTACGAACCACTCCTGGCACACAAAAAGAGCACATGGAGATTGCACGACAGTGTGCATATGAAATTAATAGCGTCTTTCCTCTAATTAAGGACTTTGTTCATGACTAGCATAGGCAAGAAGTTTGATAGTGAAAAACCTAAAATGTATCTTCTACCTCCGAAAGCTACAGTTGAGGTAGCAAAAGTGCTAACCTTTGGTGCTCAGAAATACTCGGAGGAGAATTGGAGATACTTAGACAATATTCAGAATAGATATAGCGGCGGTGCACTTCGGCACATATTCTCTCATCTGGATGGGGAGCTGCAAGATCCAGAAACAAATTATTCACATTTAGCTCACGCTATTTGTTGTTTGATGTTTAAACTAGAATTGGAGTTAGAAGATGGCAGCAAAAAGAATAAAGAAAAAGAGCTACGAGAACTTATCGACTCAAAACATCGAGAAAGTGATAGCCCTACTAAACCCGACTTCTTCAGCCCTAGCTACGGAGGCGTTAAAGGGGATCACAAAGAAGGAAGCTTGTGATATACTAAACATTGCCTATAATGTAACTAGGCTAAGTAATATTATTGAGGCACACAATGATCAAAAAGAATATACTAAAAAACGTAAAGGCTCTTTACGAGGCCGTCCTGCGAGTACTGAAGAGATCGGTGAAGCGTGCACGAGCTTCCTCAGAGGCGACCCTCTTACAGATATATCAAAACGTCTTTTTCGTTCCTCCGGGTTTGTACGATCAATTCTTGAAAGAGTTGGAGTCCCGGCAAGACCGGCAAACAAAGAAGAAAGACTAACACCCCATTACTTTCCCGATGAATGCGTATCAGACGATTTCGCTTACGGGGAAGTAGCGTGGTCATCAACGTACCACGGTACAGTGGTAGTTAGAGAACGCCTAGATCTAGAATACCTAGCAACTAAGAAGGCTATGGTTAGTATGGACTATGAGGCGAAGTACGGCTGTCCCTGCTACAGTATATATGTAGTTCAGAAAGTGGACAGTGAAGATACTAATTTTTCAAGTGTGCAGTCGGGAGGATTTAATGCATACGCTCCTGCATATGAATTAGGCAAGCTGCAGCATTTGAAAAAGTATGGCGTAATTTTGGAGAGGTTGTAAAAAATATTTCTTGACAAGGAGGTTAAAATTGACGTATAATATCTTTTCAAATTAAGGAGAATACCATTGGGCGACCGATTCTATACTCAACAACTACAAGCACTGGGCGATTGCCCAGGTAACAAAAACCCTAACAGAAGGACACGAAAAGTGGCTTGGGACGACGATAAAAAAGCAGAAGCAGTAAAATTGTATGAAGCAGCAGAACCTACTCCAGAGACTAGCATGGAGATTGTAAAAGAGATTGCTGAAGAATTAGACGAGTCACCTAATGGTGTTCGTATGATCTTAACCAAAGCTGGCGTTTATGTTAAGAAAACCCCCGCAGCAAAAGCAGCTTCAACAGGCGCTACTGGAGGCACACGTGTTTCTAAAGTAGCAGCTCAAGAAGCTCTAACAGCCGCGATTACTGATGCAGGTAAAGTAGCAGACGACGAGATCATCTCCAAGCTGACTGGTAAAGCCGCACAGTACTTTACTACTCTTCTATCAAACGAAGACTAAGTAACTATAACCCCACTAGGTTCTCCTAGTGGGGTATTTTTGTATCCATAAAAATCACCTTCAGTAAGTAGATTCACAATAATGATTGCTGAAATACTACCCAAGGAGATATAGTGAAAAAGCAAGAACTGGCACAGTTAGTGCATGATTATGGAGATGCCGTTATTACTTATCGTAGCGAGCAGTCCAAAAAACTTAAGTACAATGTTTGTACTTTAGATTTCACAACGCCTTACATTACGAAGAAAAAGAATAGAGCAAAGGAAACTGACGATACTCTTCTCTTCTTTTGTTGGGATACTGATTCCTATAGATTACTAAGACCTGCAAATGTGTCTAGTGTAGTCCCTCTGTCTTCCATTTTAAAGAATGAAGGAAGGCTTTAATGGACTTACATCAGGCTCCTGAAGCATATTCTCGTGTTATTCATTATGATAAAGTTAAGGAAGTACAGATAAGACTCACTATCAATACTTTTCGAGGTGTGGAGTATATGCACCTGCGTAAATATTATATGGATTTTGATGAAGAGTGGAAACCTACTCCTGAAGGTATAGCAATGCCCTTAGACCTTTCTAATTCAAGAGAGTTGTTTGCGGGGTTGATAGAGATATTATCTCTGGCAGAGTCTAAAAGTTTAATAGAGGAACATTTTTCAGATCTTATTCAGGATCTTTATAAATAATTCTTGACAACTAGTTGAATCTCTAGTATAATATCTTTTCTTATTTAGGAGAATTATATGCGAGACTTTTTAGATCTAGCGAGTACCATGTACTATGAAGGTCATCCTATTCTTTCAGATGCGGAATTTGATCTCTTAGCGGATAAACACAACTATACGACAGTTGGGTATGAGGTTACTGATGCAGTGCCACATACATACCAAATGTATTCGTTACAGAAGTGTTTTATGCAACAGGTTACTCCCTTAGACATAAAAGACTGTATAAAAACTCCTAAGTTAGATGGGGCAGCAGTGTCTCTTTTATATGTAAATGGCCTACTACAGCTAGCTTTGACTAGAGGTGATGGGGTACATGGAAGAGATATTACTGATAAGATGGCACAACTTGTTCCTAATTATATTGAGAACAAAGAGTTGATCCAAATTACTGGTGAAGTTATTGCTCCAAGTAGTGTACCTAACTCCCGTAACTTCGCTTCGGGGTCGCTTGGACTTAAAGGACTTTCGGGTCTTGAAGAGTTCAAAACTCGTCCCTTAGTGTTTGTTGCATATGACGCTACGCCACATTTAGACACTACTTATGCTTGCTCTCTTGAGATTTTGCATAAGTACAACTTCAACGTGGTAACTCGCTTTAACGCAGTTGACTTCCCTATGGATGGATTAGTGTTCAGGCTCAAATCAAATGCGAAGTACGATGAGTTAGGTCACACCGCTAAACACCCACGAGGCGCTTTTGCTTTGAAAGAGCAAGTTGCTGGTATGGAGACCACACTGTTGGATGTAGTATGGCAGTTGGGTAAAAGCGGAGTTGTAAGTCCAGTGGCTATTCTCGACCCTGTGGTCGTAGGTGATGCTACGGTATCGAGAGCAACCCTGCATAATATTGAGTATATACGCGACCTTAATCTAGAGATTGGGTGTAAGGTGGAAGTTATACGTTCTGGTGAAATCATACCTCGCATTGTGAGACGTTTGGATTGATTGCTACCTGTAGAAAAATACTTCTTGACAGAAAGGTTAAAAACCCGTATAATACTTATTCAATCTCAAAGGAATCACGATGATCATTATTGAAGCCCCCATAAACTGCCCTAGCTGTGGTTCGGAGTTAGAAAGTGTTAATCATCTTTTGTATTGTAAAAACCCGCATTGCGGAGAAAAAGTTGCAAAACTTATCGAACACTTTGCTAAGACTCTCAAGATCAAAGGTCTCGGCCCGGCTACTATATCCAAAATAGAGATTGTTTCTTTAGAGGAACTATATGACTTGGATATAGAAGATATTGCCGAAGCTCTTGGCTCTCAGCGTCTTGCTGTAAAGTTAATGGAAGAATTGCAACGCTCTACAAACGCACCACTAAATGTGTTGCTACCTGCTTTTAGCATACCCTTAATTGGTAAATCAGCCTCGGAAAAGCTGTCAAAAGTCTGCGAAGACATTGAAGACATAGACTACGATACTTGCCGAGAGGCCGGTTTAGGCGAAAAAGCAGCAACTAATATGTGTAATTGGCTTGAGAACGAGTATTATCAAGTATCATTACTACCTTTTAGTTTCAAGTTTGTTAGAGCAAAAGACAAGCCTGTTAGTGCATCTACGGATGTTGTATGTATTACAGGCAAGTTGATAAGCTACAAAACTAAAGCAGAAGCTCACACAGCTTTGGAAGCAGTAGGCTTAAGTGTAAAATCTAGCTTGACAAAGGATGTAACTATCCTTGTAAACGAAAGCGGTATTGAATCCGCAAAAACTAAGAAGGCCAGAGATGCTGGCGTTCAAATTGTAACTAACCTCAAAACTCTCACTGGAGAATAATAAAATGGCACTACCTAAGTGGACTGAAGAGCGTACTACCGCCCTCACTGATTTTGTCGGTGGCGAAAGCCCCGTATCCCAAGGAACCGTTGCGAATGCAGCAGTTGAACTTGACACCTCTACCCGTTCTATCTCAAGCAAATTGCGCAAGATGGGTCATGACGTAGAATTGGCTTCTGCCAACGCTTCACGAGCATTTAGCGATTCTCAAGAAGCAACCCTTCAAGCTTTTGTCTCTGACAACAGCGGAACCTACACTTATGCAGAGATTGCCGGTCTTTTTGAAGATGGCGCATTCTCAGCTAAGTCAATCCAAGGCAAGATTTTGTCTATGGAACTTACTGGTCACGTTAAGCCAGCTCCTAAAGTTGAAGCAGTACGCACGTACTCTGCAGCTGAAGAAGTTACTTTCGTTGGAATGGTACACGACGGTGCTTTTGTTGAAGCTATCGCCGCCGCACTTGACCGCTCAGTAAACTCTGTTCGTGGTAAGGCTCTTAGCCTTCTTCGCTCAGGCGACATCGACGCTATCCCTCGTCAAGAGACTACCAAGGGCGCTTCTAAAGAAGATCCTTTGGCTACAATCACTGACATCGGTAGCCAGACTGTCGAAGCTATCGCAGAGCAGATTGGCAAGACTGCACGTGGTGTTAAAACCATGCTGACTCGTCGTGGCCTTTCAGCCGCTGACTATGATGGCGCTTCTAAGAAAGAGAAAGCATCTGCTTAATCCTTTTTAGTTTATAAGAGTAGGCTCTTCGGGGTCTATTCTACTTTTATGATTTGAAATCGGGAGACTTTCATTGAACATCGCTAGTGCTTTATTTCGGCAAGTGCTAACACTCGGAGACTTTGAGACTTGGAGTGTTACCCACAAGCATTATTTGCCTAGCGAATATCATAGCTTATATCAAGTAATTGATAAACACTGTGTTACGTTCCATAAAATGCCCACGATTGATGATCTTAAACTTGAGATTCGGGATTCAAGTACAAGGGATAAGTTATATGCAGTTGAAGCCGTTGAGGTAGATTCTGAGCCACATATGCTTCTTCAGTACTTGAAGAACGAATACACTCAAAAACAAATTCTGGATTCATTAGAGGATTTCATTGACCATTCTGTAGCCTTCGAGGATGCACAAGAGTCTGTAGATCACCTACACCAAATTGTCTTAGACATTGAGGATAAGGTAGATCTTGAAGATCCACAAGAAAGTATGCAACGTATTGACTTGTTTGAACCTGAAGAAGATATAGCAAAGTACATACCTCTCGGTTTAAATGCCGAGTACGACATTGACGTACAGTTCTCTCCTAGAGATCTTGTTATGGTAGGTGGTAAGCGTGGAGCTGGTAAGTCTGTTATATGTGCAAATATTGCTAACAATGTTTACGCTTCTGGTAAATCTGCTATCTATTTCACTATTGAGATGGATAGCAGAAATATCTTACAGCGATGCTGTTCTATCGCCACTAATGTTCCCTTCTCACGACTTCGTACTAAGAATCTTAGTGTGGGCGAGTGGGAGCGTGTAGCAGAGTGGTGGTCGAATCGCTTTGTGCTGGGGCAAGACCGCTTGAACGAATATAAACAACATCGTGATTTTGAGAAATTTCATGCAAACCTAAAGACTGGAGAGCTCCTCCCGACTAATCAGTTATTAGTCGAGTATGATCCTTCTCTCACATTATCCAAAATTCGTGCTGTGCTTGACAAGAAAGTCAAGCCACTCAATGTTGGCATCATTATTGTTGATTATATAAACCAAGTAAAGCGGTCAAGTCTTCCTGGACGAGGCGGACAATACGATTGGACAGAACAAATCGAAGTTAGTAAAGCATTAAAATCTATGGCGCAAGAGTACGACTGTACTGTTATGTCGCCCTATCAAACTGATGCAACTGGAGAAGCACGTTTCGCAAAAGGTATCCTTGATGCCTGTGATGCAGCTTACACATTAGAAACATGGGATCATGAGGATGCTTGCATTACTCTAAACTGTGTTAAGATGCGTAATGGAGCTATGAACTCCTTCTCATCAACGGTAGACTGGGACACGTTAAAGATTGGCCCAGAGTCTGCCTTAACTCCTAAAGAAAAAGATGACTCATCCCATAAAACAGGTGAAGATATCAATGACATCTAAAAATATTTCTTGACTTTTTATCTCTTTTTGCGTATAATATACGGATACTTAAAGGGGATAAAGCATATGGCACTTACATTCGGCAGTTTACGACATACCTCCTCAGGTAGAAAGCGAAAGCCTTTGCCTACAGCAAAAAGATATACACCCAAATTTACAGAACTCACATTAGCAGATACCTACCGTAGAGACACAAAACACTATAGTTCTGCCTCAAACACAGGCGGGACTTGCGAAGCAGCGGATCGTAGCTATGCTAACGACGCGGACTTCACCGTAGCCCCTGCATATAACAAGGGCGCGTATCAAGTTATTAGTAAAGAAAACATAAAGGATATTGGACGGTGACAGTAGAAGAACTATTAGTTTCAAGACAAGTATATTTTATACCCAAAGGTGCGGACGCTATTGTAACGTGCCTTAACCCGGAACACGCGGACAGAAGCCCTAGTATGCGTATTGATAAAATCACTGGTATATTTCAGTGCTTTTCATGTGGATATAAGGGCAACATTTTTACACACTTTGGTGAAAAGGCAAACCAGCTACAGCTAAGACGAGAACTACTGAAAAAGAATATTAGAGAGAAGAGGTCTGAATCGGTTGGTTTGTCATTTCCATCCAATAGTATACCCTATAGAGGTGACTGGAGGGGTATTAAACCTGAGACTTACAAAAGGTTTGAGGCGTTTCAACACCATGCTCCAGATCATATCGGTCGTATTGTATTCCCAGTCAAAGATATATCAGGACGAATAGTATCATTTAACGGTCGCCATACTACTGGTGGCACACCAAAGTACATGATCTCCCCTGCGGGTGCGAAGATGCCTTTATACCCTATAGTAGAGCCAATACAAGGTTCCATAGTGCTAGTAGAGGGTATATATGACATGGTCAATTTGCATGATAAAGGCATGACAAACGCAGTATGCTGCTTTGGAACAAAGAACATTAATGAAGACAAATTGCGTATGCTTTCTATACAAGGTGTAGAAGAGGTAATAGTTTTCTTTGACGGAGACAACGCAGGACAGACTGCAGCAAAAGAAGTAAAAGAGATGGTTGAGCGAGTAGGCTTAACCTCAAGAAATGTAGCACTAAAGGATACAGATCCTGGAGCACTACCCTTAAAATCAGTACAAACATTAAAGAGTAAATTATATGCCTAAAGTTGCATTAGTAGAAACTAAACCAAGTAGAACAAATTTCAAGAAAGAGTTTGATGACGAGTTCGAGTTTGATCAATATCAGCTCTGCTCTGACTCAAACATTAAAAAAGTATTAAAACGAGATTGTGACATCGAAATTGATGTTGACGCATACGATTGGCTCATTCTCGTAGGCAGTGACGCGCTAAAGTATTTCACATCTGTCAATTCAGTAACAGAATATTCGGGTAAGAAGGTAGAAGAAAAGTTCTTACCTGTGATTAATCCTGCTATGCTTGCTTTTAAACCAGAAGCACAACGTACCTGGGATGACTCTAAGAAAAGCATCACAGAGTACATAAATGGTAATGTAGTAGATGTTGTTATTACCGAGCATAATGCATACGGCATACAAGATACGGACGAAGCCAATGAGTGGTTATGTCGTTGTATCAATTCTCGTCCTGCTTATGTTGCGCTTGACTCAGAGACTACTGGGCTTTACCCCCGTGACGGGCATATGCTAGGAATTTCTCTATCTTATGAAGAAGATCGTGGCGTATATATAGACACACAATGTTTCGATGAACGCACAGAGGCACTATTGCAGACACTGTTTAACCAAACAAGAATAGTGTTTCACAACGCTAAGTTCGATATGGCATTCTTTGAGTACCATTTCAACTTTAAGTTTCCTAATTTTGAAGATACTATGTTACTGCACTATTTGATTGATGAGAACCCAGGTACTCACGGTCTAAAGCAGCTAGCTATGAAGTATACAGTCTATGGTGACTACGAGAAACCCCAATATGATTGGATGGCTCAATACCGAAAAGATCATGGTATGCTAAAGAATGATTTTACATGGGACTTGATACCTTTTGATATAATGAAAACTTACGCAGCTATGGATGCAGTAGTAACATTGCTAATCTTCAACAAGTTTATTAAAATTAAACAGAATAAAAGACTTGCTAAGGTCTATGATAATATTCTTATTCCCGGCTGTCGGTTCCTTACTGATATTCAGGATAACGGAGTACCTTTTGACGTAGAAAGACTTTGTCAGTCTCAACAACTCATGCAGGTACAGATTGACGAAGCAGTAGCAAAGCTATATGAACACCCTGCAATTAGTAAATTTGAGGAAATTAATGGAAAAGATTTTAATCCTAACAGCACTGTGCAGCTTCGTAGTTTATTGTTTGATTTCATTGGGCTTAATCCTACTGGAAAAAAGACTGGTACTGGAGCAAACAGCACAGATGCGGAAGTTCTACAAGAATTGGCAGGACAATCGGACGTACCCGCACTTATCCTTGCCATCAGGCAGAAGTCAAAAATTAAAAATACTTACTTGGACAAAATCATACCGCAGTTGGATAGAGATAGCAGACTGCGTACTGGTTTTAACCTTCATAGTACAACTTCTGGCCGTCTTAGCTCTAGTGGGAAACTTAATATGCAGCAACTACCCAGAGATAATCCTATTGTTAAAGGATGTATCAAGGCAGCTCCCGGCCATAAAATAGTTGCAATGGATTTAACAACAGCAGAAGTATATGTAGCAGCAGTACTTGCAAAAGACAAAGCACTTATGGATGTATTCCGTGCAGGAGGCAATTTTCACTCAGCAATTGCACACAAAGTATTCAAACTACCTTGTGAGCCTAGTGAAGTAGCAGAACTGTATGCTATGCAAAGACAGGCGGCTAAAGCTGTGACTTTTGGTATTATGTATGGAGCAGGTGCAAATAAGATCAGTGAGCAGGTAACAAAAGATAGTGGAAAACCTTTCACTAGAAACGAAGCCCAAGAGGTAATTGATGATTACTTTAAAGAATTCCATAGATTAAAATCATGGATTGAAGAGAACCAGAAGTTCATTCAACAGAATGGATTTATTTACAGCTACTTCGGTAGAAAAAGGAGATTACCAAATGTCGCATCGACAGACAAAGGCATCCAGAGCCATAGCGTTAGGTCTGGCCTTAATTTTCTGGTGCAGTCTGCTGCTAGTGATATTAACTTGCTAGGAGCGATCGACATGAGCGAGTGGATCAAAGCAACAGGTAAAAAAGCTCGTATTTTTGCACTTGTACACGATTCTATCTTAGCTGAAGTACCAGACGGGGAAGTAGAGGAGTACATGGAGAAACTAGCATCTTACGTGCAAATGGATAGAGGTCTATCTATCCCAGGCGTTCCAGTAGGATGTGACTTTGAAATAGTACACGAAGATTATTCAGGCGGAAAATTCGAGAAAATGTATGGTAATCACATATCGTAACATATCATTTAATATTGAGTATCCAGTATTTTTATTGCCTTCAAGTGATTGGGAAACGAGAGATGGTCTCCTTCTCATTGATAACAGAATAGTTGATGATAAGAATAAGGAAGGTAGGACTCTAGGCGCTAGGCGTATGCAGACTGCACATAAAGATGTTCTACCTTTAAAAAAGATGCTTACGTCTTATAATGGTATACTAAAACAAACTACCAAGTGTTTTATAGATAATGTAGGGAAGCCTTTTATCTATGAGAAAACTAAATTTGCGGATCTAAAGTATTTGCAAATTAAAGGAGTGGAGCGAAAAAACTTTGCTACACTTATAACGGTAAAAGGGCATACACTTGCCTTTACCGTACCGCGCCCACCCGAAGAAGGAATGCTTTGGGCCGGGATTCTGCACTTACATGGATTTCCGTGGGTGCTTTATGAGTATTCGGAAACGAAACTCAAGGATACTAAAAGAAAAGTTTAACTTATGGCTAAAAGAAACCGTACACTAGCAGGAGCTAGTTTAACCCTTCAAGAAATAGAACCTCTGACAAGGAACCAAGTCAAAGCATTTGAGTCTAATAAGCACTTAATTTTGCATGGATTAGCGGGAACAGGAAAGACTTTTATATCTTGTTACCTTGCTTTTGATGATATGTCGAAGGGTTCATACGAAAAATTAGTAATTATTCGTAGTGCAGTACCAACACGGGATATTGGATTTCTTCCTGGCACGGAGAAAGAAAAATCCTCAGTATACGAAGAGCCTTATCAAGCAGTGTCAAATGAATTATTTGCACGAGGAGATGCTTATGGTATACTCAAACAGAAGTCTCTAGTAGAGTTTATGACAACCTCTTTCATTAGAGGAATTACATTAAAGCACGCAGTTATTCTAGTAGATGAGTGCCAGAATATGTCGTTTCATGAACTAGACTCAATTATTACTCGCATAGGGCAGAATTGTAGAGTAATATTTTGCGGAGACTTTCGACAAGCAGACTTAGAAAAGAATGGTATGCAGAAGTTTATGCAAGTACTTAAACGTATGGGCGACTTTGACTTTATCGAATACGAGGTAGAGGATATAGTACGTTCCGATTTTGTTAAAAACTATATTATAGCGAAGAATGAATTAGGTCTATGAAAGCAGTTATAAGTCACAGAATATACATGGATTGCAGTGCTGAATTGCAAGATAAGATCGACAAAGAACTTACCTACACAATTCCTACGCACAATCCACTCGATCCTCCTCAAGTTATTAAGAATATGGGGATTATTCGAAACGGGTTAATATCATTACCTATAGGGCGTATGGATTTAATCCCAGAGCACTATGAGATAATTGATAAGCGCGTTCATGTACCTGTGGAATTTCCTGAGTTTAGGTTTGACCTACGAGATAGTCAAAAGAAAGTTTATGACGAGATCGAAGACAACGCTATAATTAACGCATGGGTCAGTTGGGGAAAGACTTTTACAGGTTTAGCTATAGCAGGCAAGCTTGGACAGAAGACACTTGTTGTTACCCACACTGTCCCTCTGCGTAATCAGTGGGCAAAAGAAGTAGAAAAAGTATTTGGAATTAAGGCTGGTATAATAGGCAGTGGAAAGTTTGAACTTGATGCTCCTATCGTAATTGGTAATACTCAAACTCTTTACCGAAACGTAGACAAGATCCGTAAAGAGTTTGGGACAGTCATACTAGACGAGATGCATCACGTTAGTAGTCCAACCTTTAGTAAAATACTAGATACAAATTACTGTAGATACAAGATAGGTCTATCGGGAACTATAGAAAGAAAGGATGGGAAACACGTTGTGTTCAGAGATTACTTTGGTAATACTCTCTTTAAACCACCTAAAGAAAACTATATGACCCCTACAGTACACCTTGTAGCGTCTGATATACGATTCATGGATGGCAACAGAATACCTTGGGCTAATAGAGTCACAAAGCTGGCGAATGATGAAGAGTACAGACATACAATAAGTCTTCTAGCGGCAGCCTACGCTGCTAAGGGGCACAAGGTCTTAGTGGTAAGTGATAGAGTGAGCTTTTTGAAGGCTTGCTCTGATCTTACCGGAGACAAATCAATATGCGTTACAGGGGACGTCTCGCATGAGGATAGAGAAACGCTTGTAGATGAAATCCTGTATGGAGATAAAAATGTTCTTTACGGGACGCAGGCAATTTTCTCGGAGGGTATATCGGTTGACACACTTAGCTGCTTAATACTGGCTACCCCCGTAAATAATGAACCACTACTCACACAGCTTTGTGGGCGAGTGATTCGCAAAAAGGAAGGTAAGATAGACCCTGTTATTATAGATATTCATCTGAAAGGAAATACGGCTCGAAAACAAGCCTCCAATCGTGTTGGGTTCTATATGAAACAAGGTTGGAATATGAAGTACCTTTAGAAAAAAAAGACTTGACAAAAAGGTTAAAATTTAGTATAATTATGCTCTTATTTGATTGGAAAAAGGTTTTTGATACGGCGGACGGTAATATTGCTACGTGTAACATGATCATGGAAATGTTAATAAACGAACAGATCCCTCGTAACAGGTACGACCGCATCTATAACTATTCGTATAAAAACTATACGGGAGATAGCTTTCTTTTACATGGAGATGTGCTTCTGTACCATTCTTATAAGTATACACAAAGAGAACTTTGCATATATTACGCCCTTGCTTCACTAAGATGCACTGGTGAATATCTTGCAACACAAAAAACTACGTTAGATACACTACATTGTCCTGTGCATCTTAGCGAAATTAACGACAACAGGCTACTTATAATAGATGATGAAACAATCACATTTATTTATGAAGAAGTCACAACGGAGACTATACACTAATGGCATTATCATTTAATAAGCAAACGGGCGGAGCCCAAAAATCCTCAATCTCAACCTTTCAGTACAAAGACGGTGACAACAAAATGCGCGTTGTAGGCGACATTCTTGCTCGTTATGTTTACTGGATTACTGGAGAAAACGACAAGAACATTCCTATGGAGTGTCTTTCTTTTGACCGCAACAGCGAACGTTTCAATAACAAAGAACAAGATTGGATTCGTGAATACTACCCTGATCTAAAGTGTGGCTGGAGCTACGCTACTCAGTGTATTGATAACGGTCAAGTTAAAGTAGTAAATCTAAAGAAGAAGCTGTGGGAGCAAATTATTACTGCTGCAGAAGATCTTGGTGATCCTACTGATCCCGAAACTGGTTGGGATATTTGTTTCAAGCGAGTAAAAACAGGCCCATTACCTTACAATGTAGAGTACCAACTCCAAGCATTGAAGTGCAAGCCTCGTGCCCTTACCGCCGAAGAAAAAACAGCTATTGCTGACTTAAAATCTATGGACGATGTTATGCCTCGCCCAACTGCTGACGCACAGAAAGAGTTGCTCGATCGTGTAAGAAATGTAGGCGCAGAGACTGATGACGAAGCACTAGACGCTGAGTTTAACGTAGGGTGATATTATTTACGGCAGACTGGCACATCAAACTGGGGCAAAAGAATGTCCCAGTAAAGTGGGCTACAAACCGTTATCAAATGTTCTTTAGCCAAATCTATGATTTAGAGAAAGAATGCAATATGCACATAATCGGAGGCGATCTCTTTGATCGTCTTCCGAATATGGAAGAGTTGGAGCTTTACTTTACGTTTATTCGTGGAGTAAAGATCCCAACCATTATCTATGACGGAAACCATGAGGCTACAAAAAAGAATAAAACTTTCTTTACACAGCTAAAACAAGTTTCCAGAGATATTAACCCTCTTATTAATGTAGTAGATATATCATACGTTGATCACGATCTTGGATACGGTATACTACCTTATGCAGATCTACATAAGAAGGGCAGCATTGACCACTTTGATACGAATAAGCCTTTGTTCACCCATGTCCGGGGAGAGATACCACCCCACGTAAAACCTGAAATTGACCTAGACTTACTAGAAGATTTCCCAGTTGTGTTTGCAGGTGATCTACACGCTCATAGCAACTGTCAAAAGAATATTGTATATCCTGGTAGCCCAATGACTACCTCGTTTCATAGAAATAAAGTAAAGACTGGTTATCTGTTAATTAACGAACAAGACTGGTCTTGGATGTGGGAAGAATTTAAATTACCACAACTTATTCGTAAAACAGTTACAAGTGAAGAGGAAATGCTTGCCACTGACTACGATCATACTATATATGAAGTAGAAGGCGATATACAAGATTTAGCAGGAGTTAAGAACTCTGAACTACTAGATAAAAAAGTAGTAATACGAAAGTCAGAAGCCTCTCTGATAATGGATAAAGAAATGTCTATACAAGAAGAACTAGCAGAGTACTTAACGTATATACTAGAAATAAACACTGATAAAGTACCAGACATCATAGGAACCTACAATGATTATACTACAAACGTTGAAATGGGATAACTGCTTTAGTTACGGTTCTGGTAATGAATTAAATTTAGAGGCTAATACAGTAACACAAATCCTTGGTACTAACGGTATGGGTAAGTCTTCCATACCGTTAATCATCGAGGAGGCTCTGTATAATAAAAACTCTAAAGGTATTAAAAAAGCAGACATCCCGAATCGCTATGTAAAAGACGGTTACAATATCTATCTGGCCTTTACCAAGGATTCCGATAGATACGAAATTACAATTAATCGCAAAACAAATATTAAAGTAAAACTCGAAAAGAATGGTACTGATATATCTAGCCATACGGCTACTAATACCTATAAAACTTTGCAGGAGATTCTTGGAGTAGACTTTAAAACCTTCTCGCAGTTGGTATACCAAAATACTAACGCGAGTCTACAGTTCCTAACAGCTACAGACGCTAATCGTAAGAAGTTTCTTATTGACTTATTACACCTAGAAAAGTACGTTGAGCTATTTGAGATATTTAAAGGTGCTTCCAAAGAAGTAGCATCAGTATCTTCTACAATAGCAGGGAAGCTTGCAACAGTAGAAAAATGGTTAGATACAAATAAATTGAGTGATACATCCATACTTCCAATGTTAGATTTACAAATTAATACATCTCAAGCTGAAGAAGACTTACGTTATTGGACGACACAAAAACTTAGAATCTCTGATACAAATAATAAAATTAGAACAAACATTCAATATAAAATGTTGCTGGATAAGATAAACATCGTCGCTATACAGACTAGTGAAGTTGTTTGGACTCCTTACGATGATTTACAAGAAGAGTTAGGCTCTTTACAAGCAGTCTCTACGGGTGCTCAACGAACTTTGGATAAATTAGAACGAATTTCTGATGAGTGCCCTACTTGTAAGCAACCTATTGATGTTTCTGCCGAGAAAGCACTGATTGAAGTGGAGCGTAAAAACCGTGACGAAGCTCATGCTAAAGCACTGATTATTCGCCCTCAAATTCAGAAGATTAAAGTAGATAACGCCCAATATGAGCAGAATAAGAAGGATATATCTACATGGGAAGAGTTGTATCGCTCTTATGATAAATCTCTGCCAACTGCCTTACTGGAAGAAGCAGAAATTGACGCAAGCCTAAAACATTGCGAAGAGATGGTCGCTGATAATAAGAGACTAATAACAGAAAATGCGGCCGAAAACGAGCGACGCACAAAACTAAATACTCGTATAGAAGTAATTCAAGAGCAGACAGAAGAGTTTGTTGAGCAGCAAGAAGAGTATGATGGTAAGCTTTTAGGGAATCAAAAGCTAGAATCCAACCTTAATGTATTGAAGAAGTCCTTTAGTACAAACGGGCTACTTGCATACAAGATAGAAAACTTAGTTGGAGAGCTTGAAGAATTAGCTAATGAGTACTTGGCCGAATTGTCTGATGGTCGCTTTACATTAGAGTTCGTTGTTTCAAACGATAAACTTAATGTAGAGATTACCGATAATGGTAATGTAGTAGATATCCTAGCACTTTCTTCTGGAGAGTTGGCAAGGGTCAACACGGCCACTCTTATAGCTATTCGTAAGCTAATGAGTAGTATTTCAAAGTCTAAAATCAATATCTTGTTTTTAGATGAAGTAACTAATGTACTAGACGATCAGGGCAGAGAGAAGCTAGTAGAGGTTCTACTACGAGAAGACCTTAATACTTACATAGTATCTCATGGGTGGTCACACCCTTTACTGGAAAAGATTGAAGTAGTAAAGGATGGAAACATCAGCATACTGGAGTAAAGATGTCAGCAGGAAGACGTAGAATGTGGTGGACTAGAGAAGTTCAGCAGGAAGAACCCAAAGAAAGAGAGGAAGAAGATGGTAGATTCGAGAGCGAAGGGAGCGAGAGGCGAGTACCTAGTGAGGGACATGCTGAGGGAAGCGACCGGACTGAAGTTTGAAAGAGTACCCGCCTCGGGTGCTCTTGAATATCTGAAAGGGGACTTGTATGTCCCTAACCAGAGAAATCATTATTGTATAGAGGTAAAAAACTACAAAGACTCTCCATTGACTGATAGAATATTTACGCAACCTAAGACAAATAACATTATCAGATGGTGGAAGAAAGTAGTAATACAAGCGGCAGGAGGCGATCAAAAGCCTATGCTATTTTTTAAGTATGACCGATCCAAGGTATTTGTAGTAACAGAGAACAAACCAGAAAACACAGAAGAGTATCTGTATATCCGGTTTTTAAACTGCTATGTATTACTAGCAGATATTTGGTTGGGATCAGAAAAGACGGAGTGGATAGGTGGCTTTTAAATTTAATGAACGTACCCTAGATGGAGTACTAATAATAGATGCGCTGAATTTGGCTTTTCGGTGGAAGCATCAAGGTAGAACAGATTTTCGACATCAGTATGTAGAAACAGTAAAATCTCTAGCGCACTCTTATAATTGCGGTACTGTAATTATTACCGCAGATTGGGGATCTTCTAGTTATAGAAAAGAGATATTACCAGAATACAAACAGAATAGAAAAGATAAATATGCTACACAAACAGCAGAAGAGAAGCAAGCATTTGCTGACTTCTTTGAAGAGTACGAAGAAACACTAGAATTACTTTCTGAAGAGTACAAAGTTTTACGGTTTAAAGGTGTAGAGGCAGATGATCTTGCTGCCCACCTTGTAAAGCAAAAAGAAGAGTATAAATTAGATAATATATGGCTAGTTTCTAGCGATAGAGATTGGGATTTATTGATTCAGGAAGGAGTAAGTAGGTTTTCTTATGTTACTAGAAAAGAGATAACTATAGACAACTGGAGTGAACATTATAATGTAACACCTGAAGAGTATATCTCTTTCAAGTGTCTTACAGGAGATAAAGGAGATAATGTTCCAGGTATTAATGGTATTGGCCCGAAGAGAGCAGAACAGCTTATAAAAGATTACGGCGATGCAATGACTATATACGATAACGTTCCTTTAAATGGTTCGTATAAGTACATTCAAGAACTGAATCAGAACGCTGATGTTTTGTTAAAAAACTATGAGTTGATGGATTTAATAACATATTGCGATGATGCGATAGGCAAGGATAACATATCCGAAATACAGGAGAAAATGGGTTAATGGACCAATATCAAAGTTTTATACACAAGAGTCGGTATGCTAGATGGCTAGAAAGCGAAGGAAGGCGTGAAACATGGGAAGAAACGTGTAGTCGTTATATTAACTTTTTTAAAGAAAGAGAGCAGATTAATGACGAAGAAGGGCAAGAGATCTGGGAAGGTATTCATGCCTTAGAGGTTATGCCCTCTATGA
>Ga0307489_10000797_pt1 | contig 19984 bp, 15 predicted proteins | sample SB12metaG_FD_202247 | JGI IMG/M metagenome (GOLD analysis project Ga0307489, IMG submission 202247) | Sea-ice brine microbial communities from Beaufort Sea near Barrow, Alaska, United States - SB 1.2 | ecosystem: Environmental > Aquatic > Marine > Coastal | place: USA: Alaska | collected...
GTAACAACCCCGGTAAGGCTTCGCTTATACCAAGGTGCGCTTAATAATTTGCGCATTTATTATTCCTTTTATTCTAATTGTCTATACTGAAGAGTATTTCTGTTATGTCACCATTACGGTCAAGTAATAGTGAAACTTCGCGTTGTTCTTTTAAAGATTGTAGCGCTTGAGCTGCCTCTTGTGGCGCAGTTAAATCAAAACCATTCATTTGTACCGCCACATCGCCTGACCTAAGACCCGCACTTTGAAAAAAAGTGGGATCTTTGGCTGGCATTAATTGATAGCCGGTAATTTTACCATTTTCTCGTTTAGGGGAGATTTTTAAATAATCAGTAATGTTACCAGGGTCGCTAGCCAATTCTGTTCGTAGTGACTTGGTCACTTGGGCTAGCCTTTTATTATCTCGTTGATCAACAATATTAGTGGGTGAAAAATTTTGACTGGTATTTTTTGTTGGCTGCGTCACGGCTGGCTGGTTGTAACCTGGTTTAATAACCTTAATATTTTTATCAAATATTAAGCCTTCAAACATTAAGGTTTCTAAGCCACCCGATACTTCTAACAGGACACGATCGTGAAAAACATCTTCTAACACCGCCCGAGTGCCTTTAATATTTTCACCGATACTATAGGTTTCTTGCTTTCCGGCGCTTTCTATTACGGCCGCGGCCGTCGCTTTGTTAGTACTGGCAACCACACCGGTTAGAATGAGTTGCAGTCGTGTTTCTGGCGCGTCTTCAACAACCTCTTCAACACGGTTTACCTTTTGCTGAGAAAAAGCACCAAAAAGATTAAGTGCTTGAATGGCTTTCACCTGAACTTTTTCTTTTGGTACTATTGAAACAGACGAGATATTATTAAGTGTTAAGTTCGCATTATGATCTGTCTCTGCTAACCCTAGCCAGGTTATCTGCGCACAAAGAAAAGCAATATAGCTAAGCAACACCAAGATAATTACTTGGGTGATTTTTTGTTGCGGCAGCTTAACAAGCTGCTCAAACGCGTTTGATAAGTTATTCGATAATGTCATTTTTTATAGTTTTTTATTATCTGGATAATTTTAAGTCGCCTTGATGATACTTGACCAAACGTCTAGCAACAAGCCGTCATATTATTTTTTATCTATAATATGCCACTTTTCATTAAGTTTGTGATTTAGTTGCGCACAGTAAAAGTAAATCAGGGCAGATGTTTATTGTTCCAGACTAAACATAACACCGCTGTCCTAGTGTATTTCAACCAATAAAAGTGGACAATAATTTAATGACCTGAGTACAAGATTACAAAATGTAACCAAATGCATTCTAACTAGCGTAAACATTGCCGTTATGTTAACTTTCGCCAATTTATAATGCCTGCACGGGATATAAACAAAACAATGACCAAACCTAACGTTATTGAGACAAACAATACGCAGTCAACCCGCTTAGACAAGTGGTTGTGGGCAGCGCGCTTTTATAAAACCCGAGCGATTGCAAAACAGATGATCGATGGCGGTAAAGTATTCTACAATGGCCAACGCAGTAAATCAGGCAAAGCTGTGGTTGTAGGTGATCGCGTTACCATTCGTCAAGGTTTTGAAGAAAAACATGTTTTGGTCATTGCCTTGGCAGATAAACGCCGAGATGCAAGTTTTGCCCAAACACTTTATCAAGAAACGCCTGAAAGCGTTAAAACCCGTGAGAAAAACAACTTAGCTCGCCAACAGGGTATTTTGCTCAGCCCAGCCAGTGACACTAAACCGGATAAGAAACAACGTCGAAAAATTCGGCAATTAAAAGAAAGGATATAAACAGTAACCATGCAAAAAGATATCTTAAATCGCTATTTATTTGACAACCTACATGCTCGAGGCGAATTGGTTAACTTAAGCCAAACCTTCCAAGATATTGTTGCCGCACACGACTACCCGTCCGGCGTAAAGCAATTGTTAGGTGAATTAGTGGCCGCCACTTGCTTATTAACGGCAACATTAAAATTTGAAGGTGAAATTGCGGTTCAACTTCAAGGGGATGGCCCTATAGGTTATTTAGCCGTAAATGGCAATAATAGCCAGGAAATGCGTGGTATTGCACGTATGGTGAGCGAAACAGAGGCAACAGCGCTGAAAGACCTTATAGGTAAAGGCAATATGATCATCACTATTCGGCCGAGCAATGGCGAACCTTATCAAGGTGTTGTAGCGCTTGAGCAAGATACCTTGGCCGAATGCTTAGAACACTACTTTGATGTTTCAGAACAAATCCCCACTAAAATTTGGCTATTTAGTGATGAGCAAAGCTCGCAAATAGCTGGCACCTTAATTCAATTACTACCAGATGGTGATGATAAAAAGCAACAACAAGCCGATTTTGAGCACTTGTGCCAACTCACCAATACGATTAAATCTGAAGAGATATTCTCATTAGACAGCGAAGACTTGCTTTATCGGTTATATCATCAAGAAGAGGTTAGACTCTTTGAGCCGCAAGCCGTTAGCTATCAATGTAGTTGCTCAGAAGAAAAGTGTTTAAATACCATTTCTCAAATTGAACCTAGTGAGCTTGAAAGCATTATTGTTGAACAAGGTTGTGTGTCGATGACTTGTGATTATTGTCTGACCACTTATGAATTTAAGCGTCCTCAATTAGCACCATTTATTGACGGTACAACGAACTAAGAAAGTACAAAAATATAGTGCAGACTTGCTGTGTATTGCTAGTGAGTCTGCTGCTTAGATATTGGGGAGTAGTCAACCTCTAGCTCCACAACAGAAAAATTAGCATTACGCGTTAAATCTTGATAAACAAGATACAAATCATCTTTTTTAGTAGGCCAAACACGAAAAGTTTTTTTGGCGATTTTTTTCACTTCTTTAAAATGACTTTTGTTAAAAACACCTTCATCTGATAGCACTAGCACTAGGCTACCTTTAATAGTTCCATACTCATGCATTAATATATTATATACCTGTGCACCTTGTTCAAATTTACCATCCACTAATGTAAACTTATTACCATTTAGATTAATTGATTGATTGATTTTCTGTGCAGCCTTATTCAGCCGCGCGTGATCACCCATTTCATTTTTTAAGTTGACCCTTTTATTGTCGTTATTATTTTCCACACTATTTAAAACTTTTACTTCATGCTGCTCGACCGAGTGATCACTCGCATTATTGCAGCCAACTATAAATGTCGAAATAACCACAGCGCGCATTAATTTACTTTTCATAACCTCACCTTTTATTTTATTTTATTTTATCAATATTTAAAAACCAATACGTATAAAAAAAGCTGATTGAATCATCAATCAGCTTTTTATATTACTTTACATTATCTACGACGACGCAGTAACGCTAAAGGTAATAATAAAAATGCCAATAAGCCTGTAGAACCACTTGATTTTTTCTTAGGTGCTGCAACTACTGGTGCTGGTGCTGGTACATCATTCACTGTTACTGAAAAGCTCTGAGTAACTGTCTCAGTACCGTCATTAACACTTGCAACGAATGTTAGCGTGTCGCTACCTGATGCTAAATCCGGTGCTGTAAATGAAACGGCAAGAGTGTCACTACCCGTCAATGTTGCCGTTGTTCCAGCTGTTTGCTCCCAACTATAAGTTAGTACATCTGCATTAGGATCTGATGCTGCTATACTCAAGCTAACACTTTCACCTTCAGTAACAGTTACCTCTGTTGCAGAGGCAGCACTCACGTTTGGCGCTCGGTTATCACAAGCAAGGCTATCACCAGCAACTACATCTGAGAAAACGCTAGTTTCTATATTGGTAAACGTCATATCATCAATATACCAACCTGATGAGAAGCCTGAAACTGGACCCGGTGCAAAGCCAACATCTGTAACGATACGGAAGCGGAACTGTACTTCGTTGCCATTTAAGCTCTCACCGAAGTTAATAGTTTCAAAACCAGCATTTATTCCAGAAAACATATTACGACCTGCGATAGCCGTTCCAGTATTATCAAGCCCTATATCAGTGTAACCATCACCAAAAAAAGTACCTCCCACTTCACTAACATCAGCCCAATCGCCACCATTGAGACTCACCTCAACAACAGCACCATCATACTCGGCTTCAAGATTGTACAAATGGAAGAATGAAATGCTGTAGTCGCCATCAAAGCCAACTAACATAGTACGTGTTTTATAAGCTACATCAGACGTAAAGCTATTACCTGTTGCCGTAATACGTCCATCATTTGCATCCCATTGGTCAAGAAACCATGTACCGACAGCTTGATCGTCACCTGCAATCACAACCTCTGTAAAGTCATTCAAGCGCGATAAGGTGTTAAAGTCTTCATATTGAGACGTACCCACAAGCTCACGCTCAACAAAGTCAACGTTCGTTATAGTCGAGAATGTATACTCATCAGCTTCCATTCCGTCTGTTAGCGTTGGAACAAATTTAAGTACTAGCTCATCACCAGTGCCCGCTTCATTCAAGGTGAATTCAAGTGGTGTACTCGTTTCTGAATCAAGTATGTCAATATCATCAAATGATACAATACCTTCGTTTGCAAAAGTCACCTCATGGTCACTGACGACTTCAACAGTACCCGTAAGGCCTACTAACGCTGAATTACCACCATTTTTCAGGGTAAAACTAGCCGTACCGGTTTCGCCTTTATCTAAAATATTGTCATTTGAACAATATCCAGTTGTTAACCCTTCATAGTTAGTATTTAATACGTGGTCTGCTACTGAGAATGTAGCTAAGTCTGTTTTAGTAGATTCAACTGCACCGGCATGATCAGTGGCGAATCGACTGGGTGATACTGCGCCTAGACCCATACCACGTTTAGCAAATGCCGCTAATAAAAGTTTGTAATCTTCCCTATCATTGGCATAAGCCGCCGCTAATATAGCATCGCGACCTTCAGTAAAGGTTGGCGCAATTGGCATCATTTTGTAACCAGCGACCAAGTAATCTTTCATTAGGTTCTTAGCGGCAGCAAAAGTATGACGCTCGTCATTCGCCATACTAACAAAAGATTCCCATAACATATTAGCCCATATAGAACCAGGAGAATGAACTAGGTCAGGGTATAGTCCGATGTCTGCAAACATTGATGGGTTAATAGTTTTATTTGTCGAGTAAGGGTATGGACGTATTCCGTTTACAAAACTTGATACATAAGTTATTGCAGCATAACCACCATCATATTCTTCATTACCTAAAACTAAGTTATCCTCAACTTTAGACGTAAGCATTAATGCATGGAAATCACCAAAACCTTCACCCATAGAACGGGCTTGTTGACTACTTAAACCTGAACCATTACCCACTAAGCGGTTACTGATATAGTGACCCCACTCATGCGCAACAATAGCGTTATCCCACGAACTGTCTTTAAAGGCTCTTGAAAGGTCATTTTTAAACATGTCGATTGAAACAGTTTCACTTGCTGCAAGCTTACTATATATACTCTCGCCAGCCGCAAAAGTAAGACCAATATTAGGAATAGTTACTGTATCATCAGCACCGCCCATTGGGGCAGGAGTTCCATCGTTATTATTGTTCGCAATAAGTACCGCGATAGCACCAGCATCTTGCGCATTTTTAACTTTTTGCGTAAATGCACAAGCACCACGATCGATAATGGCGATTTTACCGGCTAAAGCTTCACCGTTGGTTGCAGCTTCACAGCCATCAGTTACAACATCAATTGCATCATCAATACGTACCACATCGCCAGACAATTCATAAATTCCTGGGCCAAATGATGAAATCTGAATATCTAAAACAAGGCCAATATCATCATGCGAAGTCACTGTCACACCATAGTCAACACCATTGGTAGCTTGAGTTGTTTCCCATAGATACATTTGCATACGAGGAGAAGCACCATCCGCTGGTGTAGACATGTTGGCATTATTGAAACCTGAGTTGTCTTGTACTTCTACATTTAGTGAATCACCTTCAACACCGCCGCGCTCATAGTTTAAAGCTTGGGCATTGCCGGATGCTTCGTCAAAGCCATGTTCATAATATTCATCATGTAAATAGTTATTCACATAGAATAAGTTAACAATGGCTGCTTTACGGTTATTTAAAGAATACTCTGCTTCATCAACGTTATACTTGTAATCAAAAGTATTCGCACTGCTAACCTCAGCCATATAATCGCCGTTAGTTAAACCCTGCGGCGCTATAGCATCTACATACGCAGTAACATTGTTACCGGAAGTAAAAGTTGCATCAGCGGCTAACCAAGCATCCTCTGTGCTGATAGGACCATGGCTCAATGTTACTAACGGGGCCTCTAAGTATCCCGCGGTTAAAAACGCACTCGGATCCGCATCAGTTGGAGCTGGCATTACTTCACCGTGAGGACTATCCAAAGGTTTGCCACTTTCATCAGCATAGACACGGTAATTGAAATCAGCAGCATGACTCGTTAGGTTGTTTTTAAATAATATTTCACCAGTTTTAGCTGAAACAACGTAGCTAAAATATTCTGAATCAACGCTATCGATAGCGCTAGTTTCTATTTCAACATAATGCGCAGCGACTAGCTTATTCTTATGTTCAAAAAAAACTTTTTTAGCGCGAGGTTCGCCAACGAGCACTTTATCAGTTGCTGAATTGACGACAGAAAAATTCTCATATTTTCCATCAGTACTCTTAATTTTTAATGCAACAGTGCTAGCATTGCCACCCATTGCCATAAATGCGGCATTGATAGAACGGGAAGAGTCTCCGAATTCTGCAGAGATATTTTTAATAAACGAAGAAAGAGATTTAGCTGATCGTTTATCAGCTAAATAACCTGATGAGGCAACTAAATTAAACTCGCGGTCCATCATGATATTGTATTCACGATTGAATACTTCGACACCAGCAACTTCCTGCTTATATTTCGCAACAATCGCTCCGCGTCCCAAATCATGTATGTTAGCTAATTTAACTTGCGCAACATTTGACTTAATTGATGACAAGCCAGTTAGTTTGTTAAGGTAAAAATCCGCAGCATGGGTAACTCGGTGTGCCGCTGCTACTGGTCCTAAATCTGGTGTCTCAGCATTTTGACCTGCCCATTGAAAAGTTGTTTTCCCCAAAACAGAATCATATTGATTAATCATACCACTTGCAGTTTGCACTTTACTGCGCGCATTAGTTTCAGCAACGTTATCAACTGAAAAAGACTTATATGCTATCTTATATGCTATGTTGTCATTAGCCGCTACACCTAATGCGGTCGTAGCTAAAGCTGCACCAACAAAGCTAGCGATTATAGATTTATTAAAATTCATTGTATTACCTTTTTATTTTAGTTTTTTATTTTAGTTTTCTTGTCACATTTAAATATCTATGTAATCTTACTATTCTTATTGCATTTTTTTTATGCTCTTACAACAGTCTAGGCTACTTTTTATGACTTTAACTGTCAACTATTGTATCCAGCACTCAGCATAAGAGTTTTTTATACCATTTTGATTAAATTTGTGATCTGATGGCTTTTATTTTTCATACATTTTTTCATACATTTTTTCATACATTGACATCAGTAGTTATGATCACACTTGAATCCATTGATTTTAAATCCCTTATAGCAAAAGAAACTCATGGGCGAATACGGGTTGGTTTAATGGCGCTTTCTCATATCACAGATGGCGCGAATAACACACAGACGGCACGAAATTTACAGAGTAGTCGACGTATTATTAATGACTGGGTTAAAAGGTTTTATAAACAGGGTCTGGAGGGTTTAAATATCGAGTAGGGTGAGGCTCTTGCCTCATCCCTCTCACAGAACCGTACGTACGGTTCTCGTATACGGCTCATGCATTATTCATATTCCCTCAATACGTTTTCCTAAACGCTGATAGAGCAAGCCATCAGCGTTTACATCTTCTATTGAATATAATCTGGTGCTTGGAACCAGCTATTAGGCATCGCAAAAGTCGATAATGGGCTATTAGCACTTCGCCACGAGTTCATCTTGATAAACTTAAATGGTGGTCTGTACTGTAACTGCTTCAATCGTTTATGTAACCTCGATGGTTTCTTCCACAACTTTAGCTGTATTGCCCTTAATCTTCGCTTGATCCAACCTGCCAAGGCTTTTAGCGCTCTTTTACAATTGGCTATACTAAAATAATTTACAAAACCTCGCACAACTGGATTTAGCCGTTTTATCACGACGACTAAATTTATGCCGCCATTACGCTTGGTTAATTGTTTTACTTTTCGTTTAAAGCCGATTAGTTTCGATTGTTGTATCCGTGACCAGTGGCTACTTATCTCCACTCCCAAAATTTGACACCTTTCCCGCTATGAGCAATGTGGGTCTTCTTTTGGTTAACTGTTAACTTCCAGTCTTTTTCTAGTATCTGGGTCGCTGTGACTAATGCGTTTTGCGCCGCTTTTTCTGTGCGACATAAGATCAAGGTATCATCTGCATGTCTCACTATACGGTGAGTACGCTTTTTCATTTCCTGTTCGAAAGCATCTAAATAGATGTTCGCCAACAAAGGACTAATTACACCGCCTTTCGGACTACCTACTGTACTAGCTTCCCAGTTAGCTCCTATCATTACTACGCATTTTAAAAACTGATGAATCAGCTTTAAAATGCTACTGTCTGTCACCTTGTGTTTGACACTACTGATGATCAGTTCGTGATCAAGTAAGTCAAAACACTTCGACAGATCCATATCCACTGCCCAGTCTAGGTGATGTTTACGAATAAACACCGTGACCTTGTTGATAGCATCATGGCAACTTAGCTTTGGTCTGTACCCATAACTTGATGGGTGAAAATCAATGTCGAATATCGGTTGGAGAATGTTCAATAATACTTGCTGAACTATTCGGTCTCGAACTGCGGGTATGCCAAGTAATCTTACACCGCCATCGTCTTTAGGTATTTCTACCCGCTTGACTGGTTGCGCTCGATATTGCTTGGTTTGCAATTCAAGTTGCAGTTGTTTCAAGTTCTCTTCTAAATTCAAGGCGAACGCACCTACACACTGCCCATCTATTCCGGCCGCTCTTTTAGCGCTTTTCACCTTTTTGAATCCCTTGTACAGATTATTAATATCTAATCATTGCCCATACAAGCTGTAGTAAACCGTCATCTTCTGCCTTTACTTGCGGTATGTCTGTTGGTTTTGGTTAGCTTATAGTTTGAATCTTCATGGTGACATTAGGTGTGCTAGCCTGTTGGCAATCTGCCTAAGCGGTCATTCATTACTCCATTGCTCGGCCTTCAATTCTCAGCGTCCACATTGCTACTTAGCCGTCACTTTTTGCCTATTTCTATCGAAATACTGGTGAGCCTATAAACAGTATCTACGTTTTTCATCCGCTTAAAGAATACTTCCCCCCTTCGCAATCAATTACAGCTTTTGGCTAACATTGATCCCATCAAACGCAATGCTGATAGTCGGCTTGGTTTTCCCCTCCACACCATTACTGGCTTTCATCGGCCTAGCCTTACTCACTACTACGGGTTCATCTGCCACCTCACACCGACAGTAAATCTTGAGTTTCCTCTTGAATCTATGCCACTTACTTAAATTAAGTTTAGATGCCAGGCTTCCCCAGTTACGGCACTAGCTCCCTGTTAGAAATCCCACCCTCAAGCACAGCATTGGTCTGACTAAGTATAGGGCTTCGCGCTATTTTGGTCGCTTACCCACCAATACCGCCGAAACAGGTTACGGTTAGTTGTGTACCTCTAACTTCTTATGGCTTCTTATCGATCCTACCGTTAGCCCGTAACGCCCTTGCCATTCAGATTATCTTCCCCTTAGTCGGGGTGATAAGGCATCTTTGAGCCTATCGGGTTTGCCAGCTTCGCTGGACAAAAAAAAAGCCATCACGGTACAGTGATGGCTTAAATATTCCAATTATCTTATAGTAAACTTTTACCAAGCTTATATTTATTAACCACCGATCAAGCTAATCGCCGCTTGTGGTATTTGGTTCGCTTGCGCTAAAATTGACGTACCCGCTTGTTGCAATATTTGGTTTTTAGTCATCACTGCGGTTTCACTCGCATAATCCGTATCCATTATACGGCTACGTGATGCTGAAGCATTTTCCTGGATATTCGCTAAGTTGCCAATGGTTTGACTAAAACGGTTTTGTGTCGCACCTAAGTCGGCCCGATCATCACCAATTTGTTGTAATGCAGCATCAATGATATCTATCGCAGACTGAGAGCCGCCGGTAGTTGAGATATCTACATTCGCAACTGAGGTTAACTTTGTAGTAGTATCTACTGTTGCAGCACCACCGCCACCTAAAGCACCTGCCCCGGTAAATGACGCAGTTCCTTTATCAATATCTAATACCGCATTAGTAAAGTCTAAATTCCCTGTTACTGTTGCTGTTTTACTCACTACAGCGGTGGCAGAGGTACTATCTCCAGCAGTTGTGGTTATAGCTCCACCAGTTTCAGCGCTACCATCCCAAGAAGCAACAGTTCCAACAGCACCGTCAGTACCACCACCGGTAATTTCCATGGTTACATCAATATTATCACCATTAGTATTTGTAAAAACTAATCGATCATCGGCTGTACCACCTATAGCAACTAAGTTAGCTGTGATACCTTTAGCAGCTAATGCCTCAACAGTTGCAGCATCACCTGTAATAGCAGTATTCATAGCTGATACAGAGCCATTACCACCCGTAGTCATCGTAGCTGATATTTCAACACCTGCGACACTCAATTTAACCGTATCACCAGCAGTAGTTTGGTCAGAAAAACCGACTGAGACTGCTGTTTTTGCACCCACACCAAACATGCCTTGAGTGCCATTAACCTCTCCGGCTAAATCCGCTGCGCTCATACCTGTTGTTAGTCCTATATCGTTCTCAACACCACCTGCTGTTGCTTTAAGGCTATCTGTACCAGCAGTAAATGTTAAGGCTGTCTCACGTGCGGCAGAAAAGCCTGTGATTGCAGAAGCACTAAAACCTCTCCCCTGTAAGCCAATATCTTCAGCTGCTGATGAATTTAACGTAACGTCAATGGTTTGATTACTGTCCGAGCCTATTTGAAATTGTTGAGTACCAAAAGTACCACTTAATAGCTTTTGGCCACCAAAGGTAGTGGTATCTGAGATACGGGTAAGCTCTGATTGTAATGCTGACACTTCTGTTTGTAGTGCCTCACGGTCTTCAGCAGAATTTGAACCATTCGCGGATTGCAGGGATAAGTCACGCATACGTTGCAAAATATCGGTAGAAGATTGCAATGCACCCTCTGCTGTTTGTGCCATTGAAATACCGTCGTTAGCATTTCGCTGTGCGACAGCTAAGCCGCTAATTTGTGACGTTAAACGGGTTGAAATTTGCATACCGGCGGCATCATCTTTCGCACTGTTGATTCGCATACCTGAAGATAAGCGCTCCATAGACTGGCTTAAAGCCTCGCCTGATTTTGCTAAGTTACGTTGCGCATTTAATGAGGTAACGTTAGTGTTTACTGAAATAGCCATAATATAACTCCGAATGTATACATTTACTTTGTTTTAATTAGACGCTTGTCAATGCAAGCCTCTGCTTTTTTACTTATAAAAACGACAGATTAAATTTAATCTCATGTTTTTTTATTACTAACAATATGTATTTTTTATTACTAACAATAAGTATGCATAAAAAATGCCAACTAAGAAGCTGATGGTATTTTTTAGATATAATTAAATAAAGATAAGCCCTGCACTTGTGTAAAGGTTTGCTGCGCCGCTTGTAGCGCTATTTTCGATTGTTCAAAAGTAGAATAAGCTTTGGCAAAATCTAAATCTTCAATCGATGATTTACCTGACTCTAGGTACACCTCAGTATCTAAATGGTTACTTTTTTGACGATCGATAACTTGTAAGTTAATACCCGACTCTGCTCGGGTAGACGTTAGGTGATTAATGGAATCACCTAATTGGTTAAGAATTTGATTAAAGTCAACTTGTACTTGTGGGTCTTCTTTGCTACTGGCCTTGGTGTTAATCCAGTCAATGGCAGATTTTATTGTGTCAAAAACACCGACATTTTTTTCCGGTGTTAGCGAGAAGTTATCGCCCGGCAACGGATTGCCGCTTAATTTAACCTCAATACCGTTAAAGGCAATGGTTTGCCCTGGTGCGTAACCTGCGATGTTGGTCACGTTACCACCACCATCAGTAATACTTAAGTCAGTGGCTGTGCTAAATTCAAAGGTAAAGTCTGCTGGATTTAACGCACTATTATAATTACTCGCATCGGCGACAACGGCACGTTCAACCGCTATACCTGAGCTATTGCTATTATAAGTGGCCGAAAAGTCGCCAATAGCATTGGGCACTTTTTCAAAAACCTGCTCACCACTTTGATTAGTCGCTATGGTAACGTTTTTTGCTATGTGTAATTCTCTAACACCATTATCACCCCGATAGTTCACCGAGTTATCGGCTTGTAAAGCAAACGGTGCATCGTCAGTTTGGTAACCGGCAAAAACATAACTACCCGATTGATCTTGGGTATTGGCAATGCCGAGTATTTGCTGCAAATTTTGGCTGGCCTGTTGGCCCATAGCGGCAAGGTCATCGGCTGTGTAGGCACCATTATTAGCTTGGAGCATTAAGTCTTTTAATTCATTTATCATGCCTTCAGCACTGGCTAGCTTGGTATCAATTAAACTGTTGTGATTTTCTGCTTGGGTAATATTACGTTGGTACTTATCAATATTGGCCAAATCATTTTTATAACCGGCTAAGGTGCCATAGGCTACGGCGTCGTCTTTGGCCGTTATCACCCGCTTACCACTAGAGATGTGATTAACTTGTTCGTTAACGCTAGACTGCTGATCAGACATTTTTAAGCCACTTTGAATATAAAACTGTGCTGTAGAAACGCGCATAATAACTCCTATCTAGTGGCTGCTAGTAATGTGTCGAAAATGGTATTTGCCACTGTAATTATCTGTGACGACGCTTGGTAGGCTTGTTGGTATTTCAATAAGTTTGCCGCTTCTTCATCAAGATTTACCCCTGACTTAGATTGATTGCGGTTATAGGCTTGGGTGTACAGTGCCTGCGCTGTGTCAGCAACAAATTCAGCCGAACTAGCATTTGACCCCACATCAGCGCTGGCCGTGACTAATGCTTGGTTAAAGGTTTGTTTACCGCCAGCTAAAATTTGTTGTTCTTGCGTGGCCGCCATTATGTTGGCATTACTGGCATTACCAGAGCCAAAAGCATCTGAGATAGTAAATTTTTCTCGAGCAAATTCCCCTTGCCCAACAGGTAAACCGGCAATTTCTATTTGAAAAGCGGCGGTTGCTGGCAAGGGTGGCATGTCAATAACCTCTGATGCGCCCGCGGCAAAGCTACCATTGGCTAATGATGGCGCCGGTGGTGGATTAGCCGCATCATAAACCCGGTATTCGAAGGTACCTGGTGTACTTTCATAAACATCTAGGGTTAATTTTGCATTGCTGCCTTCGGTAAAAGCGCGGGCAATTTCTGGATTAGTTACATTGACAATATTTACGGCGCCATTACTAACGTTATTCTCATTCGCCGCGACCGAAATTGCCGAGCTTGCGGCTATGCCTTTAGGATCGTTAAGCGTGACATGCATTAATGCGGCGCTGTTTTCGGTTGGGCGCAGCGTAAAACTATCATTTGCCTTGGGTGTACCTGAATTAACGCTAAATTCAAAGCCAAAATCGCTTGGGTAAACCCCCGAGCCCAAAGGTGACTCAGCTAAGGTGGTTTTGCTGCCATTAAGTTCATTGGTCATAATATAATCTGAGCCGTCATACTTAACGCTAAATTCATTGGTGGGCACTAATGAAATGTCAGTAATTTTTATGCCCGCTTGCACACTGCCTGAATTTTTTGATGAGGCGAGTACGCGTGAGTTTTGTAGGCCGGTGCTGTTAATATCAGTAAAAATATCTTGGCCCTGCTTGCCATTTAAATCTAGCCCTTGTGCTTGGGTTTGATTTAAGGTTTGTGACACTGACATAGCTAAACGATTGAGTTCGCTGCGCGCTTTGGCAACATGCTCATCACGATATTCTATTTTGGCGGCAATAGCGCCACCCAACTTAGCGCCGTCAAGTGCGACCGAGCCATTGCGACTATTTAACTGTAATTTTGTTTGTAATGGGTCCGGATCGCCCGCTTGCACACTCACCGTTAAAGCCGTAGTACCGGCAACAAGCGTTGCGCCATTACCGATCATAACGGTCATTACCCCGTTAGAGTCTTCAATGGTATTAACCGAGGTGTATTCACCCAGTTGGCTCACCAGTTGGTCGCGCTTATCTAATAAATCATTGGGTTTACCGGTTTGATCTAGGTTTTTATTGTCTAATATTTGTTCATTAACTTTGGCCAAATTAAGAGATAGTTGCGATATTTTGTTCGCCATTTGCCCGATTTCGCCGTTAGTTGACTTTTCAAGCTGGTCTAAATTATCATTTAAGCTGTTAAAATCTTTTGCTAATACCTCGGCTTGGCTGAGGGCGATATTACGTAAACCAATGTCACTTGGGTTGTCAGCAATACCATTAGCCGCTTGATAAAACCGATTAATAGAGCCACCAATAGCTTCATTTGAAAATGACATTATTTGATTTAATTGGTTCAGGTCACTGCTAATTGAATCCGCATTACCCAAGTTACTTTTATTGAGTAATTGTTCTTTATAAGAGAATTGATCGTAGAGCCGAGTAATGTCTTGAACATAAGTACCCGCGCCAATAAAGTTACCGCTGTTAGCATTTCCTGCCACTGCCCCTTGTTCAGCACGTTGGCGGGTATAACCTTCAGTATTAACGTTAGCAATGTTATGACCTGTAGTGCCCAACTGCTGCTGCGCGGACTGTAAACCACTAACACCAGTTTGATACAGATTAATCGACATGACCTAAACTCCTACAGTAACGTTAATTTCAACAGTGAAATTAGCGGTAAACTTATTTATTATTTATTATTTATCTAATAAGCTGGTTACTGTCCGAAGTGTTCCTATGATTTTTTTAGCGTAATCAGGATCGGTGGCATAACCAGCACTTTGTAGGTTATGCAAAAATTGCTCCACATTGGCTGAATTTTCTAATGCACCCTGATAACGTTCGCTTTTGGTCAATAAATTTAAGTAGTCATCAACACTTTGGCCAATAGATTCGTAAACCCTAAACGGTTCACGCTTTTTCACCATAGCGCCATTTTCAAACTCTAAGGTTTCTTTGTGTGTTTTCTCGCCAGCCCAGCGGCTATCCGCTTTAATATTAAATAAGTTATTCGAACTTTCACCTGAATTGGTTTTGATTATTTTTTGACCCCAACCCGTTTCTAGTGCAGCTTGGGCAATAACAACCTCAAAGGGTACCTTGATTTTATCTTGGACACGTTTAGCATCTGCGGTTAAGGCGCTAACAAAATCTTTTGGCTGTTCGAAGGTTGGGCTTTGCATCATGCTAGCCGCTTGGGCAGCAATAGAGCCATTTGTTTGACGATCTTTACTAGGATCCTGATGCGCTGACGAGTCCTTGACTTGGCTTATATTGTTGAGCAATGCCGGCTCGCTAATACGCAAACTGCCACGACTATCGAGGTTGCCATCGCTGCGTAAAATATTATGTGGGGTAAAGTTTTCACTGTCCCCACCTAGCTGGCGAACAATAAGTTCAGAAAGACCTAAGGCGCCATTATTAGACAACTCTAGTGACATTTGTTGATCATGCATGTCGCGATAAAATTTTGTCGATTCTGAATTAAATGGGCTATCAGACTCCAACACTTCTTGCGCTTTACGCATACTTTTCATCAGCATTTGCATAAAAATAGCTTCAAACTGTTTAGCTGCCTGTTCTAATGCCTCTTTTTTACCGGCTTTATCACCCGATTTTGCGTCTTGGCGAATCGAGTTTAAGCCGTTAACGTCTAAAAAGTTTTGTGCGTCTGCAATACGTGTTGTCATAAGCTTTATTTGTTCATTAAATAATGATCAAATCTCCACGTAATGCACCGGCTTGATCTAAGGCTTCTAATATCGCCATAACATCACCAGGGCCAGCGCCGACTTGATTGATAGCCCGCACGAGTGTGTCTAACGTAACGCCGGGATCAAAAACGAACATCCGTGAGTCATCTTTCTTAACGTCAATAATCGATTGATTAGTCGTTACCGTTTCGCCCTCAGCAAAGGCATTGGGCTGTGAAATATCAGCCACTTCATTAATAGTGACGGTAATGCCGCCATGGGTAATTGCCGCCGGTAATAGGCGAACATCCGCGCCAATAACGATAGTACCTGTGCGTGAATTAACAATGATTTTTGCTGCTGGCGAGCCAGGTTCAAATTCTAAATTTTCTAATACTGACAAAAAACTCACCCGATCCGCAGCATCTCTGGGCGCAGTCACTTGCACCGACGCAGCGTCAATGGCGCGTGCTGAGCCAGCAATTAAGTTATTAATGGTGTCAGAAAGGCGCTTTGCGGTGGTAAAGTCAGCGTTGTGAAGATTAAAAGTAATATGGTCACCTGAAGCGAAGGGCGATAATACTTCGCGCTCAACCATAGCACCATTGGCGATACGACCCACGGTGGGGGTATTAGCAATCACTTTTGAGCCGTCTAAGCCTTCAGCACCTAAACCACTAACAATCAAGCTACCTTGGGCAACCGCATAAGCATTACCGTCTAGTCCCATTAAAATAGTTTGTATTAAGGTACCGCCACGTAAACTTTGTGCGCTCCCCATAGACGACACAGTAACGTCAATGGTTTGTCCTGGCTTTGCAAATGCCGGTAATTCAGCATGTACCGCCACAGCAGCCACATTTTTAATTTTTGGTTTTAAATTCGCCGGCATTTTAATGCCAAAATTGCTTAACATGGTTTTAAAACTTTGCTCGGTAAAAGGGCTTTGCTCACCCGTACCTGGCAAACCCACCACCAAACCATAACCAATTAATTGGTTGCTACGCACACCAGCAACATCAGCTAAGTCTTTAATGCGTTGGGCATGGGCTTCTGGCAATATAAGCATCAAGGTTAAACAAGCAAAGCTAACTAAATATTTTTTCATTCTATTATCCTACTGCTATTATTCTACTAAAGAGGCCACCATGAACTATTGAAAAACTTCGACAACCAACCTTGCTCTTGCACGTCAGCGAATGTACCTGTGCCGGCATATTCAATACGGGCGTTCGCCACTTTACTCGAGGTAACTGTGTTATTTGAACTGATGTCTTGCGAACGAACAATACCCGTTAAGCGAATATATTCATCACCATTATTTAATGACATCCATTTTTCACCACGGATCATCAAGTTACCGTTGGGTAAAACTCTCAAGACATGAACCGAAATATTGCCGGCTAAACTGTTGCCCTGATTAGCTTTTGAATCACCTTTAAAATCTGAGCTTTGATCGTAACCAAATTGTATGGCTTTGTTGTTGAAATTTACCGCTGCACCACCGAAACCGGTAATAGGATTGAGCGTGGCACTATTGGCTTTTTTAAACTCTGTTTTAGCACTTTTTTGCGCTTGAGTGCTTTCACTTAAAATCACGGAAATAATATCGCCAACCCGATGCGCTTTAGAGTCTGAATAGATGTTATTAACATAATTGACGTTAAAAAGAGAGCCCGTTGGTACTAAAGGTTTATCCTCCACTTCGGGTAAAATCGGGGCAAAATCAGGATCATTAGGTAATGTTTTTTCCTGCTCAGTGCTAGCACAGCCAGTGAACAATAGCGCGACAATACTGACGGTAAATACTGTGCTTAATAACGAAGTTCTGTTGCTTTTCATGATACGTTCCTCAAGCTTATAATTGCTGATTAATGTAGCTAAGCATTTCGTCAACCGCAGAAATGACTTTCGAGTTCATTTCATAAACTCGTTGGCTTTCAATCAGGTTAACCAGCTCTTCGGTGGTATTAACATTTGAGGTTTCTAACGCTCCTTGCACTATCATGCCGTAACCCGCTAAACCTGGCACACCCTCTTGTGGGGCACCACTTACTGCAGTTTCAATGTATAAGTTCTGCCCGATTGGCTGTAATCCGGTCGGGTTGACAAAGTTAACGGTATTAATTTGTCCAACTACAGCGGGTTCCGCCTGGCCTTGCAAGGTGACAGAGACTTCACCGTCTTGTGAAACAATAATACTCAAGGCATCTTCTGGCACGCTTATTTGCGGTTGCATTAAATAACCCGCGCCTGGGGTCACTATGCTGCCTTCATCGTTCATGGTAAATTGACCATTACGTGAATAAGCAGAAGAGCCGTCAGGCATTAAAATTTCAAACATACCTTCACCTTGGATCATTAGATCTAAGGCATTGTCGGTATTAAGCATGTCACCTTGGGTGTGAATTTTTTGTGTTGCTACCACTTTGGTACCCGCACCTAACATTAACCCTGACGGCATTTCAGTGTCTTGTGCTGAACGCCCACCAGGCTGGTTAATATTTTGATAAAGTAAATCTTCAAATACCGCGCGACTCTTTTTAAAACCAATGGTACTGGCGTTCGCTAGATTGTTGGAAATAACCGCAATCTCTTTGGTTTGGGCGTCTAAGCCTGTTTTACTGATCCATAATGCTGGATTCATACATCACCTCGAAAAATTTTATTTAGAACGCTTTTAATAATGAAGCGGCACTTGCGTCAATTTCTTCTGCGGTTTTCATCATTTTCAACTGCATTTCAAATTGACGCTGTAGCGCGATCATATCGGTCATTTCACTGATAGGGTTTACGTTACTAGACTCTAATGCCCCACTCGCCACTTTAACCGTGACATCAGCCGGTTCATTGTTGCCGTCTTGACGACGAAATAAGCCATCACTGCCTTTTTCTAGCAAGCGATTATCTGGCTTAACAAATTTAATTCTGCCCACTTCTTCTTGAGCAGAGCTTGGCGCTCCTTCAGGCTGAACCATAATGGTGCCGTCAGACGTTATATTGATATTACTCACAGGTAAGGGTAAAAAAATTGGCCCGCGGTCGCCAATCACTATGTCACCTCTTGAGGTTTCAAGTGCCCCATTGTCGTTTAACTTCAATTGACCATTGCGGGTATAGGCTTCATTGCCATCTTCGGTTTGTACCGTTAACCAACCTTGCCCTTTAATGGCAATATCAAGATCACGTCCTGTGGTCAATAAAGCACCACTGTCAAAGTTTTGGCCTGCTCGTTCGGTCATTGAAAATACCCGAGAAGGCAGGCCTTCACCAAAAGCTTGCATGGATCTAGCATTGGCTAAATCCGCTTTAAAGCCGGTAGTTTTGGCGTTAGCGAGGTTGTTAGCATTGACTGATAAGGCTTGCATGTTTTGCTTTGCACCACTCATGGCAATATACAGCATCTTATCCATAATGAACTTCACTCAATAATATTAATAATATTGAAACTGTTGCAAATAAAGTGCCAAAAGTTAAGCAGAGTTAATAAGATGGAATACGAATGGCACTAAACTTATGATCTGATGACTTTTTTACTAACAGCTACCTTTAACTGACAGCTGAAAGATTTTTTACTGAAAGCTATCGCTTTACGTCCTGCTCGTCTTGAGCATAAAAAAGCCAGATATCAATGGATGATTATCTGGCTTTTTATCTTCATTAGGCTCAATAATTAGCGCTGAGCGCTATAAATTAATCTCTTGGTTATGAGCAATTATTGTCTATTGCTCTTAACCACTATTGAGATTAACCACTATTGAGATTATCGAATTTGTAAAATGGTTTGGTTTAACTGATTATCAACTTCAAGTGCTCTAGAGTTAGCTTGGAAGTTTCGTTGCGCCGAGATCAAGTCAATTAACTCAGAGGTCAAATTAACATTAGATTGCTCTAATGCTGAAGAACTTATCGAACCAAAGGTACCCCCGCCCGCTTCACCCGCTAGGGCTTCTCCTGAGGTAATACTTTCTTTCCAGCCGGTGCTGCCAATCTGTTTTAAGCCCTGATCATTGGCAAAACTTACCATAGCAATACGTGATAAAGGCTCTGAAGT
>Ga0307489_10000798_pt1 | contig 19955 bp, 23 predicted proteins | sample SB12metaG_FD_202247 | JGI IMG/M metagenome (GOLD analysis project Ga0307489, IMG submission 202247) | Sea-ice brine microbial communities from Beaufort Sea near Barrow, Alaska, United States - SB 1.2 | ecosystem: Environmental > Aquatic > Marine > Coastal | place: USA: Alaska | collected...
GACAGACAAATTACCGAGTCCGCGAGTCCACGCGTCTGCATATCATTCACCCTGAGGGTAGTCGTACTTCGATCTTGGTTCGAGTGCTTGTTCTGAACGACCCTACTGCCTGGCTCGCCCGACCGACTGAACAAGAACGGCAAGACGCGCGTTGACCGACTCTGACAAACAGGGATGGGGGTTATTTAGAACGGTTGAATGGGTACACCGATTCGCTATGTATAAGGAGGCACTAGGCTTTCGCCCTCGACCCTGTCGGAGGCCAACATCGTAGCTCTAGTTCCTAGTTCGTCCATGATGTACATTTATACAGCTGTGTAGTGCGCGAGTAACGCTTCTTTGGTACGAACAATGCGCTAGTTGCAATGAGTAGGACTACGTCCCGTTCGAACCACTCGCATGACGCCGCGTCGCGGACGATAGGTGTGTCGGAGTCGTTTCATATGACGATGCTGCTGTGAGCCTTCATTACAATCCTCATCGTATATTGTTGTCGGTTGTATACTGTTGTATGTGACGTTAACGTTTCATCGTTGCTATCTGTTTCGCTAAGATGGCGCCAGTAGGGTTGCGTCCGGTTCGAATCACCCACTGGCAGGATGTGCGCCCGCGTGGACGCACCGTCTGTCGGCATCGGGTCATGTGATGCTTCTTCTTCGTCTTCTTCTTCTGCTTCATTCAACTCATTATTATCGTCATCTTTCGTCAGGTCCCGGTGTGTCGGCATCGGGTGATTACATGCTACCACTGCTGCTGCTTCATGCCACTCATTATCGATATTTTTCGTCTGGTCCGGCCTGTCAATGCCATTCAACGTTTCACACGGGATGCGGGGATGTTCAGGGCCGCAACATGCGCGGCACCTACAGGTACACGCGGTTGCGCGAGGCGATGACAGTCTGGCATAGCGGGCACACCTCCACCTGGGCGGCGCAGTTGCCGCAAAACACGTGCCTGCAGCGTGTGAAAACTCGTCAAAGGAAACACAAGATGGTAAAGTCAACCAGGAAAGCAAGTGAGACGATGCACGTACCAGCAGTTCAGCGCTGTGTCTTTAGGCTGCGTCATGCAGACGCTGCACGCGGCGGCGTCTTCGACGCTGGTGGCGGCGGCAGCGCGCGACTCCGCCTGGGTCAGCTCCTACCTCGCGCGCGCTGCGCCGCGCTCCGAGTCCGCCACTACCTGGCTGCAGCGGCGCAAGTTGAGATTGAAAGCAAAACCTGACAGCAGTTTGTCGTGGTGTAGTTTCAAGCGCTGTAATCGAGCGCGGTGAACCCCGGGGTCATCTTTAGGTCAACCTGCTCCGCCGTACCTGGCGCAGCTCCTCCAGGGAGCACCCCTGCAGCGCCTCCGGGTCTCCCTCCAGCCGCCGCGCGCGCGTGTCAGAGGCCTCAGCGCGCGTGTTGGCAGCGGTGAGCTCACGGGCGGACGCCTCCGCCACCGACTCCGCCAACCGCTTGGCCTGAGCCACGAACACCTCCAGGGATGAGTCCGGGGCGTTCAAGCTGTTGGCTCGGCCTTCTGTGAGCACGGGCGCCATGGCCGGCGCCAACCACACGCGCACCGTCCAGTCGTCAGACGCGGAGGCCAACCGCGTGCCGTCGGGGCTCCACGCGCACCAGTTTACGTCGCCGACGTGCCCCTTGAGCGTGGCCACTTCGAGCCAGGTGTTGGCCTCCCACAGGCGCACCGTCTGATCGCACGACGCGGAGGCGATCTGAATGCCGTCGGGGCTCCACGCGCACGAGACCACGCCACCCGTATGACCCTCCCGCGTGGTCACCTCGAGCCAGGTGCTGACGTCCCACACTCGCACCGTGTGGTCGTACGACGTGGAGGCGAGTTTGGTGCTGTCGGGGCTCCACGCGCACCAGAGCACGCCATTCGTATGCCCCTCAAGCGTGGCCATCTGGAGCTGGGTGTTGACCTCCCACACGCGCACCGTCTGGTCGCACGAATCGATGGCCAGTTTGGTGCCGTCAGGGCTCCACGCGCACGCGTACACGACGCCGCTGTGCCCCTCCAGCTTAGCCACCTCGCTCCAGGTGTTGGCGTTCCATACTCGCACCGTCCGGTCGCACGACGCAGAGGCGAGCTTGGTGCCGTCGGGGCTCCACGCGCACGAGTTCACTTCGTCGCCGTGCCCCTCTAGCCTGGCCACCTCGAGCCCAGTTTCGACGTCCCACACTCGCACCGTCTCATCCTCCGACGAGGACGCCACTCGCGCGCCTTCGGGGCTCTACGCGCACGAGGTCACCATGCCTGTGTGGCCCTCCAGCCCAGCTACCTCGCACCCGCCGCCGATGTCCCAAACGCGCACCGTCTTGTCGCCCGACCCAGAAACGATCTTTGAGCCGTCGGGACTCCACGCGCAGCCGAACACGCCAGCTGTGTGCCCGCTCAGCTCCTTCTCTAGCGCCCACGCCGCGGTGCCCGCCATCCCTCGCGGGTGTCCACAGTCCGCCGGGTGCGTGACGCAAGTCACGAGCAGATCCTCCGTCCCTCGAGGCGTCAGTACCCAGATCGCGCCCACGCCGCGGCCGGCGCCAGGGGGGTGCGCGTTGCTGTTGTGGGAAGCGAGCACTCGTAGAGCAACAACTCTCAGCCGCCACAATCCTGGTGCTGACGGGGCAATCCGACCGGTCGCGGGACCGACCGACTGTCGCTGGTCGACCATTACCAGGAGGCTAAGTCCACGGGCTAAGTCCTCTTGCCCTCGGTCGAATCGCTCGCAACCCCACCGGTGCACGAATGGACTTTGCGCGTGTCGGAGTCGGTTCATATGCCAGTGTTGCGGCGGGTCTTCATTACAATCCTCATCGTATTCTGTCGTCGGTTCCATATTGTTGTATGTTAGATATGTGACGTTGCCGTATCATCGGTACTACCTGTTTCGCTATGATGGTACCCGTAGGGCCGCGTCCGCTTCGAATCACCCACCGGCGAGATGTGCACCCCCGTGGACGCCCCGACTGTCGGTATCCGGCCATGTGATGCTTCTTCCTCTTCTTCTTCTTCTACCTCATGTAACTCCATTAGTATCGTATTATTTCGTCAGGTCCCGGCGTGCCGGCATCAGGTCATGTGTTGATGCCGCCGCCGCTGCTTCCTGCACCTCATTATCGTTATCTTCCGTAAGGTCCCGGCCTGTCATTGCCATTTAACGTTTCACGCCGGATGCGGGGATGTGCAGGGCCGCGACACTCGCGGGAACCTACAGGTACACGCGGTTGCGCGAGGTGATGGCCGTCTGGCACACCGGGCACACCTCCACCTGGGCGGCGCAGTTGTCGCAAAACACGTGCCTGCAGGGTGTGAAAAAACACGTCAATGGGAACACGATTTGGGCAAGTGGATCGGAAAGACACGAAGACAATGCACGTACCAGCAGTTCAGCGCCGTGTCCTTGGGCTGCGTCATGCAGACGCTGCACGCGGCGGCGTCTTCGGCGCTGTTGGCGGCGGCGGCCCGCGACTCCGCCCGGGTCAGCTCCTCCCTCGCGCGCGCTGCGCCGTGCTCCGAGTCCGCTACTACCTGGCTGTAGCGGCGCTACTTGAAATTGCAAACCCCTAAACCCTCAACCCTAAACCCTAAGCCCTAACCCCCTTGAGCGCAAAAGAACCTGAAAGCTGAAAGCAGTTTGTCGTGGTGTAGTTTCAGGGCTGAAACCAAGCACGGTAAAACCCGGGTTCAACCTGGGGTTAATCTGCACCACCCTACCTGGCGCAGCTCCTCGAGGGAGCACCCCTGCAGCGCCTCCGGGTCTCCCTCCAGCCGCCGCGCGCGCGTGTCAGAGGCTTCGGCGCGCGTGTTGGCAGCGGTGAGCTCACGGGCGGACGCCTTTGCCACCGACTCCGCCAACCGCTTGGCCTGAGCCACGAACGCCCCCAGGGATGAGTCCGGGGCGTTCACGCTGTTGGCTTGGCCTTCTGTGAGCATGGGCGCCACGGGCGGCGCCAACCACACGCACACCGTCTGGTCGTCCGACGCGGAGGCCAGCCGCTTGCCGTCGGGACTCCATGCGCACATCCATACGGCGCCGCCGTGCCCCTCCAGCGTGGCCGCCTCGGTCCAGGCGCCGACCTCCCACACTCGCACCGTCTCGTCCAACGACGCGGAGGCGATCTTGGCACCGTCTTGTCGGCCGACGAGGAGGCCACACGCGCGCCATCGGGACTCCACGCGCAGGAGAGCACGTCGCGTGTGTGCCCTTCCAGCTTGGCCACCTCGCGCCCGTCGCCGCCGACGTTCCACACGCGCACCGTCTTATCATCCGACGCAGAAACGAGCTTTGAGCCGTCGGAACTCCACGCGCAGCCAGTCACGCCAGCTGTGTGACCCCTCAGCTCCTTGTCCAGCGCCCACGCCGCGTTGCCCGCCATCCCCCGCGGGTGTCCTCAGTCCGCCGGGCGCGTGACGCGAACCACGAGCAGATCCGCCGTCCCTCGAGGCGTCGGAACCCAGATCGCGCCCACTCCGCCTGCGCCGGGGGGGCGCGCGTTGCTTTGTGGGAAGCCAGCTGATAAGCTACAGCAACTCACACCCTTACAATCCTTGTGCTGACTGGGCAATCCGACCCGCCGCGGGACCGACCGACTGACGCTAGTCGAGCATTACCCAGGAGGCTAAGTCCTCTTGCCCATGGTCGGATCGCTCGCAGCCCCACCGGTGCATGAATGGACTTTGCGCGTGTCGGAGTCGGTTCATATGACGGTGCTGCTGTGAGCCTTCATTACAATCCTCATCGTATACTGTTGTCGGTTGCATACTGTTGTATGTGACGTTAACGTTTCATCGTTGCTATCTGCTTCGCTAATATGGCGCCAGTAGGGTTGCGTCCGGTTCGAATCACCCACTAGCAGGATGTGCGCCCGCGTGGACGCACCGTCAGTCGGCATCGGGTCATGTGCTGCTGCTTCTTCTTCTACTTCCTCTTCTTCTTCTACATCCATCTCCATTATTATCGTCATCATTCATCAGGTCCCGGCGTGTCGGCATCGGGTCATATGCTGCTGCCGCTGCTGCTGCTTTATGCAAATCATTATCGTTATGTTTCGTCAGGTCCCGTCATGCCTTTTCCATTTAACGTTTCATGCCGGATACGGGGATGTGTGGAGCGGTACATGCGCAACACCTACAGGTACACGCGGTTGCGCGAGGTGATGGCCCTCTGGCACACCGGGCACACCTCCACCTGGGCGGCGCAGGTCCCGCAAAACACGTGCCTGCAGCATGTGGAAAAACACGTCAATGAGAACACGATTTGGGAAAGCAGATCGGAAAGATGAGAAGACGATGCACTTACCAGCAGTTCAGCGCCGTGTCCTTGGGGTGCGTCATGCAGACGCTGCAGGCGGCGGCGTCCTCGACGCTGGTGGCGACGGCAGCGCGCGACTCCGCGCGGATGAGCGCCTCCCTCACGCGAGGCCCGGCCCGCTCCACGTCCTCCTGCACCTGGCTGTAGCGGTGCAAGTTGAAATTGAAAGCAAAAAGTGAAAGCGATTTATCGAGGTGCACTTTCAAGCGCTGAAACCAAGCACGGTAAAACCCGGGTTCAACCTGGGATTAATCTGCACCACCCTACCTGGCGTAGCTCCTCGAGGGAGCACCCCTGCAGCGCCTCCATGTCACCCTCCAGCCGCCGCGCGCGCGTGTCAGAGGCCTCAGCGCGCGTGTTGGCGACTTCGGTGCGCGTGTTGGCAGCGGTGAGCTCACGGGCGGACGCCTCCGCCGCCGACTCCGCCCACCGCTTGGCCTGAGCCACGAACGTCTCCAGTGACGAGTCCGGGACGTTTGTGTCGTTGGCTTGACCGCTTGTGAGCACGGGCGTCACGGTTGGCGCCAACCACACGCACACCGTCTCGTCGTCCGACACGGAGGCCAGACGCTTGCCGTCGGGACTCCATGCGCACATCCACACGACGCCGCCGTGCCCCTCCAGCGTGGCCGCCTCGAGCCAGGTGTCAACCTCCCACACTCGCACCGTCTCATCCTCCGACGAGGACGCCACTCGCGCGCCTTCGGGGCTCTACGCGCACGAGGTCACCATGCCTGTGTGGCCCTCCAGCCCAGCTACCTCGCACCCGCCGCCGATGTCCCAAACGCGCACCGTCTTGTCGCCCGACCCAGAAACGATCTTTGAGCCGTCGGGACTCCACGCGCAGCCGAACACGCCAGCTGTGTGCCCGCTCAGCTCCTTCTCTAGCGCCCACGCCGCGGTGCCCGCCATCCCTCGCGGGTGTCCACAGTCCGCCGGGTGCGTGACGCAAGTCACGAGCAGATCCTCCGTCCCTCGAGGCGTCAGTACCCAGATCGCGCCCACGCCGCGGCCGGCGCCAGGGGGGTGCGCGTTGCTGTTGTGGGAAGCGAGCACTCGTAGAGCAACAACTCTCAGCCGCCACAATCCTGGTGCTGACGGGGCAATCCGACCGGTCGCGGGACCGACCGACTGTCGCTGGTCGACCATTACCAGGAGGCTAAGTCCACGGGCTAAGTCCTCTTGCCCTCGGTCGAATCGCTCGCAACCCCACCGGTGCACGAATGGACTTTGCGCGTGTCGGAGTCGGTTCATATGCCAGTGTTGCGGCGGGTCTTCATTACAATCCTCATCGTATTCTGTCGTCGGTTCCATATTGTTGTATGTTAGATATGTGACGTTGCCGTATCATCGGTACTACCTGTTTCGCTATGATGGTACCCGTAGGGCCGCGTCCGCTTCGAATCACCCACCGGCGAGATGTGCACCCCCGTGGACGCCCCGACTGTCGGTATCCGGCCATGTGATGCTTCTTCCTCTTCTTCTTCTTCTACCTCATGTAACTCCATTAGTATCGTATTATTTCGTCAGGTCCCGGCGTGCCGGCATCAGGTCATGTGTTGATGCCGCCGCCGCTGCTTCCTGCACCTCATTATCGTTATCTTCCGTAAGGTCCCGGCCTGTCATTGCCATTTAACGTTTCACGCCGGATGCGGGGATGTGCAGGGCCGCGACACTCGCGGGAACCTACAGGTACACGCGGTTGCGCGAGGTGATGGCCGTCTGGCACACCGGGCACACCTCCACCTGGGCGGCGCAGTTGTCGCAAAACACGTGCCTGCAGGGTGTGAAAAAACACGTCAATGGGAACACGATTTGGGCAAGTGGATCGGAAAGACACGAAGACAATGCACGTACCAGCAGTTCAGCGCCGTGTCCTTGGGCTGCGTCATGCAGACGCTGCACGCGGCGGCGTCTTCGGCGCTGTTGGCGGCGGCGGCCCGCGACTCCGCCCGGGTCAGCTCCTCCCTCGCGCGCGCTGCGCCGTGCTCCGAGTCCGCTACTACCTGGCTGTAGCGGCGCTACTTGAAATTGCAAACCCCTAAACCCTCAACCCTAAACCCTAAGCCCTAACCCCCTTGAGCGCAAAAGAACCTGAAAGCTGAAAGCAGTTTGTCGTGGTGTAGTTTCAGGGCTGAAACCAAGCACGGTAAAACCCGGGTTCAACCTGGGGTTAATCTGCACCACCCTACCTGGCGCAGCTCCTCGAGGGAGCACCCCTGCAGCGCCTCCGGGTCTCCCTCCAGCCGCCGCGCGCGCGTGTCAGAGGCTTCGGCGCGCGTGTTGGCAGCGGTGAGCTCACGGGCGGACGCCTTTGCCACCGACTCCGCCAACCGCTTGGCCTGAGCCACGAACGCCCCCAGGGATGAGTCCGGGGCGTTCACGCTGTTGGCTTGGCCTTCTGTGAGCATGGGCGCCACGGGCGGCGCCAACCACACGCACACCGTCTGGTCGTCCGACGCGGAGGCCAGCCGCTTGCCGTCGGGACTCCATGCGCACATCCATACGGCGCCGCCGTGCCCCTCCAGCGTGGCCGCCTCGGTCCAGGCGCCGACCTCCCACACTCGCACCGTCTCGTCCAACGACGCGGAGGCGATCTTGGCACCGTCTTGTCGGCCGACGAGGAGGCCACACGCGCGCCATCGGGACTCCACGCGCAGGAGAGCACGTCGCGTGTGTGCCCTTCCAGCTTGGCCACCTCGCGCCCGTCGCCGCCGACGTTCCACACGCGCACCGTCTTATCATCCGACGCAGAAACGAGCTTTGAGCCGTCGGAACTCCACGCGCAGCCAGTCACGCCAGCTGTGTGACCCCTCAGCTCCTTGTCCAGCGCCCACGCCGCGTTGCCCGCCATCCCCCGCGGGTGTCCTCAGTCCGCCGGGCGCGTGACGCGAACCACGAGCAGATCCGCCGTCCCTCGAGGCGTCGGAACCCAGATCGCGCCCACTCCGCCTGCGCCGGGGGGGCGCGCGTTGCTTTGTGGGAAGCCAGCTGATAAGCTACAGCAACTCACACCCTTACAATCCTTGTGCTGACTGGGCAATCCGACCCGCCGCGGGACCGACCGACTGACGCTAGTCGAGCATTACCCAGGAGGCTAAGTCCTCTTGCCCATGGTCGGATCGCTCGCAGCCCCACCGGTGCATGAATGGACTTTGCGCGTGTCGGAGTCGGTTCATATGACGGTGCTGCTGTGAGCCTTCATTACAATCCTCATCGTATACTGTTGTCGGTTGCATACTGTTGTATGTGACGTTAACGTTTCATCGTTGCTATCTGCTTCGCTAATATGGCGCCAGTAGGGTTGCGTCCGGTTCGAATCACCCACTAGCAGGATGTGCGCCCGCGTGGACGCACCGTCAGTCGGCATCGGGTCATGTGCTGCTGCTTCTTCTTCTACTTCCTCTTCTTCTTCTACATCCATCTCCATTATTATCGTCATCATTCATCAGGTCCCGGCGTGTCGGCATCGGGTCATATGCTGCTGCCGCTGCTGCTGCTTTATGCAAATCATTATCGTTATGTTTCGTCAGGTCCCGTCATGCCTTTTCCATTTAACGTTTCATGCCGGATACGGGGATGTGTGGAGCGGTACATGCGCAACACCTACAGGTACACGCGGTTGCGCGAGGTGATGGCCCTCTGGCACACCGGGCACACCTCCACCTGGGCGGCGCAGGTCCCGCAAAACACGTGCCTGCAGCATGTGGAAAAACACGTCAATGAGAACACGATTTGGGAAAGCAGATCGGAAAGATGAGAAGACGATGCACTTACCAGCAGTTCAGCGCCGTGTCCTTGGGGTGCGTCATGCAGACGCTGCAGGCGGCGGCGTCCTCGACGCTGGTGGCGACGGCAGCGCGCGACTCCGCGCGGATGAGCGCCTCCCTCACGCGAGGCCCGGCCCGCTCCACGTCCTCCTGCACCTGGCTGTAGCGGTGCAAGTTGAAATTGAAAGCAAAAAGTGAAAGCGATTTATCGAGGTGCACTTTCAAGCGCTGAAACCAAGCACGGTAAAACCCGGGTTCAACCTGGGATTAATCTGCACCACCCTACCTGGCGTAGCTCCTCGAGGGAGCACCCCTGCAGCGCCTCCATGTCACCCTCCAGCCGCCGCGCGCGCGTGTCAGAGGCCTCAGCGCGCGTGTTGGCGACTTCGGTGCGCGTGTTGGCAGCGGTGAGCTCACGGGCGGACGCCTCCGCCGCCGACTCCGCCCACCGCTTGGCCTGAGCCACGAACGTCTCCAGTGACGAGTCCGGGACGTTTGTGTCGTTGGCTTGACCGCTTGTGAGCACGGGCGTCACGGTTGGCGCCAACCACACGCACACCGTCTCGTCGTCCGACACGGAGGCCAGACGCTTGCCGTCGGGACTCCATGCGCACATCCACACGACGCCGCCGTGCCCCTCCAGCGTGGCCGCCTCGAGCCAGGTGTCAACCTCCCACACGCGCAGCGTCTTGTCCTCCGACGCGGAGGCGAGCTTGGTGCCGTCGGGGCTCCACGCGCACGAGATCACGACGCCGCCGTGCCCCTCCAGCGTGGCCACCTCGAGCCAGGTGTCGATCTCCCGCACGCGCACCGTCTGGTCGTACGACGCGGTGGCGAGTTTGGTGCCGTCGGGGCTCCACGCGCACGCGAGCACGATGCCTTCGTGCGCCGCCAGCTTGGCCACCTCGAGCCAGGTGCTGACGTCCCTCACTCGCACTGTGGCGTCGTCAGAGGCGGAGGCGAGTTGCGTGCCGCCGGGGCTCCACGCGCACCTGTTCACGTCGTCGGCGTGCCCCTGCAGCGTGGCCACCTCGAGCCACGTGTTGACGTCCCACACTCGCACCGTGTGGTCGTACGACGCGGAGGCGAGTTTGGTGCCGTCGGGGCTCCACGCGCACGCGTACACGTCGTCGGCGTGCCCCTCCAGCTTGGCAACCTCGCTCCAGGTGCCGACAACCCACACGCGCACCGTATGGTCGCATGACGCGGAGGCGATCCGCGTCCCGTCGGGGCTCTACGCGCACGAGGTCATGCCGTCTGTGTGGCCCTCCAGCTTGGACACCTCGCGCGCGTCGCCGACGTCCCACACGCGCACCGTCTTGTCGCGCGACGACGAGGCTAGCTTTGAGCCGTCTGGACTCCACGCGCAGCCGGTCACACCACGTGTGTGGCCCCTCAACTCCTTCTCCAGCGCCCACGCAGCGGTGCCCGCCATCCCTCGCGGTTGTCCTCAGTCCGCCGGGTGCGTGACGCAAGTCGCGAGCAAACCCTGCGTCCCTCGAGGCGTCGGTCCCCAGATCGCGCCCACGCCGCCGGCGCCGGGGGGTGGGTGCGCGTTGCTGTTGTGTTGGAGCGAGCACCGACACCACAGCCGCCACCGTCATCAGACCTTATGCTGACTGGGAAACTGGCCGGTCGCGGTAGCGGGACCGACCGACGGAGCCTGACAGGAAAATGGCTTCAGACAGGACATGACGCACGGACTCGGACTATCGGAACGGGACTCAGTATAAGGACTCGCATCCGTTTTATTATCAGCGTGGTACCAGCAAAGGATGGGTCCAATGGGGACGTCCTCGTGAGCAGGTCACGAGCTAGAGCTTCGAATAATGAATGGCAAAGAATGAATGGGAAAGTACGAGGAGCATGGAGACTCGAGTTCGAGATCGTTAGGTCACGTTGCGTTACGTTCTTATTTCATAATTTTTCCTTTGGCATTTATACTTCTCGACAGCTGGCGTAGCATACAGCCTCGGCGTTCTCTGTCGTGACTGTTTGCTCAAAGTGCACCTGTACACCACTGCCGCCGTGTCCCCTTGGTTGTCTACTCATGTGCTTGTTTATACATGTTTACTGTGCCTAGTCTGGGGGTTAGTAACTTCTAGATAGCTGGAGTTTGGTGATTCGGCCAGAAGTCAAATGCCTACTTACTACGGGCAGTACGAGATACCATATATAGTATGCTTTACAGACTAGGCACTACAGGCTTCACGCCCGCCTGGGCACTGCATCGCACTCGTTGATTACTAATGGGGCCGGACCCGTTGCGACCGACCTTTCCACAGACAGATCCATGCACGTTGGCTCGCAGACAAGGCACAGCGGCGGCGGCGGACGGGGGCAGGGTTTGAACGCGAGTGCCGGAGAACCACCTTCTGGACAGGCCCCGCCGCCGCGCAGTCCCGTCAGGGACTGCCACCCCGCGGGGCGCCCTAAGTGAGCGGCGCCGCAGGCGCCGCGAACGGGTTTAATGGAGTAGGGGGAACATCATATTTGATAGGGGAACGTCATCCTTGATAGGGGGGGAACATCATATGACCCATAGGGGGGGAACCATGGAGTCATGAAATGGCAATGGTGAAGTGGAAAATATTCTCAGAACCGCCACTAAATAACTTCACTCGTCGAGGTATGAATACCCTAGCTAGAGCTACTTGCGTGGTTTTGACCAAACTTATGGGTGTTGAAGATGGCTATGTTGGGACAACAATGTCAACTTTTCACCGTGGACCTAGGTCGTTTTTGTCACCCACACACCCTGAAGCGCCGCCCGAGTGGTCCGCTTGCATCAAGGTTCAAGGGAAGACAACACGACACAGCTGTCATCTGACCAAACACAGCTGGCATCTGACCAAACATTGAAACCACGCAACGCGTCCCTCCGAAAGTGCTCGCGTAAAACTTGGAAGATGGACGAGTGTAAGCCGTTTCCACTCGTCCACTTCCCAGCTCAACCTGAGCCGTTCGTGTCTTTGCAACCCACAGAAACTCAGACAATGTCTTCGTGCGCGTTTTATCATTCAAGAGTCTTGACTCTTCTTGCCTGAACGAGTGATGCATAGTCATGCACCCATCGTAAACCACAAAAAATGCTCATGTCAAGCTGACAAGTGGACTAGTGTAAGCCCCTGCCGCTTGCACCCCCGGCACGAGCACGGCGGAGACTCTACGCAGTTCTGGTGGGGGGGGCAAATGGAGATGGCGCGGGGCGCGGTCTGGTCACGATCGTTGAGTTAATAGACCCTCGCCCATACATTTTTCAGCCTGCCGTGTACGGCAGGCTGATCTACACTGCAATGTATATGAGCGACCGTCTATTATCTCAAGCAATTCCAAGTCTCCATTTGTCCCCCCCACCAGAACTGCGTAGGCACGAGCACGGTGGAGACGAGCACCACGATGAAGGGGCGCAAGTTGAAACTGAAAGCAACGTTTGAAGGCGATTGATTATAGTTTAGCTTCAAGCTCTGGAGATAGAGAGAGACGCGTCAGCGTGTATGATGAGGCACCAAATGCCCCCCGTATATCAAGCGCTGGCACTAAGCGCGGTCGGCACGGGGTGAACCTGCACTGCCCCACAACGATTTACGCCATAAACGCAGTCGCGGGATGTTTCTTCGTCGAGGCAATCATTGCTGCGGTGGTAACGTTGAGCCGCGATGTAGCGGCGCAAGTTGAAAATGAAAGCAAAAGTTGAAAGCAGTCTATGATATTTTAGTCTCAAGCGCTGAAGCCATAGGCACTTTCAACACGGGGTTTGATACTGTCGACCTGCACCGCCCTATCGCGGCGTAGCTGTTGTATGGAACCCTGCGTGAAAGCAAATGCCACGGAGGAAATAGCTCTAGTCAGAGTTGCCCACGGACTGGTGGATGGTTCAGGGGTTTCAGACACCAAAACGGCTCAAGTTGAGCTGATAAGGGTACGATCTGAAGCACCGGGTTTAGGCCGCGGGTGATGGAGGCGCTCATCTCGTGGTGGCTGAGCGCGGACTGGATGCGCGCGGTGAGGAACGGCGGGGGGAGGAAGGTCGGAGGCGGACGAGCTATACCAGTGGGAAGAGAGGGACGAGGTGGAGTTCGACGTTTAAAAGCAAGTACAAACGAAAGGGCGACTCGCCGGGCCGGAGGCGTATCGACAAGTCTATCTGCTGGAGGGAGAGAGAGAGAGAGAGAGAGAGAGACGCTTCCGTATGTATGAGGAGGCACAGACTTTCTCCCTGCCCGCCGTGGATATATCGGCGCGTGCCATCGTATAAAACACGGGGCGGACGTATACAGGGTTGGCGTGGGGGCGGGGCGGTGCGCGCGTTGGTTTGTCCCCACGGACGAGTGCCGGGTGTTTGGTTGGGGGAAGAGCGAGGGGGGAAGGTGGGTCGTTTTCGCGCGAAGGTGGGTTGTGGTGAGAGCGCGTACTGGGGGAGCGCGACGGGCGGGGCGGAGCGCGGCGCGGGTGAGCACGGCGGTGTGCGTGGAGGTGATGCCGGCGAGGGCGCTGCGATGATCGTCCGGAGGTGGCGGAACGATAAGTACGCGGAACTTGCCTGCGGCGGGGGGTCTAGTGGATCAACGAGTTGACGACAACTTTCTGAAATGCTGACGAGGCCTCGATGTTCCAACTTTTCTTTCTTCTTCCAAAAAGCAACGACCCGAGATGACGTCCGCCACTCTTGCGTGCGTTTGCCGTCGCAAGCTCGCAACCCCCACGACCCCCCTGTCGCCCAGCGGTGTGTGCAGTATGTCGGCTGTAACCTTCCTCGGCGGCGCTCCGCGCGCCCCCCGCCTTCGGCGGCGCTCACCCCCTCGCCGCTCGCGCGCGATGGTATGGGTGTGGGCCTGGCAACATACTTTGCAACTTGCTTCAACACGAAGGGTTAACGGGCGGCGGCGGCGCGGGGACGGGGAAGTGGTTGCGGGAGAGGAGGAGGCTTTCGGAGCCAGGCGCGAGCTTATTCAACCTTCTCATGAGCCGCCAGTTAGACCAAACCCGATGGCACCCGTACGTTAACCCTCCTGTGTTGAGTTTCTGGCGGGCCCTTCTACGAAGATCCTGACCCTGACCGTCGCCGCCGCCGGGGCCGCCGGCGGGGCCCGCGGCGCACACGCTGGCGGCACATCTTCCGCCACGCGCACCGGTACCACCAGCACCACCACCGCCATCCCCGCGCCCGCAGCCATCGAGTACGCGCCCGCGCCCGAGGGCAGCGTGCAGCTGCCTCCGCCCGACACCACGGCGAGGCTGAGCAAACACCACAACAACAACACTCGTGTTCAAGCTGCTCTCTTTTCGCTTTCCCCTTTCTTCTCATTGAAGTTTGCGGCGGACTTTTTTCCCGTCTCCTGATTGGCCGAAATAATTTGCTTCGGGGGTGTCACACGAAGCGCGCGGCACAGGGCGGTTCGCCCCGGAAGCAAGGAAGCCAGAACGCGCGAATATCCCCCTCTTTGGTAAAACGTGCCGCAGAACCCGTCAGTAGGATGGGGGAATGGCGACAGGAACGATGAACGCGCGAGTGACGGCGAGAGACATATGCCAGCGCGCGCGCTGGTTTCCTTACAACCCGCCGTCTACGACTAGTGACTCTCTACGAAGCATGAGTGCGCGCGCGACCCGCGCTGCGAGGCTCCAACGCTCCATTAGATCGATGAGGTGGACGCCGCCACAGCTGCCGCGGCGCCTGACGCGGCGGCCGCGGCGGCCGCGGAGACCGCGTCCGCGGCCGCCGCGTCAGGAGTGACGGCATGGAGCGTCATCAGTCGCGTGCGTGCAGCTGCGTTGGCGCTTGGCGTTGGCGTTTGATCTTGGGCCGGGCATCTCCTCGCATCCTTTCTCCCGCCGGGTCGCGCGTGGGGCCTTTTTCGGCCGTAGTCTAGAGACGGGGTTGGCACTAGCGTTTCTAATCGATTTGTGGCAAAGTTTCAATCGATTATCGCGAACACCCCTCTCTCGGTTGGAAGTGAACTCCACTCATATTGTATCAACTTACGAGCATCGTATCTTAACTCTTGCCTTTTCATCTCAACTTGAACTGTGTGTATCCCACCTAATGACACAACCGCCAAAGCTTCCCCGACTGAAGACCAGGGACTTCCACTCGTCCACTCGTCCACCTCAGCCGTTGTCGTTACCGAAACGAACCAAAAAGTGCTTATGATGAGTTGAAAAGTGGACGAGGGAACTGTACGCCTTGAAGTTGCTCAAGTTAAGCCACCGCGGTATCACATTGCCCTTCTCATTTTCTCAGATATTCCCTTCATGTACCTGCCCATCACATAACGTTGCCCGTCTCATCTGCTGAATGCGCCCTTCATCTACCCGCCCCTACACCGCGGGCAGCCGCCAGCAGCCTCTCGAGCGGGTCCTCAGTGGCAGGCCTTCACCCCGTTCCTATTTTGTTTTTGGAGACCACCGAGTTATCGCAACTTATTACCTCGAAGTTGCATCAGTTAAGTTACCGAGGTATGGAGCGAGCGGCCCTGGCCAGCGGGCGCCGCAGCTGCCGCGCGTTCGCGCCCCCGGCGGAGGCCAAGGTGCGGTGCAAGCTGACACCAGTTCCGCCCGTGTTGAAGCTGCCTGGTTTAAGCTGTTCAAACTTAAGTACACGGCGACTGCGTTCAAGTTCTGCTTTGAATTTCAATTTCAACATAACAGATATTGCCTGGCACGTCATCGACACGCATTTCCAGAGTTAGACGGCATCATGTGACGTGGCGAGCCATGCCAGCCAGGCCGTAGGTACTGGTGGCCCTGTCCGAGCTGAGCCAGCTGTGCTGGGCCGCGCAGGCAGGTGCCGCGGACCGGCGCTCCATTTCTCTTTTCAGATGGTCTTGGCCGTTCGGCACTTCGGTAGTTTCAATTGGCTGTCACGGGTAATACGGGCAGTTGGGCAGTTGGGCAGTCACGTAATTGCCGTGGTGCTGGGGAAGGAGCGGGCGGCCCTCGGCTATGGTACATCCTGATGGATTCATCGTGCTCGCCACGTCACAGGATGTCATTTATAATAGTAGATGAGGGTCAACTAATGCATGTCATGACGTGGCGAGCACTGTCCTTGGGCGATGGGGATCACCACCGCGGCGGAGGCCCCCGATAAGTTCGGGCACGCCGGACACTCCGGACTTCGGACCGCGCCCAGCGGCGGGCAGGGGCCGGGCCAATCGTTCCCACAGTTTATCTCAGTAAACCACTCTCTCGATCAATCATATGAGGGCCTTGAAGGTCTCCGAAGACCCGGAGACTGGGTTTACGCTGAAAAGCGAACCAACAACTCAAGATCCTCTGAAAAGAAAACCACCGAGTGGCAAGGCCCTGGCGGCAGGCGGCTGTACCCCCTCACGCTCTACGCAATAACGTCCGCCACGGTGGTCGGCCTGACACCGGGGGCGTACAAGTACCTGCCGCACAGTCACGCGCTGCAGCCCGTGGGTTGCACTCAAGCGGCGGTGGCGGCGGCGGCGGCGGCGACCGGGGCGGGGGCGGCGGCGGGGGTGGGCACGGCGAAGGAGGGCGAGGTGGACGATACCTGCGACAATGCGCACCCCGACGTGCACCGCCTCCTGTCCGCCGCCTCGGTCCCGCAGGTGGCGTCCATGGCGCACCAGGAGTGGATCGATGGTGCCGCGCTCATCATGCTCATCTCCGGCAGGGCTGAATAAATGAAGTCAAATTAAGTCAGTGTGCATTTGGAGGCACCAGGCTTTCGCCCTAGCCCCCGATAAGAAGTGGGTAAGAGTCACATGTGCATGCATAAGGAGGCACCAGTCTTTCGCTCTGCCCCCCGTGTCAGTGAATGACGCTTCCGCATGTAATTGCGTGGCCCTGATCTCGGGCAACGAGGGCACCACCGCCGCGCACGGCGGGCTGTACCCCCGCTTCGCCCCCGACCTCGTCAGGTTCGAGGTGGGCATGGCAGGGCGCTGCAGGTTGTAACACGTATGTGCACACTGACACGTAAGAATTCATCATTGGCGATAGCGTGTCTGACGCAACGTGTGTGTGTGTGTGTTGCTCTGTGATCTTATCACGTGCTAATATATTGAAAGCGCCTGGTTTCGATAGGTCTATTTGTAACTCTAATATGAGCAAAGATATGAACTGCTTTCATGTTTTGCCTCCAAATTCAACTTGCGCCGCTACAGCATGGTGGCCGAAAACCTGATGCTGCAGACCACCGCGCTGGGCCTTGGCGGTACCCCCGTGGGAGCGTTCGACGCGGGCGAGGTGCGCGCTGTCATCGACCCCCCCGAGGCAGGACCGTCGAGTGCCACCGCCCGAGCCTCCACTCTCCACCCAGTGAAACTTGAACTTCGTGTGTCAGTGTGAGGTGTGAATCTTATAGCTTAAACTCAGTCTCCGTTATGATTAACCCCGGACTTCCCCGTAAAATGCCTGTCGACCAATCAGGGAACACATAAATTACCAGTCGTCCCGCTGTACAGTGCTGAAACGTGGCTGACTGGTATTAGGCCGTGCTCCGAGGCCGGGGAGGAGCCGATGCTGATGGTGGCGGTTGGGGTCCCGGAGGGGTGGGACCGCGAGGGCCCGAAGGACGAGGCCACCGTGGTCGAGTGAGTGGTCAGGTGAGTGGCAGGTGCTTTCCACATTTTCGGATCAGCTTGACCACTTTTTGCGGGACTCACTGGTTGGATTCACGGTTACAGTGACAAAAACTCCTCAGGTTGACCTGGAAAGTGGGAGAGTGTAAGCCCCTGGTGATTGGTCGAGTGAACGAATCAGACGACAAAGCGAAAGGTCGATGACCGAAACAAAATACCAAGTGAATGGTCGAGTGACCGAATCGAATGCCAATGTGAATGGGCAAGTGAAGGAATCAACAGACAATCACAAAACAGATGGCTGATGCGATGATCGCTACAACAATTGTACTATAGATACAATGTGCCGCTGCGCTGCGCTGGAGAAACTGTAGAACTGAATGTCCGAAGTACCAATGACGGACTGTACAATGCAAACGGAAAAGCACGAAGTGAAAAATGTAACATAAAACATGAAGCAACCAGTCATCAGGCAAATACACAGCGAGCATGAATAGACAAAAGAGCCTACGGCCTGACGGCGCAAACAATGAAAACACAATGACGACCAAGAAACTCGAGCTCAATAATTCGCTCGCCGAAAATTCGCGCACCTCTCGCAGTTTCCTTCCGAAATCTGTGTTTATGTTTATTCATGGAGAGCTCTCTATCCTTGATAGTGGGCCTAGCTTTACGTTACAACGTCTTCTGATAGTAATAGAGCTATGCGCGCCCGATGTTTTCTCAAAACCGTAATAACGTAATAATAGTCTGCTACTCACCCCCCGCCATTCCCACTCATCTTCCTTCGTACAAACTCCAAATTCCAATATACACATATATGCTACACAGTATCATAGGAAGCCATTCGATCAATCAGAAGCCAACCTCTTAAGTGTGCCGCGGTGATTCGGTCACCTCAAATGAATATATAAATACGCGGAGGCTAAACGTCTCACGTGGCGTGCCATCAGCCGCTAGAATGACGGAGGCCAACGCGGAAGCCCGGTGTCTCCTCATACACGCTGACGCCGCTAGAATGAATCCTGCCGCATTATAACTCACGCATCTACGAGTACTCGTACGATGACTCATACGGCAGAGCGTAGTGTCACAACGACTCAATCGACGTTGGCGAACGCTCCCGCTGGCAAACTCTTGAGCCACCTCAAAACCTCCAAGTGGGGGCTGATGGATAGTGCTCGCCACGTCATAGGTTGCCATTGAACTCAAGAAACGAGGGTTCAACATGCGTTTGATGACGTGGCGAGCACTATCTGACAGTCCCTACTTCCGAATGTCCACCTTCACCAGCGACTTGACCAACGTTGGCTGCGTTCCACCGGCAACCGTGTTCCCGTGCCCACTGCAGCACCTCCAGGTGCCCGGCCTCAGCGGCGTATGCACAGGTGACCGAATCCCACGGACAGTCGTGTTCCCGCGCACACTGCAACACGTGCAAGTGCCCGGCGCTCGCGGCTAACTCACTCAAGGGGCTTACACTCTTCCACTTTTCAGCTCAGCGTGAGCACTTTTCGTGTTGACGTGACCACTTTTGGTTGGCTATGTTGGGAGGTTTAGCGTACAGAATGGTCTCAGGTTGAGCTGAGAAGTGGACGCTTGCTGCGGCTTCAGTGACCCAAAACGGCTCAGGCTGAGTTGAGAAGTGGACGAGCGGAAGCGCCTGCCTCACACGTTCTCGAGTTCCACGGGCAGTCGTGCAGCCGCGCCTTGCCAAGTAGCGGCGCAAGTTGGAATTCAACTCAAGGTTTGCAAGCGGGTTGTCATACTTCAATTTCAAGCGCTGAGACTGGTGCCTGGTCAGTACTCCGTAATGTATCTAGTACTTCGTACTAGATGTAGTACGGTTGGAATTTGGTGATTTGGCCAAAAGTCATATGTGTTCTGGTGATTTGGCCAAAAGTCAGACGGTACTACAAGTACTACAAATTAGGACAGAACAGACCAGGCACTAGGCGCTGTCAACAGAGTAGCACGTGCTACGATCACAGAGCATCACACACGTGCCACAAGTATTACTATTCGTGCTTGCAAACACAGATTTCAACCTGCGTTGCCTTACCGCAACACGTCTAGGTGCCCGCCAGCAGCGGCATCGGAACAACGTTGGACACGTGCCACGGGCACTCGTGTGCCCACGTCAACTTCAACACCTCGAGGTGCCCGCCGTAAGCGGCGTCTGCACGTGTCCGCTCGCCTCACAATAAGGTCTGATGTAAAATGCTCACCATGTCATCAAACGCACTTTGAACCCTCGTATTTTGAGTTAAATGGAAATATATGACGTGGCGGGCACTATCCATTAGTCCCTAC
>Ga0307489_10000799_pt1 | contig 19929 bp, 38 predicted proteins | sample SB12metaG_FD_202247 | JGI IMG/M metagenome (GOLD analysis project Ga0307489, IMG submission 202247) | Sea-ice brine microbial communities from Beaufort Sea near Barrow, Alaska, United States - SB 1.2 | ecosystem: Environmental > Aquatic > Marine > Coastal | place: USA: Alaska | collected...
GCCTCCTCCTCCATCTCCTCCTCCGTCTCCTGCTCCTCCCCTGTTGGTTTTCACTGTCGCAACTGAAACCTCAACCATCCTACTAACCAACGTACCAATAATCACGTCGAGCCGAAAAGTCGACACACGTAAGTCCCTGAGTGGAGGATGCCCACAGGATGGAGCGCAGCAGCAGCGGCGGGGGTGGAGCGCATGTTCGCTCCGCCACGGCCGACGACGCAGAGGATGCGGCGTCGTACGACTCGGCTGGTGCGGGGCACGAGAACGGCGGCGGGGGTGGAGGCCGCGTCCGCCCTTCAATGACGCTCCCCGAGTTTGCATGGGGCGGGACGTGGGGCCCGACGCGCGCCTCCGCTGCACTTGTCGAGACCAACGAGCCCACGCATGCGTGCCACGCGTCCACGCTGCTGCACCTCAAGGGCGGGTATGTTATGATCGCGTACTTCGGAGGCACCTACGAGGCAGGGCATTGCACCAGTACACCTGCACCATTTCAAGTAAACTGTAAGATCTCTCATGCCCCACAAAAACGCCCCGCTAGCCTCGGTTCCGGTGGTGGTGGTGGTGGTGGTGGTGGTGGTGGTGGTGGTGGTGGTGTACCGGTGCACCATGATACCGGCGCTGGTGGTGCTGGTGGTGCCCAGGGCTGGTAGGCAGATAAACGCTTGCGCGTGTCTCCGGAGGCACCAGGCTTAATCACTGCCCCCCACTGATGACGAGCGTCCCACTGCATACCTCAAAGGTGCCTACGTTGCGCGTAAAGCAGGTTGTCCCTGAAAGCCTGACTGGAACTACTCAAGCTGTTAAAGACGACAATCCAATTCATACCTCAAAGTTGCTCGCTTTACTAGTTCGCTGACACGGAAATGGGACGTGTGCGAGGCCCTGTTGGTGGGGCGCGGAGGATGTGGGCATCTGGGTGGCCAAGCGTGCGCCCAACGGGGTGTGGAACACGCCCCTGCAGGCCGCCAAGGTAGGACCTGGCAGATGTTGTCAAGCTGTTGCCTGCCACGCCATTGGCGCAAACCGTGACACCTTTTTCCTTGAGTCAAATGGCATCCTATGGCGAGTGATAATGTTGGGCCTACTGCCCGCCACTGCATGTCGAACCTCTTGTCTTCAGTCGAATGGCATCCATTGACGTGGCGAGCAGCATCTACCATGCCCTACTCCAAGGTGCACCGCAGCGCTCCATACAACGGCAAGGGGCTGAAGCACAACGGGCCGTACAACAAGATGGAGCCGGTAGGGCCTGGCACATACTGCCCACCACGTCAACCAACTCACTCCGATCCCTCATATATTGATTTCTCTGGCGTCCTTTGACGTGGCGAGCAATATCTGCCAGGCCCTGCCCACCCTGCCCCAATGATCATGATATCCAGCAAAACGTTCTGAATGCTCGACAATTGAGTTTACAGGCATCATGTGACGTGGCGAGCAGTATCTGCCAGTCACTGAGAGCCGGCGCGGAACGGGGGGGAGCCGCACTGGAACCCGGTGCTGTGGTGCGCGGACGCGGGGACGGGGGAGAACGGCGGCGGCGACGGCGCCTATCACGGCATGGGGATGATTGAGAACAGGCACTTGACCAACGTTGAATCTCCTCCTCCTCCTCCGCGTGCCCGTATGCGGGGGCTGTTTAGAACAGGTGTTCGGCCCATGCTGTATCTCCTCCTCCTCCTCCGCGTGTCTGTATGAGGGGGGGGTCATTGAGAACGAGCACTCAACTGACGTTAGGTCTCTTCCTCCTCCTCCTCGCGTGTGTATGAGCGTTCACCCTGAAGGTAGCTCATGCTCCGAACTCGGTCGAGCACTTGTTCTCAATGACCCTCCTGCACGGCGAGTGCGCTGGCGACGTCATCCTGTACTTCAAGATGGGGTGGAAGATCCCCTTCTGGGAGAGCTACTCCACCCGCTCGCGCGACATGGGCGAGACTTGGAGCACGCCCTCGGAGCTGGTGCATGGCGACAAGGCAGGGCGTGGCAAATGTTGCCCGCCATGTCATAGGATGCCATTTGAACATAGTGGCGGGTTTGGTATTGAATCCAGGCTTCTCCACCATTGAGAACGCTCCAGTCCTAACCAAAAACCTGTGTTTACCCGGTATACTTTGGGAGCGGTCATTCTCTCAACCAAGCACAGCACGCCAACTCACAGGGACTAGTCATATCGACACTGAGTTGAACACTATACAGGAGGGTCTAAGGTGCGTTGGACGATGTGGCGAGCAATATCTGGTAGGCCCTGCGACAAGGGCGGGCGCGGGCCCGTGAAGAACAAGCCGATCGTGCTCGCCGACGGGCGGTGGGCGGCGCCGGCGAGCCTGGAAGGCGCCATGGGCCACGTGAAGAAGCAGTGGCGCCCCTTCGTGGACTTCTCTAACGACGGCGGCGTGACGTGGCGCCCGGGCCCCGCCATCCTCTCCCCCAATAACCCCGGATATGGCGCCATCCAACCCACCATATGGGAGACCAAGCCAGGTATGGGAGGTATTGAAAGCACACACTCCACCGACGTTGAATCTCCTCCTCCTCCTTCGCTTCATCCTCCTCCTCCTCCGTACGTCTCAAGCACTCGACCGAACTTGCATCTCCTCCTCCTTTTCTGCGCGTCTGTATGAGCATTCACCTTAAAGTAGGTCATAATCCGATCTCGGTCCGAGTGCTTATTCTCAACGACCTTCCCGCCAGGGCACATACATATGCTGATGCGCAGCTCGCGCGGTCGGATCATGTTCGTGTGGCGGTCGGACTCCATCGACAACGGCAGGACTTGGTCGCCAGCGCGACGGACTAAACTGCCCAACAACAACAGTGGATTGGACGTGGCAAGGGGTTGATTGGCAACAAGCACTCGACCGACGTTGAATCTCCTCCTCCTCCTCTTCAGCATACCCTCGTGTCTGCATGCGCAGTTACCCTTTAGGTGAGTCATGCACTGATCTCGGTCAAAATCTTATTCCCAATGACCCTCCCGCGTGGCGTACTTGCCCGAGAGCGGGACTCTGGTGCTGGCGTACAACCACGTGATGCATACGGTAGGGCCTGGCAGATAATTCACACCACGTCATCCAACACGTTTTGAACCCTGGTTCACTCAGTGAAAGGGCGACATGTCGCCCTGAGCTCGCAACGTGATTGGCTGTAAGACTGAATGCCCCCGTATAGTGTAAAGGGTGCAAGCTTTCTGGAGGGTCGGATTGCTACGTGCTTCTGGGTCGAACGGCTTCGACTCGATATCAAACCAGACGCTGAGTTCAAGTGCCATCCCATGACGTGGCGAGCAATATCTGCCAGGCCTTAGTCGACGGACAGCCGAAGCCCAATGCGGCTGGCCATTTCGGAGGACAACGGCGAGTCGTGGAGCGTGTACCACGACACGGATGTGGAGCAGGGGTCGGTGCGGGCGGGGCACGAGTACAGCTACATGGCGGCCGTGCCGTGGCCGCAAGATAGCGCGGAGGAGGGCGTCAGCATCTCTTACACCTGGCAGGGGGGTCATGTCGCCGTTCGAATTTCACCCGAGGCGCTACCAGGCGACCTATAATCTCTCTGCCTGTCCCCTTATTGACAAGAACCATTCGACCGACATTGTGTTTCGACGAATTATTGAGGCAGCGCATCTTTATGGGCACAAGCATTCACCCTGAAGGTAAGCCATTGTGCTCTCATCTCGGTTCGAGTGCATGTTTCGCAATGACCCTGCTGCGTGGCACCGGCGCCGCATCGCGTTCTTTTCCGTCTCGCTCAAGGACCTCAAGGCCATGTCCCGGCCGTATACCGACGAGTAAGTTTGTGCTGATAGGCGGGTTCCAAAATGGGTATGTGTGTCTGTGGCCGCCCGCCCACCCTTGCGGGGGGGGTCGTGGGGTGACTTTTCGTTGATTGTGATGGGCGTGTGACTGTGTAATATGGGTTGAGGTGTGTGTTGGGAGATTATCTGGTAGCCAGTTATGTAGTCGCTTCGAACGTAGCGTTTGAAGTTTGCGAAAATATGTTGCTTCTTATAAATGAATTATGCTGTGGCCAAACAATACCGTCGATCCTAAACGTGTACCCGCCCGCTCTGATCCGTGATCCCATCTCGCACGCCGCCCACCCCCGCCGCGCCCCCGCTTCCACCATGCAACCGCCAGCTCAGCCCTCGACCGCCCCGCAAGCCCCAAGCCCCCGCCCTGCCCCAGCCCTCGATATTACTTGAACTCGTCGTGGTACGAGTAGTTGTCCTCGTCACTCATCGCAGTGCTGTAGAACGCCATCAAGTAGGACCAGGCATACATTGCTCGCCACGTCATGGGATGCCATTCAACTCAGGGAATAAGGGTTCGAAACGCGTGTCGAGGACGCGGCAGGCAATATCTACCAGGCCCATTCAACACAAGGATGTGGTGGAAGCCGTGGTGGAAGCCGTGGTGGATGATGTGGTAAGTATTGTGGCGGAAGATGGAAAGGAGGAGGCGGCAGAGGGCTCTGCCATGGAGTTAGCGATCATCTCCGTGAGGTTGAGGCGCCCGTTCTTATCGCCGTCCGCCTCCCGCATCGTAGAGCTCCCCGGCCTATCGGTAGAAAAGGGTTTAGGGTTTAGGATTTGCCGGCAAAAAGCATCAGGCGGACGGCTTTTGACTCAAGAAACGAGTGTTGGCGAAAATGTCAAAGGACGTCCAAAGGGACACCCGCATCGTTGTGCTCACCGGCATATTCGTTGTAAAAGTTTAGGATTTAGGGTACTTGTGCTGGCAGCGTTCAACTGAAGAAACGAGAGTTGGCGAAATTGTTGCCGGAAGCTTGACAAGTCGAGCAAGTTGTGCCACGCCCCTACCCCATGAGGTGCTCCGCCGCGTCCGCCGCAGTGTCCTCCTCCGTCGGGTGCAGCTTCTTCATCGCCGCAGCGTTGGCACGCACCTCCTCGTAGGGCATGGAGGGAGTTGCTCGCCACGTCATAGGATGCCAAGTAACTCCCGAAACTAGGGTTCAAAGTGCGTTGGATGACGTGACGGGCAATATCTGCCAGGCCCGCACCTCCGCCGCCGTCACGTGCCCGTCCTTATCCGTGTCCAGCCCCTGCGACCCGGGCCACGTGAACAATGCATATCCACGTCATAGGACGCCATGTAATTCGACAAACGAGGGTTCAAGACGAGGTGGATGACGTGGCTGGAATCTGGGCCAAGTATAGACAATGCTCGCCACGTCATCGAATGCCATTTTACTCAAAAAACGAAGGTTCAACACGTGGTGACTGGCGTGGCGAGCCACACTAACCAGGTACTCAGCGTGCGGCACGTCACGGGATGCAACGTGACTCAGTAAACGAGGGTCGAAGACGTGGTGGATGACGTGGCTCCGCATGTATCACTCGTGCCTACCGTGAACACTTCGCGCGCCTTAGCCTCCCGCTTCTTCTCCTCCGCCTCGGGGTCATGCTCCATCGCCTCCTCCTGCCCGTCCTTGGCCTCCCCGTGCTCCTCCCCGTGATCCCCGTGCTCCCCGTCCTCTCCCGCTAGGGCCTGGCAGACACTGCTCGCCACGTCATGGAAAGCCACATCCATCTCCAAGTGGTTTTCAGGGGGCAGGGGGATGCGGCGACGCTCCTGATAATGTGAGGTGTACCAGTGCTTTCGACGCCATGCGATTTGACACAAGAGGCGAGGGTGTACAATGCGTTGGATGACAATGCGAGCAATGTCTGCCAGCCCCTACCCCCGCCCACGTTATGCTCCTCCAGCTCGTTATACATCCCGTCGAAAAACTCCGTGAAGTTCAGCTTGTGGTCGTGGTTCGTATCGTGATCTCTGATGTCCTGCTCGATGAGGTGCGCTATCAGCTTGGCGTTCACCCCCGACTCCTCAGGGTGCAGGAACATGTAGAACTCGTCCGCGTTCAGGCGCCCGTCATGGTTTGTGTCCGACAGCTGGCGGTAGGGCCCGGCAGATGTCGCTCGCCACGTTACAGGATGCCATTAAGCTCAAGAAACGCGGACGAGTCAACAACGTGGCGAGCACTGGTGGCGGACTGGGTGGGGTACAGTGAAGGCTACCGGCGGGGCCGAACACTCCATCCATGGCCGTCTGTGCACGGTGAAGCAGTGTACGGTAGACAGCTGCCGCAGCCTCATGCCGGAACAGGCCACTCGTTTCTGCTCACCAGCACCAGCACGGCATACTTCAAGTGTTCTGGCAGGCCCTACGTTGAAGGTCATGCGCGTGTTGCGAATCCACTTCTTGTTGTAGTCCTCCATGTGCTCCAGGTCATCGCCCTCCCCCGCGTCGATGCGCGTCTCGAAGTCCTCCTCCAGGTACTCCGTCACCCAGGGCCCTCACGCCGCGACATACCAAATTAACACCTCGAGGACGCTCAAGTCAAGGTGAGAGAGGGATGAGTGTGAGCCGGCTGCTCGTGCTCGATCATGCAAACCGCACATTATGTTTGTGCAGCACCTGACGCTTCCACACCGGTGATTCGTACCCCAATCTGCTGGCATTTATACCAAATTAACACATCGAAGACGCTCAAGTGCCAGCTGAACAGGGGCCAAGTGTGATAGTCGGCTGCTCGTGCTCGCCTCTGTGAACCACACACGAGGTTCGTAGCTCCCTCCTTCTACATATGGAGGCGTCTATCTCCTCGATGCTTCGACACAAAGGTCAAACACGGCACCAGCTGGGATGAGAGCCCCGCCTTGAGCGTGACGTACCCGTCCTTGTCGTTGTCGCTCGTCTCGAACTCACTCTTGGCGCGCCGCATGCTGCTGTTGCGGCCCTGCACCAGGTGCCACGTCTTCAACTCCGCCTTGGAGATGTGCCCGCGGGGCAGGGTCGGTTGTACTAAATGTTGCTCGCCGCGTCATCCTCCGCATGGTGTGTACCTGTGCGCCGCACTGTCTAGTGTACTAGTCTTGGCCGCGTTATCCTGCCTATAGTGTACTGGTGCCTGCCGCACCATCCACCGGCCGTCTGTTGTTTGCTGAACACCGCGCTCCTCAGCGCTCTGGAACAGTAGTATTTTGGCGGGCCTTACATCGACGACGGCAAGTCTGGAATGCCGAGCTCGGTTTGAGACTCTCGTTCGTCCACCCAGCGCTCAACAACAACCATCCAGTCATACCCATCCAGTCATACCCCGGTTGATGACAACAAACACAGGTGGCGGTCAAAATCTTGTTCCTCGTTCCCTGCCGTCGTGATCGACATCCATGAGCGGGAAGATCTCCTCGAGGCGCTTGGTGACGTTGAAGTCCGCGTACCCATCGTTGTAGTCGTGCCGCCAGTCGTCGTTGTCAAACTCGTCAAACTCGCCGTCAGTCAAGGTCAGCACGGGGCCTTGGCTTGATGGAATGAGTGTGTCGCAAGAAGGCGTACGGGTACACTGGTAGTCTATGAGCAGGTGTCCAGGAAACTTTCGGCCAGACCGGGAGGAGGATGCGGCGAGTATGCACGGGTACACTGGTGAACCATGAGCAATCAGTCAGGTTGAGCTGGAATACGAACACAGGTGCGGCTGCGGGTGGCGTTCAGAACTTGTTCCGCGAAGTGAGCTTTGGTTGATACTAGTAGTCCGCTGGGAGGAGACGGATGAGGACGATGCTGTGCACTGATGCACGATGAGCAGACATGCATGACTACCCAGGGCCTTGCCGTGATCATGCTCGTCCTCGTCGTGCCCGTACCCGCCGCCGAACCCATGGCCATCGTCGCCCATGCGCTCCTCCCCCACATCAACGCCATTTACGTTCACCGCCACGTCCTTGCCCTCGCCGCCCGGGAAGACCTTACGTGCCTCCGAGACAGTGACAGCGCACTGCAGCACGGCCACGAACAGCGCGGCGTAGATCGCCATGCGTGTGCACCCATGGACCCCCATCGCTCTCCCTTGGACGCTCGATCGTTTGGCGCGAAAGAGATCGCGCTTTTGTCGGCCGCGGAGTCGAGAGGTGCCCAGTGCTCAGCAGGCGGCGGCGGTGGTCGAGTCGCGCCGACGCGACTTGCAGCTTGGACGACGCGCGTCGGCTCCTTGCGCGGCGTTAACGTCGCGTGCTCTCTTGATGTTGCGGCGTCGGGGCGCTCGCTATGTGGTGCGCGCCGCGGGTTGACCGCCGCTTCCTTGCGCTGTTTCTTGACGGGTCACAAGTTCTGACTGGATCGCATACGTGAATGTGCACCGGTACACTGTTCTCCGATTCGCTGACCACAGCGTCATAGGGATAGAAGCACTCGCCTGCGGGCGCGAAGCGCGCGGATGACGGGGCGGTGTAGGGTTTGGGGTTTGAGGTTCTAGGGTTTAGGTTTTGGCCATATTCCTTTTCACGACACCTGTCGTGCGCCGTCACAACTTCGCACGATGGCTGCCATCTGCCAAGCGACCCTCGGCGCCGCCCTGCGCGCGCCAATGCGCGCGCCGGTCCGCCGCGCGCGCTCCGTCACCGTCCGCGCGATGGCCGGCGGGCGCACCGTCATCAACACCGACAAGGCGCCGGCCGCGCTCGGCCCGTACTCCCAGGCCAACAGGGTACGATCCCGATGGCACGCCTGGCGACTGCGCGACTTCCCTTGGAGTGGTTGACGTGATGACGTCCTGGATGGACGTCTGCCGGCTCCGTGCTGGCTAGCACGTGTTGTACCGCCCCACACGCAAGAACTTTCCCCCGCATGGCGACGGTTGTATCTAGACGAAGAGACAACCACCCACCAAGCTCTAGAGACGATGTTTGGTCGGGATTGAGTCTGGTTGTTTCGGCCGAGGACAACCGTCGTGGAGGGGCTTTGTTGGACAGTCGGTGCCGCCACCGCTACCTCTGCCTCGGTCATGTGCGCAAGCCCATGCGCGGCGATGAAGATGAGCAATACTAGACTTCCCAGTGGCACATCACGCCGCCCCCCGCTGCACTGCGGCGCGCGCGGCTAACTCAACCACAAGGGCCTCAGACTAAAGCCATTTACTTTCTCATCGCGGGATGGTGCAGGCTGGCGACACTCTGTACGTGTCAGGGCAAATCGGGCTGACGCTGGACATGAAGTTCGCGGGGGACACCATCGAGGTAGGGACGGATGGATAGTCATCAGTTCTATGACGAATGGCATCCTTGACGTGGCGAGCACGATCCATCAGTCCCGTGACGCAGCGAGCACTATCCGTCAGTCCCTACATAGCGGAGCAGACGGAGCAGGTGATGACCAACATGGGCGAGATTCTGAAGGCGGCGGGCACGGACTTCAGCTCGGTCGTCAAGACCACCATCCTGTGAGTGCCCGTGCCCACGGGGTGCCAAGCAGTACCACAGCTTCCATTCCTCCTGTCCCATGCTCGCTGCTCCCTCGTGTCCTCCTGTCATTAGCACGGCGATATCAGTGTGTCGTCAAGACCATTATCCTGTGAGTGCCCGTGTCCACCGGATGCCCAGCAGTGAAGCACAGTTACCCGACAGCAGTGCCCAGAGAGTGCCAGCACCCACCGGGTGCCCAGCAGTGGGCAGAACCAATTTGGCAGTGCCCAAGAGAACGCCCGGTGGTGCTCCAGCATTCATCCATCCTACCGATTGTTCCTCCGCTTTCTCCCGTCAACCACTCCTCTGGGCCTGAGAATCCATCTCATTTCGTTGTGTCAAAGCGTGTTGATGATACCATACCTCTTGTCCCTCGTGGACGCTGAAATTACACATTGATGTAACACAAATGGTGCCCTTCCACTGAACGGTTTGACAACACAAGCGAAGAAAGAGAATACTCATCCAATCATCCCACATTATACATCAACCTGAGCGCCCGGCTGCCTCTCGCCAATCGACTCAAGTTCCACTCACTTTCGTCATTGCCAAGTTGTCGTTGGACTGAGCGCCCGCCCCCCTCTCCGCCTCCTCCTCCCGTGCCGTAGGCTTTCGGACATGGCCGACTTCAAGACGGTGAACGAGATCTACGGCAAGCGGTTCCCGAATGACCCGCCCGCTCGCGCCACCTTTGCGGCAGGGCACTTGTCCAATTTGCAGCTCAACCTGAGCCGTTTTGTCACTGAAACCATCCAACGTACACTACCGAATGCGCTCACGTCAAGCCGGAAAGTGGACGAGTGTTTGCCCCTACTTCGCGGTCAAGACCCTGCCCCTCAACGCGCTCGTCGAGATCGACTGCACCGCATTCCTGGGTTAAGCAGTTTGACACTCGACACGCCACCTAGATGTTTCATTACCCTCATCTATATTCTTTGGACGTCCACCTCCCCATATGTTTTGGATGACGCTGACTTCCCTAGCTTTGCAATTAAAATAATACTAATAATTGAATAATACACCGTTGTCGACGAGCACGGGAACGGACACAGTGTGGAGCTCGACAGCAGCAATGTTATTGTATGTGACATTACAATGCGATCAAAGATGTCCCTCCAGCGGATGGGGCTGAATTAAAGTCGACATTGTGTGTCATGTGAGGTTGTGAGCACCTAGCTAGGGGATCGATGAACTTGGGTTATAAAGAGTTCTGTGTCGCCACCGCCGCCGCCGCCATTGCCGCCGTCGCCACCGCCCCCGTCGCCCCCAGCGGCATTCGTCGCCACCGTCGCCGCCGCCACCGCCGTGGCCGCTGCTCGTGGTCATTTGTCAGCGCGCGCCCCACGTCGGCCTCGAGGTCCGCGCAGGGCCTCCTCGATGGCCGCGCGGGCGCTGGCGAACGCGGGCAGCAACCGTGCAGCGAGCCGCGCCGCCGCCCGACCAGATTGAGTGTCATCGAAGTGCCCGGCCAGCCGCCCGCCGCTGCCGACCGTGGCATTTTGACGGAATGGACTTGACGACAGTCTTTTAGGGGTGCCGAGGTGGAGGTATGGCAGGCAAACTTCTGTCAAAGTACACGTGGCGGCGTAGCTTGGCATATTTTGCCGCGCGAGCACCCCGCCCCAGCCGCGCCGCCGGTCGTCAGGGATGTCACGCAAGAAGTTCACCCCGCGGCTCAGCGATGGGGGCTCTGCACTCGAACAGCAGCGCGCCGCCGCACCCGCCTTCGCGCCCGCGCCCCCGCCCGCGCCTCACCCCAACGCCCCTTCAGTGGGGGCTGGGGCCTCTGGGCCGTCCGGGGTAACAATATAACTAGAGAAGGAGGAGGAGGAGGAGGAGGAGGGGCCGCGGCGAGACGGGGCGGCGCCCGAGCCCGCGCCGGTGCCGGTGTCCGGGCGGCGCGCCGGCCTCGCAGCCGTGCCCGCGCCTGCACCCGCGCCTCACCACCACGTCGCTGCTGGGGGGGGGCGGGGGGCTCTGGTGTAACTCAAGTGCAAGAGGGGGCACAGGTTGATACTCTGGGGCAGCAGCGAGACCGGCTGGCGCTGGCGCTGGCGCACGGGCCCGTGCGGTTGGACGCGCACAACACAGCCGAACGCACGTTCGGGGAGGACACGGACGGCAACAATGAGAGGGAGGAGGAGGTCCGACAGGCAGAGGGAGGGGGGAACGGGCGGGGAGGCGGGGCTGGTGCTGCTGGCATGGGGGGCGACGACGGGGGGACGCGCGAGAGTACCTCGCCGGAGCACCCCTGCGGACATGGTTGCTCGGGCGAAGCGGGGGCGAGACGATGTCGCAGCCGACGACGTCGTCACGGATGCGTCTGCACCGAAGTGGGCAAGTGCCACAGGAGGCGTCCAGGCTGGAAAGTCAGGGCGCCACGGCGTGTCGGAGCTCAAGGGAAACAATATAAATAGGGACACCCCGTGGCTGAAATGGCACGCGCGACTGTATCTACCTGGCGACATCGAACTCGTACTCGGCCTCTTCTCGAACGCGGACGACGCTGCCCGGGCGTACGACGCGGAGGTGAGCCCGTCCCCCCTGTCATGGGCACCTGACCCCCCTGTCATGGGCACCTAACCCCCCAATAATGGGCACCTGACCTCTCTGTCGTGGGCATATGACCCCCCTTCAATGGGCACCTGAATCCCCTGTTTCAGGCACCTGAGCCCCCTGTAATGGGTACCTGACCCCCCTTGAGCGTTATTTGCTTGACCCTCGTGGGAGGTTCGGCGGCGCGGTTGGGCGCACGTGAAGCCGCTCAACTTCCCGCAGCCGGAGGAGCTGGCGCGAGCCGGGCAGCGCTGCGACGAGCAGGACATCCCGCTGCTGTCACTGTCGCTCGCATCGGAGCCGCGTGCCGCTACCCAGGGCTCCGCCGCCGCCGCACAGGATGCTTCGGCTCAGCGGCCGCCGCAGCTCGGTGCCAAAAAGCCTGGCAAGAGTGGGTTCTTCGGCGTATCGAAAAATGCTCAAAAATGTAACAAGTCAACACCATGGTAGGGCGGTGCAGGCTGAAACGTGTTAAAACGTGTTGAAAGCGCCTGAATTCAGCGCTTGAAACGATTATATAGTGAAACGCTTTCAAACTTTGCTTTCGATTTCAACTTGCGCCTCTAGACCGTGGCTGGCACTCATGCACGTGTCCGGCACTAGGTAGGGCGGTGCAGGTTGCCCCTATCAACCCCACGTTGAAAGCGCCTGAAAGCAAAGCGCTTGAAACTAGGACAAAAGAAATTGCTTTCAAACTTTGGTTTCAATTTCAACTTGCGCCGCTGCAAATAGAGACGTGTACAAAATCGGTTTCTTCGCCACCAAGGTAGGGCAGTGCAAGTTGATCCCAGTTGACTCAAGGTTGACATCGGGTTGACTGCGCTTGATGTCAGCGCTTGAAGTTAAAATGTGACGAGCCGCTTTCAATTCATACTCGCGCCGCTACACCAAGGAGGAGGCCGCCCGGGCGTACGACGCGGAGGTGCGGCGGCGCGGGTGGACGCACCTCAACTTCTCGGATCCGGTAGACGACGCCACGCCGCCGCCGGGGCGCCCGGTCCTGACCGAGGTTGAGGTGCCAGGTGATTGAATACGTCGACGCAGCCACCAGTGGACTGATGCGTATCCAGGAGGAGGATGCACGACGCACTGACATGTGACACGCACGCAACACCCTCATCGTAGAATGAATGAGGGCCCCGACGTGCACGTAGTCTAACCCACCCTGGCGGTGATTGAACGAACGTACGTCGACATACGATAACGAATTGAAAGAATAAAACATGTTAAACTTCATCCACATGGTTGCGCACCAGCAAGCCGCTCGCGCGAGGCGCACGGGCGGGCGTGGGGCTTCATGTGTCAGTTCAATCAATCAATAGGTGTAGTATTAATAAGGGGGGCGGGGTGTTTTTTACAAGGGAAGGGTATCGCAAGCGCAAATAAGCAAAACTCATGTCATCCTTTCAATTCCAAATCATGTCAGGGTGACAGAGTCGTCCGAGTGACGGTCTGTTCACTCGTCCTTGGTGGCCTTCTTCTTGCCGACGCGGTAGGAGCCGGTGACGATAGCGTGGTCGCGCTCGTAGGGCTCGAGAGTCAGCTGCTCCGCGGGCTTGAACTGTAAATACCGGGGGATAATGGAATGCACGTCAGCCTCAAGTTGATAGGACATTGGTGTGACAGACCGATGACAGGTTTTAGTCCGAAGCATGTCAGCCTTGCGCTGACGGAACAAGACGTGGGTGTGACAAGACAAGAAGTTCAAGTTCGCCAATGATTGCATATAGTATAGTAGTTGTTGTGCTTGTGCTCCTGAAGGTGGAAAAGGACGAGCAGAAGGATCAGAAGGAGGAGGAGGAGGAGGTGGAGGAGGAGGACGAAGAGCAGAAGGAGGACGAGGAGGAGCAGAAGCAGAAGGAGTAGGAGGTCGAGGAGGAGGAGGAGCGGAAGTTGGAGTGGAGGAGGAGTGGAGGAGGAAGAGAAGGTTGCGAGGGAGGAGATTTGTTTTTCTCGATGGAGGAGGTTCCGAGGGAGGAGGTTGCGAGGGAGGTGGGAGGAGGAGGATGTGTAGAAGGAGGAGGAGGTTGCGAGGGAGTCTCATCACCTGCTCCTGCTGCAGCTTCTTGACCTCGCGCGCGAACACCGCCTCGGCCGGCACCGTGGAGTCGATGCAGTTCGCCTTGATGGAGATGATGAAGTTGCCGCCTGTTTTCAGGGTCGAAAGAATACTGCTCGCCACGTGAGAGCACGCCACGCACCTCACGAAACGAGGTTTCAAAACGCGCGTCGATACAGTGGCGGGCAACAGGCCTGGCAGATATTGCTCGGCATGTCGTAAGATCCCGTCTAACACAAGACACAAGAACTCGCATTGAGTGTTGATGACGTGTTGGCTGAGTGGCAGGCAATGTTTGCTTGTCCCTGGTGCGCGCCAAATCAAAGGATGCCACGTAATTCAAGTAACAAGGGCTCAAATGTGTGTCGATGACGTGGCGGGCAATATCGCAATATCTGCCAGGTCCTACCAGGCTTGAGGAAGTACTGCGCGTTGAGTGCCACAATGCGCGCCTGGTCCGGCTGCGCCACATCCGCGAAGATGGTGTCGCACATGCCCACCAGCATGCGGTACTTTTGCGGGTGACGCGCATCCTCAATTATGGGAATCACGTTGGTGCGCTTCTTGGCCATGTTTACCAGATCGCGGCCGGGCAGGAAGGTCATTGCGAACAAGCGTGAGCACCGTTGAGAACAAGCATGAGCGCTTCAACCGATGTGATGGCAGAGCATGAATACCTTGAATAATTTGACAGCTTAAGACCACCCCCTTAGACCAACTCGGGCACAGATTCAGGTTTTGCTGGGTGCCACTCAGGGCACCCTGTTGAATCCGGCGGGACTTGAACCCGCGAGTACATAGTACAGTGGTTGACTTCTGACGAAATCAATTATAACATGAAGCAGGAGAGGGAAGAGGTAAGAGGAGGAGAAGGAGCAGAAGGAGGAGAAGGAGAAGGAGGAGAAGGAGGAGAAGGAGGAGATTCAACTTCGGTCGAGTGCTCGTTCACAATGACCCCCCTACCAGGGCGGTGCGAGAACTCGACCGCGTACACCAGCCCCTCCGGCCCCACAACGTCGGAGCAGTGCGACACAGTCGTGCCCGCCGCGGCGCCCAGGTACAAAAGCTTGGTGCCGGGCTTGATGTAGATGTTGTCCAGGCCACCGAGGATACCCGCAGCCACCGTAGCATAGCGGCGCAAGCAGCAGTTGAAAGGAAAGTTGGAAGCAGTTTTCGTATGGACTTCAGAAAGTCGGGAAGCAATTTTTCGTATGAGTTTCAGCGTTTAGTTCCAGGCAAAGATTTTGACAACTTAAGACCACCCCCTTAGACCAACTCGGGCACAGATTCAGTTTGCATTCCTCATGGAGGAGGAGGTTGATGAATCCGGCGGGACTTGAACCCGCGAGTACATAGTACAGTGGTTGACTTCTGACAAAATCAATTAGAAACAGGAAATGACGGCGCAACGAATAGCTGATTTCGTTTATACCGCGATCAAAACCGTTATCAAGTTGCAGCACCCTACCTTGGAGCGGAAGGGGTTCCACACGCGGTACTCCGTCTTGCCGCCGTCCTCGGTGTCCACGCTGATGCGCTTCTCGCCGTACACGCTCTCCCCCACCACCATGTTCTTCGTCACCAAAGCGTCCTTCAAAAAGAGCCAGAAATCACGTCGCGTCGAGGTCAACTTCAGATTCGACGATTGAGTCATCGGGACCTCCAGCGAAAGCACAACTTGAGATGCATCGAGGTGTCAGTGGTCCCTCGCAGCGTTGTAGCGCACTTCGGTGGAAGCAAAACTTGAGGAGTCACCCTGGTATCAAACGTTCCCGTGGAAGCTCAATTTGTGGTTCATCCAGGTTCGGCAGTACCCGGGAAGCATGAGAAACATTGAGATGTCCAGTGGAACAACTGCCAGTGTATTCAGGTTGAGCTATGAAAGGGTTCTGGTGCAAGGCCCCGCCTCCTTGCCGCGCGCTACGAAGATGCCCTCGTGGCGATGCTTCTCCACCACCACCTTGGCACCACCCTTCATACCGCCACGCCCGCCGCGGCCGCCATCACGGCCCCCGCGGCCACCCCCACGCCCGCCATCGCGGCCCCCACCGCGGCCACCCCGGCCAGCGTCGCGGCCCCCGCGGCCGCCGCCGCGGCCACCATCACGTCCGCCGCGCCCGCCTGGGGAGGCACCTGTCAAATCGAACAGTCAGGGTGTGCGGCGTCAGTACTCTAGTCGGTGGTGTGACACTGTGTGCCAGCAATCTAAAACAACAACTGCAGTTCAATCGCATCGAAGCTGCCCAGACGACGCGAGCTTCTGTCGCCGCAGCGCAGCACCCGCCGCTCTTGCGCGCTGCGCACGAGCTCACACGGCAGGGTATTTCACCGTTCTCCTTCCGCCAGGCAGCGACGGATGGCGCAAGAGCAGCCCCCCACAACACCAAAAGTTCGCCCACTCCGCCGCACTTCGCTCCGCCGACGAAAGCGCATGTCCGACACGGCGGCCGGCTGACACCGCCACCGGCGCCCCCGAGCTACCGCGCCGCCGGACGATGCGTCAATCGGTCGCACATCAAAGTATACGGGATGCACGAGGCATGTGTGGTATAGGGGACGCACCGCGGCCGCCGCCACGTCCGCCGTCACGCCCGCCGCGCCCGCCGGGTGAGAAACCTGCGATGGAAAGTAGGAGAGGCGGCGCCGTCAGCAAAAGCAATCAGCTGGCGAAGGCGCGAGCGTGCGCTACGACACGGCGGGAAGTGACGCGGTACTCGCCGCTGCAACCGCGTTGACACACGTATCGCCCATCGCATGTGGATGACCCGCCGCCGCTGGGGGGGGACACGCGCGGCGCCGCGTCTCTCCACGGAAGCCGGGCGCGTGGAGAGGCGGCGGCGGCGGCCGGGAAAGATGTACCATCCGACCTCCACAAAATATTGGAGGTTAAATCGTTTCCGGTTACGGACTCGCCACGCACCGCGGCCGCCGCTGGGAGGTCCACCGCCGCGTCCGGACATCTTAGCTGCCGGAGTTGGAAGACCGAGTTGCTGCTGTGTCGAGTTGCGCTTCGACGGCGCTAACAGAATGCCGGCACTGCAGGCGATGCGCCAAAACTCAAGATTTATTTTTCCATTCCGTCAAAATGACACGGTCGGCAGCGGCAGGCGCTGCTGGCCGGGCACCTAAACTCCACAACTTCGATACCACTCGCACTCAATCTCAGCGGTGCACCAACGCGTCCGCTCATCCCATGGGCAGTCGAGCTCCCGCGCCCACTGTCGCACATCCTCTGCGCTCTTAGCGGCGTACGTACGACCTAGTTGGAGGTGCTCAGCGGATGCTCCGCACGAGCGCGAGGAACCTCTGGCATGTCGCCACCACGCCTGCCACGAACCGCTGCTCGGTGGCCGCGTCGAAACGCTCGAATCCTTCGTCGTCCTCGAAATCTTGCCGGCGGTGCGCGCACATTCTGGTCGGAACAGACATGTCCGGGTCCAACACACCGGCAAGCTTCACCTCTAGCCAGGGGCTTTCATTCCGTCAAAATGCCACGGTCGGCAGCGGCAGGCGGCTGGCGGGGCGCTTCTAAACTCCACAACTTCGATACCACTCGCACTCAATCTCAGCGGGGCACCAATGCGTCCGCTCATCCCATGGGCAGTCGGCCTCCCGCGCACACTGCCGCACATCCACGGCGCTCTTATCGGCGTATGTACACCGTTGGTGGGGGTGCTCAGCGGATGCTCCGCACGAGCGCGAGGAACCTCTGGCATGTCGCCACCACGCCTGCCACGAATCTCTGCTCGGTGGCAGCGTCGAAACGCTCGAAGCCTTCGTCGTCCTCGAAATCTTGCCGGCGGTGCGCGCACCAGCGGCTTACACACGTCCACGTTCCAGCTCAACATTAACGCTTCTGTGGGGTGCATTGGGCGTGCTCTGTAACATCAATGGCTCAGGATGAGTTGAGAAGTGGACGAGTGTAAGCCCCTACCGTGCACATTCTCGCCGGAACAGACATGGCCGGGTCCAACACACCGGCAAGCTTCACCGCTGGCCAGGGACTTCCACTCGTCCATTATTTTTTACCTGAGCCGTCTCTGATCTCTATACGCACTGAACGTCATCCACAAAAAGTGCTTACGTCAAGCCGAAAAGTCTGTGGACGAGTGTAAGCTCCTGCTTCAAGCACGACGCGTGCCATTTGTGTGTTGGCGAACGCGCTGAGCAACGAAGACTCGGCTGCATCGGCGGTGCAGCAGGGTCCCTGGCCGAGCATGATGCTCTCGCGGCAGGGTTGGAACATTGGAAACATTGGAAACATTGGAAACATTGGAAACATTGGAAACATTGAAAACATTGGAAACATTGGAAACATTGGAAACATTGGAAACATTGGAAACATTGGAAACATTGGAAACAAGCACACAACCGATATCGGAGCACGGCTTACTTTCAGGTTTAACAGACGACGCGCAGATGAGGTTCAGCGTCGGTCGAGTGCTTGTCGCCAATTACCCTCCTACCTCGACGTACGGTTCGAGGCCGCTGTCAGCGAAGCGGGGACGTCCGAAGCTGTGAAGTTGTGCGTCAAAACGCGCGGTCAGCTCTTTGCCGGAAGTGGTGTAGTTGAAGACTCCAGCCGCCTTCTCTACCTTCATACGATCCCCAGATTAAGGCCATCTGACCGTTCCCTGTTCGTTTCAGAATACAGAATGGCAACTGTCAGTGGTTTGCTGGTTTCATGGACAACACAACACGGGGACAGGGCGAAAGCCTGGTGCCACCCCCCCATTAGTCGCGGAAGCGTCTCTCTCTCTCAGACACGGGGACACGGCGAATGCCTGGTTCCTCCGCATACACGCGGAAGCGTTTCTCTCCTCAGTGAGTCCTCACGGAAACAACAGCTCAAGTTGCACTGCAAAGGGGACGATTGTAAGCCCCTACTCCAGATGCATACATTGACGCGCCGTCATTGTGCAGCAGTACCCCAGGATCCTCGATGCAGCGGCGCAAGTTGAAGTATACACGTGGGGTCACCCTGGAGTCAATCTGGGGTCAATCCGGGGTCAACCTGCACCACCCTACCTCGGCGACGACGACGAAGCCCTTGCAGGAGGGTCATTGAGAACTTAGAACACGCACTCGGCCGAGATCGGAGCAAGTTTTACCTTCAGGGTAAATGCTCAGACTGACGGGCTCGCCCGATATCGAAGCATGACTCACCTTCAGGGTGATGGAATGCTCATACTGACATGCGGTGTACACTGAGGAGGAGGAGGAGGAGGAGGAGGAGGAGGAGGATGAGGAGGAGGAGATGCATGGTCGGGCGAGTGCTTGTTCTCATCAACCCCCCTGCCGCGGGAAGCAGCTCCAACTTGACGAAGCGTTTGAGTCCGCAGTGGGGTTCGTTGTTCGGGTAGTCGTGGATCTCCCGCTCGCCCCCCGTGCCGCCCCATATTCAGAGCCTTACTACACTCGTAGCTTAACTTGCACCGCCGAGTACACTTCTTGGGCTCAACTTCGAGCCACTAAGTGGGGATGAATCCAGAGAGTGGCTCCGTCGGGGACAGAACCAGCACAGCTATCCCAAGGCGACAAGGCTTCAAGGCTGGCAGTGACGTGATCTGAAGAGGGAAGGAGGAACGAGTGTCGTGAGGGCCCTGCCCAAAAAACGATGAACCAGCGCGGCTTCAGGCCCCGCAGCAGCGGCCTCGCGAGCGCCGCCGCCGCCCGCTCGGTGCCCGCCAGCCATGGTCTGTCACCCGTCCACTTTTCGGCTTGGCGTGAGCACTCTGAGTATCAAGTATGAACGTTGGGTGGTTTCAGTGGATTTCGGTGACAAGAGCCGAAGAGCGGCTCAGGTTGAGCTGCGAAGTGGACGAGTGCAAGCCCCTGCCGCCAGCGCCGCCAGCGTGCGATGGTCGTAGCCCAGGTAGTCCTCCAGGTGCATCAACAGCTTCGCCATGCTTCCGACCTCTGCCGCCCCGCACAACTAGAGACACACGACGAATTGTTGAGTTTTTACGAAAAAATCGGTTTTTCGATACTCCCAGCAGACGGAAATATGTATACCCTAGCCGGGCTAGAGAGAGCGACCGGGGCGTGTGTG
>Ga0307489_10000800_pt1 | contig 19926 bp, 19 predicted proteins | sample SB12metaG_FD_202247 | JGI IMG/M metagenome (GOLD analysis project Ga0307489, IMG submission 202247) | Sea-ice brine microbial communities from Beaufort Sea near Barrow, Alaska, United States - SB 1.2 | ecosystem: Environmental > Aquatic > Marine > Coastal | place: USA: Alaska | collected...
CTGCATCTGGCTCGCCACGTCGTCCAGAATCTGGTCCACCGCCATCTCGTCCATCCCGGCGGGCAGGCGCGCGGCGAGCGAGGCACGCATCTTGCCCAGCTTGGTGCACGGCCCACCGCCCGGCGTGCTGTCAGTGAGGGTAGTGAACGACCGCCAAAGTTCCGTAGGGTTGACGCGCCCGGGCACCGCCGCGTTGGCAACCACCACGGCGGCCATCGCGCTGCGCGTCAGCGCCGTCAGTGGGTCGTCAGTGACAGTGTAGCTCACCTCGAACGGCATCTCCTCCTCCGCGTCGCCGCCGCGCGCACCCCCCGCGCGCCGCCGCTGCGCCACGAACGCCGTAACCTTGGACACCGGCGTGGGCAGGCGCGTGTCGTAGGGCCCAACGATGAAGCCCACGAAGGGGTCCACCCCTGTTTTGTCATCGCGGAACAGGCTCTGGTAGTTGAGCTGGTTGACGATGTCCACGCCGCTCGGGGTGGGCTCGAACACGGGGTGCGAGTGGTACCACCCCACCACCGTCAGCCCCAGCGCCTCCACCGCCGTCTGCAGCTCCACCTCTGCCAACGGGTCCATCTCCACATCCATCCCTGACGCCACGCCGCGCCCCGGAAACGCGCGCTCGATGCGGATGGTGCGCGAGCCTGGGTCCCACGCGCCACCCAGGTACCCGATCACCTCGTTGGTGCACAAGTGTGCGTGCAGGTCCATGATGAGCAGCGCACTGGGCGCCACGATGAGCTTGAACGGTTGCGCGCCCGTTGCGCCGCTGCCCGCCACGCTAGGCGCGAAGCGACACATCTCGTGCAGGTCCAGGGTGCCGCCACCAGCGTCGCGGTATACTGGACCGCCCGCTGCCGCGCCCAACGCCACCTCGCGTCGTGGCCGGTTTCGCGCGTACTCGGTGGGCTCGCAGGGCTTGAGGCTCTTCTTTGTCGCCATGGCTCCGCCCGCCGCATCTTTCAGCGGCTTTGGCATCGCCGCCTTCTCCTCCGTCTTGTCTGCCTTAGCCGATGCATTCCTGTCCGCCTCCGCGGCCGCCGCGGCGGAGGCCTCCTCCGAGAGCAGCCCCGCGCCGGACGCGTCGCCACCCGCCGCGGTGATCTTGTTGAGCGTGTCGGGCTTGAAGCCGTACTGCCTGGCGGTGGGGGAGTTGAGGTCCAACGGCTTGCCGGACAGCGTGTACCCCTCGCCCGACGCCGCCACGGCGCGCGGCAGAGCCTTGCCCTGCAGGCACAGCTTGATGAAGTACTTCTGAGCGTGGCTGGTGAAAGACTTTGCGTCGCGCGTCCCAACGTGCTCCGCGCACTTTTGCCATATGCGGCCATGTAGCTCCAGCGCCTCACAGAACAGCCGCTCCTCGTCCTCCGTCCAAGCCCGCGGCACCGCGCGCGTCTTGCCTATGTCCTTGCGCTTCCGCCGCCCGTTCGCGGTGAGCTCCTCCTTCTCCTCCCCACCATCATTCCCACCCCCTTCACCGCCTGCCCCGCCTTTCCCGCCGCCGCCGGAGCCGCCCTTCTTTGGCATTTTTGCCTTCGTCGGCGCCCGCACTGCCTTCGCCACCTTCTCGACCTTGGGCTCCTTCATCCCCTTGGGCTGCTTCTTTTTCTTGGGCTGCCTGCCCGCGGGTAGTGATCTCGATTCGACACACCCAGGGGATCAAGGATTCTGTACAAGCGAAATCGGAACTTTCCTTCCCCCGTCCGTGTGCAACACCGAGTGTGCGCAGTGGCGGATGGTTCCGACAATCTGTGCCGGGTGTGTGTGAGCGGGGTGTGAAGCAAGCGTGTAGGGCACTCGCCGGCACAGTCCAAGTGGCGAGAAGTTCTCCGCGTGGCCGCGTGTGCGGCACGGAGCGACGCCGTTTGCCCCAATGGCGCAAAACGCGGGGTATTTCTAGTCAAGGTATTCTGTGCAACTGAAGTACCGGTAGCTCTATGGCTACATACTGTGGATTTCGCCTTGGACAGAATCCTAACGATAGGACGTCTAGCGACCCACGCCTGCCCGCCGGCTTCATTCCCACGTCGCTTCGGTGGCGATCCCACGCCCGCACGTGGGGGTAGGATGGCAATGTGAGCGTCGTGGGGCGGGAAGGGGGCCTGGAGTTGCGGCTCCGAAATCTAATAGTTAGTAGATTGGAAGGCGCAGGCGAAGGGTGTGGTTTATTTACTCTGAAAAGGAGAGGGGACCGATCTGCTTGGGGGATTCGCAGACATCCCTAGCTGAAAATTGAAACAGAAACAAAAGCTTGAAGCAGTCTTCAAGTCTGGTGTCCCGGACAAATAAACCGGGTACTTGGGGGCTTGCGGCGAGGTGCTGTTGCTGGGCGAGCGAGATTCGAAGCCATGCTGGACTAGGTTTATGCACTTTCTTCAAACTGAGGTGACCGTGCGCTCGCGTCTCCCGCGAGAGTCGCGCGCGGGCCGCCCTACCCCATTCCTCGTCCTCGGAATCTTCACAAGACTCCCCTCCCACGAAGTCGTCGTCCTCCCGCAGCATCTTGGCGATCAGCGCGTCAGTCGCAGCGTCGTCTGACTCGGAGGGGGCCATTTTGTACGAAGTTTTGGAAAATAATCTTAGCCAGAACGTGTGGAGAGCGTCCCGCACGAGCAGTGGAGGGCGAGGGGGAGAGGCGGCTTCCGGCGGAGTTCTGCACGTTGGGAACTTCAGATGCCGCCACCTGAAGTCGAGGCGTGGCAGTGTGGGAGTATGTATTTTCAGATTGACTTGACTCTCTTCAAGTTACAATATGCGCCGCCACCTGAGGATTCAATCAGATTCGATCGACATTCTGGGATGGGATATTCCGGTGGGAGGGGTGTCAGTCCGCTCAAGTACCTTGGTAGCTTATTTAAGCTCTGTTTTCAAATATGAGTGTGAGTTGAAACTCTTTTTCCTGTATGAGCTTTCAGTCAGAGATCTGCCGGTTTGGACAGTTTGCCTTGTTTCGACAAAATCGCGAGAGAATCTCGAGTACGATAAAGTTCAGGGTTGTTGATTGCCGACCGACCGCAGACCCTCTGACTAAAAGCCCATACACCAAAATGGTCTCGAATCTGACCAAGTCCGAAAACCGAACTTAAATAAGCTACTTGCGCGGACTGGGTGTGGCAGGGGGGTTATTGAGAATAAGGACTCGAACGGTCAGGCGCGATTCCAGGTCGGTCAGGGTAAATGCTCATACAGACGCACCGGGGTCGGTCGGCCACCACGAATCACGTCCGCACGTCCGTATGAGCAATTACTCAGCTCATCCAGCCGTTCTGGGATGCTCGTCTATCGGTTTATCGTCGTCTGGCCGTCCGTCGAGTCCTTATAGACAAGTTGGCGTATATGAGACGGCAAATTTGACGGTCTATGACTCAAGAATTTTGAGGTGGTCTTGACGCGCGTGGGCGCCAAAATTTACGCCCTTCAAAACGCCCGAAAGCTCTGTTATGAGTGAGGAATCGGCGAGATTGACGCGCCAACAATGGCGTACGAAGTTGCGGCGGCGGCAAAACCGCCGCAGGTAACCCTCCTTTAAATGGGCACGCGCGTCGATACGCGGGGTTGAAACGGCGATTATCGCCGCCGCCGCGCCTCGGGGCGATGCGCACATTTAGACTGTCGTTTCCCAATCAAATGACTCAAGAAACAGGCCAGCGCCCCAACGGCGCGGCGGCGGCGATACTCGCTTTTTCACCCCCGCGTATCGACGCGCGTACCCATTTAAAGGGGGGTTACCTGCGGCGGTTTTGCCGCCGCTGCAACTTCGTACGCCATTGTTGGCGCGTCATTCTCGCCGATTCCTCACTCAAAACAGAGCTTTCGGGCGTTTTGAAGGGCGTAGATTTTGGCGCTTCGCGCGGGAAGGCCTGATTTGATATACGCCAACTGGTCTATTCTCAATAGTCTAACCCTCCTGTGTGGTATTGTTGAATGTTGCTGCGTATCTGGATCGCTTGCGTATTCGCGTATTCTGTATGAGCAGATGTCGTCGAACATTTCGGCACTAACTCGGAGTCCTGTCCGAAAATTTTCGCGCCGCTCGCGCCGGGTGGGCTGAGTATTCGCGGGTATTTCTGCGTATTTGGGCCGTTTGCGTATTTTCGTATTCCCGGTTTTCCCATCCCAGGCTAGTGTAGCCATAGTCCATAAAAGCAAACGAAACCCGTCAGGGTTTGTCCTGGCTTCCGCTTCCGTGAGCTGACCGCTAACGATAGCCTTCCAGCGACCTAGGTCGACTGGCCGGAACTGCACAAAGCTCCGCGTAGTATCCACCCGAACCTGCGCAAGGCACCTCATAGCTGCTACACTGCATGGCGGCCCACGCCGCAGTGACTACGGGTCAACTTGACCTTAACACTACTTCTCCAACCCCTGGAAAAGTCCCTGCTTCCACCACCGCCGGTGGTGGAGCAAACATTGATCCGAGTGCCTCACAGGAGGCGCCTTCGGAGTTTCAGCTTGCGGTTTCCGCTGCAGCTGAGAAGGAGTGTGACGCTTTCGCGTTGGCTAACGCGGCAATTCAAAGGACGAAGGAATCCGAGGAAATTGCGGCGTTGAAGCTCGCTTTGGCGGCAGAAAAGATTTCCCGTCTCGAAGCAGAGAACTCCGAATTGAAGGCGAAGGCGCAGCTTGCGCAGACTCCTGCCTCCAGTGGGAAGGACTCGACCAGCGGCACTATTTCTGCTCGCCAGGCGCGGGAAGCGATCTGGGATGGACTGGTTTACCCGCCTGCTGCTTCTGACAAAATTGAACAAAACCGCCGAAAATCGCCGAAAATCGTCTCATACCGAGCCCAGAACTTCCGGAACAACAGACCTATTCCGCTATAGAGTAAGAGTCAACCAGATCTTTGGTGTATAATTCAAGAATGGAAATGAATAGAATTCTGCGCGCTGTGCGCCGATGACTTCGGTCGCCAGTATAATCAGGGGTAGTAACAGTAAAATTTTACTATTACTACCCCTGGTATAATGATACATAAACTGTTTTGAGTGGTGAATGGGCGCGAATGACGCGCGAACAATGACTTCCAAAGTATCGGCGGCGGCAAAACTGCCGCAGACAACCCCCTTTTTTTCCGGCACTCGCGTCGATACGTGGAGGGGGCTCGACAGTATCGCGGCCGCCGCGCCGTTGGGCCGGTCTTGAGACATTTGTTCCATTTTGATTGTCTAAATGTGCGATTCGCCCCGAGGCGCGCCAGCGGCGATGCTCGCCGTTCCCCCACTGCGTGTCGACGCGAATGCCTATAAACAGGGGGTTTATCTGCGGCGGTCTTGCCGCCGCCGATGCTTCGTACGTCATTGTTCGCGCGCCATTCGCGCCAACTCACCACTCAAAACAGCCTTTTTCACCATTCTACTGGCGATCGAAGTCATTGGCGCTCGCGCGGGAGGCAGCGGAATAGGTCTATTACGGTGCGTACATGGCTCGGAACAAAAAAAAAAAAAAAAACGTACTAGCACTCGTATCATACAGGACTAGTACGCCGGTCAGCCGGTCCATAGGCCGGTCGATAAGCTGTTTATCGAAGCCGGTCAAAGCCGGTCAGAATCGGTCAAAGCCGGTCAAAGCCGGTCAAATCCGGTCAAATCCGGTCAAAGCCGATCAAAGCCGGTCAGCAAAGCCGGTCAAGTCAAAGCCAGTCAAAGCCGGTCAAAGCCTGTCAAACCCGGTCAAACCCAGTCAAAGCCGGTCAACGCCGGTCAGCCCGTCGACGTCGGTAAAAGCCGGTAACAGCTGGTAACAGCCGGTAAAGTAAAACCGTGTCGGTAGAGTTGGTCATTTCAGTTGGCGCCAAAAAATGGATGGCGAACCAAAACTACAGTGTACTCGTACACGTTGCTCAATACAGCAAAACCACAGCCTGACAGTGTAAAAAAACGGGCAGCGAGCCAAACTGCCCATTCTTTGCAGGTCCAAGAGTTGACCATAAGTGCGGTTAGGGCTCTTTGTAGTGTACCGGTACACATTTCCGATTTTCATCCGATCGCGCGGGAGTCTACTGCGTCTAATCGGGATGCGATTTGAACCGTTTTCATCAGTCTCGACTTTCGATTCCGGGTAGTCCGAGAAAACGGTCGAGCTTTCGCCGAGACCCTAGACGGCTGTTCAAAAGCGCGGACAGGCTGCCAGCCTCTCCGGCAGTCTCTAACCGCACTCATGATTATATTTTGGATCTGCAAAGTTCAGGCGTGTCTGAGGTCGCCTGTCCATAACTGCTCTCGACCAATCACATAATTTAGCTCCAGGAGCGCTGTCAGAGCAGCTCGGTTGAGTTTCGGGAGAGTGAGCTCGGTTGCAGGAGCTTTGTCGATTATGGGAGCTTTGTGGAGCCTTTTACCCGCCGCGGGGCAGAGAAGCTATGCAATTAGAAGTCCCTTTTCGTGAAACACTCTCGTTGGCTGTGGGAATTCCCTCAGAGGTCAATATTTAGGGTCATGCACCCCTAATTATTGAAATTTTAAATATCTGCCAGAATTTTGGATACACGGATATTTAACTATGGATTATTGAGTTAAGGTTTCGTAACCCCAGTCACAATAAAACGCGCTGTCACAATGGCCGTGCGCGCGCTGCGCCGCCGCCGCCGCCGCTGCCCCCGAATATTGAGATTTGTCAGACACAGATGGCGCGCTCAGTGCGCGCTTTAGCCAGAATCGCCGCTGCGAGCTCGCGGCCAGTGTGACAGCGCGTATTATTTTGGCTGGGGTTACGAAACTTCAACTCAAGAATCTTGAGTTAAATTTAGTGCGTACGGAATCTTGGCAGAAAGCGGTCATTTCCAATGATGAGGGGTGCATGACCTTAAGTAGTCAGATTGCGGCAGCTTGTGGCTGCTTGGCTACTACTGGCAGCGGGCGCCCGTCGACATTTTCAAATCGGGGCGGAATTTGGTTCCCCCTGACCGACCTGTTTTCGTCCCGGTCGGACACGCGGCCCTCAAGTGTGGAACGGGATCAGAAAAGGAGGTGACAGTCAAGTCAGTCAGGCGAGATGGCAGACGGGGCGGCGCTTTCGTGTGTGAGACTGTGCCCCGCGTCGTTGCCCGCCCGTGCCTTCGTCCCCGCGCTCGTCTTCGTCCGGATCGCGCCGCTCACCCCCACGCGTCGTCCCCCTCCCCCTCGTGGCCGACGGCAGATGGGAAATGGCAACCAAAAAGAGAGAAATAAGGCAAGCAACGCGAGATGGACGACGACTTGCGCGGGGGGGGCAACGCACAGGACCACCACGCGCCCGCATGGAAATTGTGGCGATTTGACGCGCGCCGGACGACGACGCCGACGCGGGGCACAGCCGCACACATCAATGCGCTCCCCCCACCGGCCCGCTTTTCAGAAAGTCCCTATCCCACATTTCAGCGAGATCCAGGGGCGAGAACACGCCAATTCGTTTCGCTTTTCGACAGGGGGATTTCTCAGTAGTACTGGTGAAGAAGGGGGGGGTAATGTGGCGTGGGTGTTTTTGGGCCCGTGGCTTTTGGGCCCCTCACTCAAAACGCCAGAATGGAAAGAACTACACTGAACAAAAACGATACCGATACCCCTGAACATGGTGAATACCCCTTAAACTGGGGTACTTGGTCAGAATATCCCAGGCCCAAAAAGGCACCACCTCCTCCCTACGCAATTTTGCCCTCTGTAGTTCACGTGGACTATAGAAGGGTGGTTTTCAGCCTTTTGTCAGCTCCTTGATGTTTTTTGTCCACGAAGCAACACGTGAGGTCATGTGTTTCGCAGGTGTGGCCACGAAATCTCGCCGGGAGAGACGAAAAAAATAGAGAAAATAGAGCTTCGACAAAACAAGAGCAGGACGCCGTCGCCGCGATGCCGCGACAGCTCCGTGCCTCTCTGAAGAACGCCCGTTGTCTAGAAAACAGCCCCGTTCAAGTCGACGCTCTGGTCACTATGACCCACTGACGAACTATGCACATACCGCACACAATGGCGCTATGGCTGCGTGACAGGTGTGCTTTATTTTGTTTTACTAAATTCCAAAACAACATGACAAATGAGCCGGTACTAGTACCATCGCTGGGACGACGCGACAGCACCGTAGTTCTTCCAGAAGTGTGCGCCTCGAACACGTTAACCGGGAGCGTTTCTCAACTCGCAGGAAAGCCTGTCCCCCCCATACCCTGAAGAGATATGTGGTGTCAAATTGTTATTGTAACACAATTCCTATCACCTGTGCTGGGGTTCAAAACTCTTCGCCTTGGCTCAATACGCCCTCATCACCCTCTCCGTACCCCCCCACACCCGGCGAGTGCTGCGGGATGCGGCCGACGCGCGCGTGACCAGAGCGAGCGCTTCGTCCGGCTTCCCGCTGAAACCTGTTCCGCCTTGGCGGCCCACGCGATCAGGGATCACAATGTTCGCGATGTAAAAAGACGTCCACATCACTAACTCTCATTTAGATGTTTTGGCGATACCTGATGTGATTTCCTGGGTGGTAACCCACTGACTGTCATTCAGATAGTCCTTGACCGTCGTTTGTCTATATTGTGCTTTTACTGACGTCAACCTCAATACTGTCACAAGACCCTCAACAACGGTAATATCCTCCATACTATAACATTTAGCAACAGTAGCATTAAAAAAGAATGCCCCTCGATACGGCCATAAACCTCTGACAGACTGAGGTCTGTTCGCTTGAAATTGCGGAGAGGGTTGGTTAAGCTCGCCATGTGAAGCGCCGTGGGGCTCGACGAAGGTTGAAGAAAGCAAAAATAAAAATCAGCTAGCATCAATGAGTATCGGACATCAGTGACCCGTTACCGAGAAATATTTATTTCCGCAGTTAATGCTCCGTTACCGAGGGTTCTATAACCGAAAATACCCGTTACCAAGGGTCTATTCACCGCTAATAAAGCCGTAACTCGTACCACGTGCGCCACATGCAAAATTTTGGGCTATTTTGGACTTGCCACCGTTACCGATGGTTATTTGACTCATAACAAACCGTTACCCAGAACCATATCTTGGTAACGGGTTATGTCTGATTCTCGTAACCTGGGATACTTGGCTTTGGGGTTTGAGGCACGAAAAGAAAACCTAACAGAATCGACTTTCAACCCTGAACCCTAAACCTATCAGAACACGCACATCAGAATCAACCTGTCAAGGTAGTATGTCGCATTGAGCCTGTAAAAGTTACCCATCAAACCAATCTATCAAACGTGTTCCTCAACTAAGTGTATGAGATACTGGTACACACAAGCAAACAGTCATCGTTTTTTCACTTCTTATGTGTGCCCCCCGACAGTCGTATGGACATCCCGATGCCGGTACGGACTGCCTGAAGCGTTCGGAGACATCGTGACACTTTGAGACCTAGCAATTGAGGGGCGACAACCAGCGCAATAAGTTTGTTTGGATTGTTTCAATTCAATTACGACTTTCAAGGTGTAATACTGGTCATTCGCGGGTTCTGGAATCGGTGGCTCCGGCCACCTCTGGATATCTTTGGCGACTGCCAAAGGATGCCCGCAAGTGGAACGCGACGGTTATCGATGACATGCTGCAGCGCGTGCTCCTATTGGTGGGAGTCACGCCGCCCGAGTGGTTGCCCACGATCAGTTGTCCACCACCGACCCCCCCGACCATCCTAGTAGTTGTTGGCAATTAACTGGTGCGTACTAGTACTATTGATTTCATAAGTCAGCAGGGTTACTACGCACTAAGAGGACAAACTGGCTAGTTGTAGCCAGAGTCTATAAACAGCAAACGAAACCCGTCAGGGTTATTCCTGGCTTCCGTGAGCTGACCCCGCCCACCCGCTCCTTTCTGATCTTCTCGTGATAGTTTGGGAGTGATTCTTCAGGAAAATTAGGGCTCCTGAAGTGCCTTTTTAGAAGGGCACACCCATTGGGTTTTTGTGATCTTTGGAGATCAAATAACTTTAAGCCCTAGTTTAGCAAAAGAGTAAATATAGTGCTTTGTAATGTAAGGTTCCGATTTTGGCAATTAACTGGTGCGTACTAGTAATGCCGGTTTTCCCAACCCAGCAGTCGACATTTGGTTTTGCACATCAGGATTCTGCCCGACCGAAATTCAACTTGGGTGTTGGGATCGTCAATCTGGGTCCGGTCCTGCCGACCGGAACACCCTGTGAACAACCCGGTCGGCCAGGGGTAATAATAAATGTCGGGGTAGATCATCCCAAATTTCAAGGCGCGGCCAACGTTTTCGGCGCAAAAACGCGAAAATGGACAAAGCGGAGATGAGCAGCGTGCCTGTAACCGCGGGGGACGGCACGACGCACGCAGAACCGCGTCGCGCCGCACGGTTCATAGGATCCGCAACACCCTCATTAGTCGGGGTACGCCGCGCGGCCCGCTGTTTCTGCTCGGTGACAAGCATGCGGCGTCCCGCCTGTGAGCTCAGGGGGCGCGAATCAAGCAAAACAACACGTGAAAGCCAGACGTATTTTCACCACTCACGGTCGAGGGGGCGCGAAACAAGCAGCTATGCAGACGCTGCGCGCGGCCAAAGGGACGTCGAGATTGCCGCGCGCCGCAAAGCAAGCCGCGGGAATGTCTCGATATCCCTCCAACCTACGACGTTGCGGGGGGTCGACGGCAGGGCAAAGTCCCCTGTCAAGGAATGAATGAATGGGGAGTGAATGGGAGTGAATACCGCAATTCACTCACTCCCTTTCAACCTCAAGCCACACTCACTCCTCAATCGATCACTCCCTTTCATCGCAAAGCAACATTCACTCCCCAATCATTCACTCGCCAAATTTGGTGTTGAGTCAGTTACGCTGCCTAGATGAGGCCGCAGGCCCGATTTTGGGCGATATTGCACGATTTTATGTATTTCTGGGCAAATTCAGGCGGTTCCGGTTCATTCACTCCCTGTGCAGTCATTCCAATTTCCAGGCCGCCGAAAAGAAATGGCTAGTCATTCACTCGTGTTTATCTTGAGGCGACATTCACTCCCTGATCATTCATTCCGTCAATTACTCCGTCAGTCATTCACTCGTCAGTCACTCCCTGTATCTGTGGGGACTTTCAAGCCCTGGTCGACGGCCAGCTATGCGCTCGCGTGCGTGCGCGAGTGCGACGAGCCCGTGCGCGCCGGCGAAAATGTGCCTAGCCGCCAAAATGGCCTTTTAGGAGAGATTCCAAGAGATGATCTACCCCGTCATTTATTATTACCCCTGGGTCGGCGCGTCTGAACTCCGAAACCCGGTCGGCATTGTCGAAACCATGTTTGCCGACAACGCCAGAGGGTTCGGAAACGCGCCCTGGATGGCGCTTCCGACGACATGCGCCGGGAAATTGGCGTTGGACGAGCACCACAGGTCTATCAGGGACTCGCTGCGACAGTCTCGGTGCTGATATGTCTTTCGCGGGCGCCTGAGGATCACCGAATCTAGGCGATGATGTATCCGGTCGGCAGGACCGTACCTAGATCTACGATTCAAGGAGGGGCCCCACGTTGACTTTCGGTCGGGCAGAATCCTCGGACCTGTTCCGCTATAAGATTCTAGGATGCCTTCCGCGCGAGCGCCAATGACTTGGGTCGCCTTTAGAATGAAAAAAGGCTGATTTGATAGGTGAATCGGCGCGAACAATGACGTACGAAGTGTCGGCGGCAGCAAAACCGCCGCAGACAGCTCCCTTTTATTTAGGCATCGGTGTCAACACGCGGGAAGGGAACGGCGAGCATCGCCGCTGCCGCGCCGTTGCTGCTTCCCTGTTTCTTGAGTCATTTGTCCCATTTTGACGGTCTAGATGTGCTCATCGCCCGGGGGCGCAGCGGCGGCGATGCTCGCCGTTCCCTTCCCGCGTGTCGACACGAATGCCCATATAAAGGTTGTCTGCGGCGGTTTTGCCGCCGCCGACACTTCGTACGTCATTATTCGCGCCGATTCACCACTCAAAACAGCCTTTTTCATTCTACTGGCGATCCATGTCATTGGCGCAGAGCGCGCAGAGTAACATTCATTTCCGTTCTTGAGTTATAGACCAATCAATAAAGTTGTCGACTCATATGGCGGAATAGTGCCACGGGATTCGTTTTGTATGACAGAGGACAGAAATAGATCGAAAATAACGGCTATGGGCAAAATGGCTATTTGCTATCTGTTTTCGCACAGAAAACTATCTACGTCGGGCCGAGGCGCGAGGGGCTGCCGGTGGCGGCGGCGGACTGTGGCGGGTGACGGCGGCTGTGCACATCCCTCCCCCGCACCGCTGCAGTCGCCGCGTGCCGATGTCTAAGAGCCATCCACGCACACGGCCGCCTGCGCGCGTGTATCTTTCGCCGCCGCACACAACAACAATCCTGATAGCTTGGCCGCGCGACGGAGTGGACACGGGCGATTGTGGCACGCTGCGACGAGTGCGGGGTAGCGGGGGGGGTGACACCCTTCGACCCGTATCTCGGCGCGCCGGGCGTCAGAGTGTGATCACCTCGCGAACCGCCCCGACACGACCGCCGCAGGATGCCCAAGTGCCCTTGCATTGTGACTGACCTACAACTTGGAAGCATTCCTCGCCCGGGTTGCCATTGTAGCACAGGCCTCCTTCTACCACGCCACACCCCCACACGCGCTTTCGCCTCCACGAGTTTCATCCGCGACGTAGTCACCGCCGCAGCGGCTCTGCGTGGTCGCTTGCCCACAGCGCCGCGTCAAGTGGGCACTTCGCCCGTCAGCCCGTGCATTGCCCTCAGAGCCCCTTTTTGGGGTTTTGGGGGTTGCTTTTTCTGAAGTCGAATGTGAGCCGCCGGGCGCACCCAGCCAATCCGCGCCCGGCGTTCCTTCGCACCAAGGTCGTAATAAAGAAAATGCCGGAGGCGATTCGTCAGGCGTTGAGTGCCGGTGCGGGGCCGCCGTGCTTCGTGTTCGGGAAAACACCCAAAGATTTCCAAATATTACGTAAAAACGACCCAGAAGGCGCGCTTTTGCGTTTTTTTCAGGTTTGTTTCCGAAGATTTGCAGCTTGGGAGTGTGCCGAGGCAACGCGCTGACTGGCTTGTGCGCGGGGGGGTCAAAGGTCTCATTGAAGACTTACGAAGTTCGCACCAACATGTGTCGGAAATGTGTCGGAAATGTGTCGGAAATGTGGCGGATTAGACTGGTTCGATACCACCCAAATCTTCTCAGCCAATCAGAAGGCACGACAGTGCGAAAAAGTTAAAATCGAAAAAATCCGCGCTTGAATCCCGTTGTAAATAGGCATACGAGGCAGGGTCAGCCTATAGGATTCAAGCTTACTTACGGTCAAATGCCCGCGCCGTTGATAGGAGTCTCGCTTTGAAGACACGATATTCGGTTTCAGACGGTCCGCGCGGTCACTGCGCGCGGCTGTCAGTCGCGCGCGTCGGCCACATCTCGCCGCCTCAAGATCGTCAAAACACGCGACTGACAGTTGTTCACCGTGAGGTACGCCCGCCGCGCGCTCGCCACGTCGTGTACGCGCGCGACGGCTCGGGCAATTCGCGTTCAAGATGCACTTTCACTTCGCGAAACATTCGATCAACCGATCTTGGGTCAACTGTGATCAAGTGTCATTTTGGTTTCAAATTCCAAAAGAAACACCTTTTAAATCCATCATGTCGCGCTGAGCGCTAATGTAACGTTTAGGCTGACCCTGCCTCGTATAGGGCTGAGCCGGCCAAGAATTGCCAAAAAGGTGGCTCTTGCGCGGAAGCGCGTTCAGCGTCGCCGACCAAGGGTTCTCGGGATCTGTGTTTTGGCAGGTCGCAATAAAACCCCGGAGAGAAGCGTTTCCCGCTGTCCCGCGTGCGCCGATCGCGTCGCGCGCGCCATTTTTGAGCCCCGTGCCTCATCTCATGAGCAATGCATCGTCGTAATTTCCCCAGTTCCGCGCCGCTTTCGTACCATTCACCACAATTCATTTGTCTCCTCGGAACGCTGAGTCCGGAACCTTGCTCCGTTTTCACTGGGGCGCAGTACTCAGCCCACAACGGCAGCGGCATCCCACCCAGGCATGAATTTTTGGTGGTCTAATAACTGAAGAAACGAAAAAAAAAAAAAAAACGCAAAGCGCGATATAGCACGAATGTACGGGATTCAGCGCATCGCGGCGCCGCCGCAACGAACGCGCCGTCGCCGCCGCTAGCGACAACTCCGTACGACCTCTTATAGGCACCATAGACCGCGCTGGCTCCCCGGGCGGGACTTTCCGAATGCGCCCCGCCGAGCCACCTCTCGGGCAATTCTTAACCTGCTCAGCCCTGTATAGGTCTATTATAAATGCACAATGCATCGACAAAACCACCTTGGCATAGTTTCGGAGGGGGGATTCCGATAAACAAGGATTTGTCCCAATTCCTGAGACAGCTCGTCGAATCGGAAAATCCACCTGTAAAGCGCCGGCCGGGTAACGTTGAGACCATTTGTCGTTAATAATCGCGATCGCCGGTATGATTTCCTGAATTACGAATCAACGGTCACTCCGTTTTCAGCTCGATTACCGAGAAGTGCGGTCGGAGAAGATCGAAACATTCGACGTCAACGCTACCCAAATCCCCCCTCAAAAACTATGCGAAGACATCAAGCCGGTTCAGGCTTCAAGGCTTCAGCAAGCGGTCTCTACAAGCTCGATTCCTGTCAGTTTTGGGGATTTTCTGTCGTTTTTTGGTTGTTTGATTGACTCAACAGGTCATGGGTCTCAACTGATTACATCAAGATCGACGAGGTGTCAAAAGGAGTTGTCACGCAATTGCATGAGTAAGAGAGCGTCATGCACGCGCGCTTGGCAGGCCGAGATGGCGGCGTCGCTGGGAGGACACAAAAATGTGGCTCGGCCCGGTGACACACCGGATACACTCCCGAATTTTCGGTTTTCCGGAAAGCCTGCACGCGGTTCGCGCATTTAGGGCTTTCGCAGGGGTGCGCCAGTGAATGCTTCGCGTTTCTTCGTTCTGCCTGACTGGGCACCATACGCAACCGCGACGTGTAAACGCCCACGCGCTTGGTAGGCCGCGATGGCGGCGTCGCCGCGGGTCGAATAGCAAAGCTGCGCGGTAGGATGCCGCGGATGCACTTTAACATCCGTTTCATCGGAAACGGCGCCGTGCTCGAGGGCGTCAGCGCGCGTGCTGGTCCGAGGCGCCGCGTGGATGCGCCATTTCCTTGCTAAGGAAACTGCGGGAACGCCGGCTCATGGCGCGCGTCAGAGCGTCTTTTACCAAAAATTACTGACGCCAGCTCGGTAGATCGACCAACTCAAGGCACTCCGTTTCCGCACTTGGCCGATTTCCGTATTCTTTTTCGATACGCGGGAGAAAACGAAGATTCGCACGAAATTGTTTCGCACGGGACGCGCGACGGCGACGCGACGCCGTCGCCAGGCGGCGGTAGGGCTGGCGTTCCATTGCGCACACTGCATGGTTGAGCGATCATGCGAGCCGCCGCCGCGTTTGGTCCCCGGACGGCGCGCGTCTTCCGTCCATCGTGTGCCGTCAGCCTCCAAAATAAAGCTGTAGAGACCACTCGAAGCCTGAACCGGCCTGGTGTGCCAAGTGAAGCTACCTATGAACTTTATCAACTGATATCAATGAATTGATACTGAGATTTACGGATTTGTGATTGTTCGAGAGGACGACTTTGACCTCTCGACCAATCACAAATCAGTAAACATCATAATCTTACTACTTAAATATGGACTTCTGTGGGAGGTCCCACAGCCGACGAGAGTTGTTCACGAAAACGACTTCTTTTCCGGTCTCCCCTCTTCCTCTGGGGCCAAAACACGATGTACCGACATTTACCGGTTTTACCGATTATTACCGGCTTTTACCGTCTTTCAGCCTTTGACCGGCTTTGACCGGTTTTGCTGAGCTGTTGACCGGCTTTGACCGGCTTTGGCAACCGTTGACCGGCTTTCATCGGCTTTGACCGTTTGACCGGCGTACTAGTCAATTCATTGATATCAGTTAATAAAGGTCATAGCTTCGCTTGTTTTGGCATAATGATATAAATAATTCGGCCCGTCCAAGATCACAACGGGCGAACACACTTTTACACCGTGTGCCCATACAAATTGCGAGCACGCCTCAAATTCCTAGCAGATTGTCGCAATTCATCAACCCGTGTTTCACCCATTTTCCGGCCTGGCCGGCAAGCCGTCGTCGCCGGCGCCGATGTTTTGCGACATTTGCGGCGCGGCGGTGCGTAATCGAATATTCGTTTGGCGATGTGGTGAGGAATTTGAAAGGCTGATTTGGTCATTGATTCTGGGTTTTGAAAGGTTGATTTCAAATAATTGAAATGAAACTCATTGTCAGTAAAATTGTTGTCGACTCGCGGATTTGGTTACATACGAAACATATCTTTGAAACTCAGACGAAACCGACCAAGCAAAGGCGAGAGAACGAGACAACTAGCGAGTTTCTGTTCATTCACTCGCCTGTGATTAGTCGGTTTCGGGTTTGATTTCGTTTTGGTTTCGTTGCGATTTCGTCTCATCACAGACTTTCTGTCATTTTGTCATACCGGTACACAGCTTGCCATTTTGGACTGTCCAACGGACTTAAAAACACGAGTCAAAAAGCGAGAAAGACGAAAAGAATCGCTATTCACTTGTTTCCCAACTCGGGGCTTTTCTGGGTAAATGCGCACTGCCGTCGACTAAGCGCGAGGGCTCCACCGGGTAAGGCGGCTGCGCGAGGATGTATGGCCGTGGGCGACGGCGGACCGCGCTGGATGGTAACTTAGCACATCGAAGTTACCAAATTCACGCGAACATCCCCTTCATTTGGAGCGTCGCCGCAATCCCCCGCGCTTGAACCTCGCGTCTTGAAAGGCAAAACTTGGCTTTCCATCAGCGGCTGTCCAGCCGAACAACGAAGGCCACACAGGCTTCAGAGACAGATTCGCCGAATGCGCTGGACCAAACGAAGCTGGCGCGCGATGGCGGCGGCGGCACAGACAGCGGCGGCAGCGGAATCGGCGGCCCCCAGTCTCGACTTATACAGCGTCGACGGGAGGTATCGCCGTTGGGAAGCGCGCGATACACGTCGTCGCGTCGCCGCCAGGCGGCGTTTACGGCGTCATCTCACGCGGAGAGTTATGACGTATCCTGCCTGTTTAGATCCAAAAGCGCGGAAACACACTGCCCACCCAGCCGTCGGAGTGGACGATGAACGATGGCGACGCTCCTTTGGAACACGGCGTGCGGGAAGGAGCCCTGGCCGCGGCGGGCGCCCCATCCACGGGAAGCGTCCATTCGTCATGCTGCGTCGCCACGTCGCGTCGGGAGGCAAGAGCGCCGCGGCGGCAGCAGCGCGGCGGCCAGAGTGCCCTGTCTTCGGTCATCATGGGAGGGCAAGTTGGGTAAAAATAACTGCGCACAAGATTGAAACGAAATATCGCTGCTGACGTGACGTCACTTGGACGTGAACTTGTGGAAAAGCAAGAATGTCGCTGTTCTATCTCAGAGGATGCAGCGCAGAGAGCCTTTTGGGAATCGACCAGTCAACTCAAGAAAAGGGTCAAAGAGCAAATGTGCCCATTTGGTACGGGGTCTGAACTGCGTAGTTTCAGTAGTTGGTACGAGTGGGCACTTTGATAAAGTTTCCGTCTTCCGAGAGGAAATATTGGAAAGCGCGGCTGATGGAACAATTATGAGAAGGGGGTGATGGGGTTCGAGGGGGGATAGGGTGGTTATCAGCGGAGGAAATGCGTGAAGTTGTCAACCGATTGCGGTACGTGGATGTAGTTGCTCATGCGGTGAAGGCCCACACGCAAGGGGGGGTTGAAGGCGCCGAGAGAGGAAATCAAAGGGGAGGAGGCAGTGGTAGAATGGGACAAGGAGGACCGGGTGGACACGGATCAAGTCATAGTGGTGGCCAAGAGGAGGAAGCAAACGGGAGCGGTTGGAGAGGATGGGTGAGAGAACGTGAGCACGAGGATGATGAAGAGGCGGATGATGAAAGAAGACGAAGTCGTAAGACGGATGGGGACGAAGGAGTGGAAACAGACTGGAACAGAACAACGGGAGAAGCACGAGGGGAACAAGTTGTGAGGACGCGAGCAAGAGGATTGGAAGTGGCTGAAGATGACGGACGGGGTAGACCAGGGCGGAGAAAGAGGAAACGGATGTGGAGGACATGGGACATTGCGTGTGATGAAGAGAGTGAGTAGAGACCAACACTATTATCCTCTCATCAAGATTGAATTTGCCTTCACTAACGTCAACCTGAATATTGTCACAAGACCCTCACCATGACAACAACGGCAATGGCCAATATTATAATGTCGAGTAAACTTAGCAATTGATTAGAATGCCCCTCGATACGGCCATAAACCTTGACAGACTGAGGTCTGTCCACTGGGAAGTGTGGAGAGGGTTGCTTAAACCCAGTCTCCGCTATGACTACCCCCTGACCCCCCGGCATTCAGCCTCTCGACCAATCATGGACCGCGAGCTCATCATGGTCTTTTCATCGACCAATCAGGGGCGATAGCCGTTTCATTTCAGATTTGGCAAGATTTGGTGAAATTTGGTCTAGAAGATCCAGCCAATCACAGATCTCCGTGCCTCCACGTGGACCAATCACAAGAGAGCCTTCAGCCCCCCCGGGTGGCCGGAGACTGGATTTAAGCTCATCCTATGAAGCACCTTGCGGGGCTCGATGAACTTTGGAAAAATAAATGGAAAAGAAAACACGGTCGCACCCTCTGTGGTGCCTGTTTCCGAACGCTGGACGAGACGATTTTAGGCAAATCTGGGCGTGTTCACAGGACCTCCCCCACGGTCTACGAGTCCCCGAAATGTTCGAGATCTTCTTGCTTCCGTACATATGACAAAGTGCGTCAAAGTGATACAGAGCAAAAGCAAAGCAAAAAACATGGACCAATCACAGGCTCGGATTGAGGTCGGATTTCATTTTGGGAAATCCAGGTTGGAAATCCAATAATTTTGACGAACCCCTGCTTTCGCGTACCGGTACACACGAATATTTTCGCCTGACTGTTTGCAGGTGACCGAGCAAGACGCCGCACCCCTGTTTCTGAGTATTTTGACGGACCCTGGCAAGGGGGGTAAGAAGAATAGGCAGTGAAGGTGCTACAAGACGAACGTTTTGGGCGATAACTACGCGGTCGGAGCCCCTGTACTCTAAGAAACTGGAAGGTTCAGTGGTGAAGTCCGTGATTCGGTGCCTTACGACCGACACCCGGCCGACCAGTCTCGAGTTATCAAACCCTAAACTGTAAATCTGTGTGATCTACCCCTCAGTTTCTTAGGGCCATTCCACGGTGGAGCGCTGTATGGTGGCGGGGCGCGCGTGGTGGGGAGAGGGAAGTGCGGATGGGCCAGCTGGAGCGACTGCTACGTTAGAAACACATATGCGACTACGACGTCTGAAGACGCCACGTGTTATCCGAAGGTTATGCGGCCGAGCAGCTGTCAACCAAACAGAGAGCCCGCTTTTCGCGTCCAGAATCTCCATGTGACTTCAGGTCCCGTTTTGCAATAATGGACTTTTTAATTGGAGGATTTTCTCCAAATACCTGTCTGTGGCAGAATCTGGGAATCTCCATGTAACTTTCGGCCTTTAGGCCGAAACGTGAATGAGAAATCAGGCATTCTGCAATGCCTGAATGCGCCTTTCTTTTGTTTCGTTCGCAAGTTTTGCGTTTTCAACGAAACCTTCCCATTTCATTATTTCAGTCGGGCGCTCAGAGGTTTCGCATTCTCCCTAGAAATGGGTGATTTGATCCGGGAAATCGCTGATCTGACCAGGTAAACCTGATTTCTCTGGACAGCACAGGACCCCCCCCCACGGTCTACGAGTCCCAAAAAACTCCCAGATCTTCTTGCCTCCGTACATTTTAGACCATGGATTCCTGAGTTAAATCGAGCCCGTGGACGGACACGTTGGGTTGTGTTTTCTCGGAGCAAAAGCAGGATTCCGAGAAGCTGAAAACCTGACTGTTTGCCTGTGGCGT
>Ga0307489_10000802_pt1 | contig 19905 bp, 28 predicted proteins | sample SB12metaG_FD_202247 | JGI IMG/M metagenome (GOLD analysis project Ga0307489, IMG submission 202247) | Sea-ice brine microbial communities from Beaufort Sea near Barrow, Alaska, United States - SB 1.2 | ecosystem: Environmental > Aquatic > Marine > Coastal | place: USA: Alaska | collected...
GGTAAGGCGGTGCAGGTTGAACCCGCGTTGAAAAAGCCTGGGACGAAGCGCTTAAAACTATAATGTGATGAATCGCTTTCATACTTTGCTTTCAACTTTTACTTGCGCCGCTGCACCTAGGGCGCGGTTCCTCCGACGCCGGTAGTGACACCACAACTGCGACCGCGCAGGGTGCACAAGTACGAAATGTAAGAGACCAGAAAGAGAAAGAGAAAGAGAAAGAGAAAGAGAAAGAGAAAGAGAAAGCGCAGGATAAACTTGAGGACATCCTGGTAGAGCGGTGCAGGAAGTACCCAAGTTGACCGTGCTTGGCTTAAGCGCACAAAGCTATATGAGTGACCGCTTTTAGACATTGCATTCAGGTTGATCCCTCGACTGTGCTTAATTTCAGCGATTTGAAGCAACAATAACCGGGTTTTTTCATTGCTTTCAATTTCAACTTGCGACCCTACATCCTGAAGCAACTCTCGGACGTGGAGCCGATATTTGACATCGAGGTGGCGGTGCAGGTGATCCCCGTGGTCAACACCCTGTTCGCGGGGGCCGCGGCGCGCACATGGCAGGGCGCATCAAGCGGAGCACGGGGGCCAGGACAAAAGCCTGGTGCCTCCTTATACACGCGGAAGCGTCTATCTCTTTCTCTCCCTCTCTCTGCGAGGTGAAATGACATCATAGCTATGGATGACGGCGGGCCTTACCCAGCGGAACCACGCAGCGCTGCGGGTGGGCGTGGAGAAGTTCATCCCGTACACGTATACCGACCCCCTGGCCATCGCCGCCACTGACCTCATCCCCGAGGTGGCCGCCGCGTACGCCGAGAGCCTCCGGGTGGGGCGGTGCAGGTCGACCCCAGGTTGACCCCGAGTTGACCGCGCTTGGATATAGAGAGAGAGAGACGCTTCTGCGTGTATGCGGATGCACCAGGCTTCCGCCGCCCCCCGGGAGAGGAGAGATTGAAAGACGTTTCCGCGTGTATAAGGATGCACCAGGCTGTCGCCCTGGCCTCCATAAAGGTTTCAGCCCTAAAATATGAAGAACTGCTTTCAGACTTTGCTTTCAATTTCAACTTGCGCCACTACGTCGAGGCGATGAACAAGACCGAGGTGGAGATCAAGGAACGTGTTCTCGCCGCTGTGAACGTGCGGTTCACCGTCGCTGTGCTTCTCATCATCCGAAAGCAGATCTCCGTCAACGGCGGTGACATTTTTAGGAACGTGTTTTCGCTTCAGTTCTGAGTGACACGTGTGCGTGGGTTGTGATGCGAGACTCGCTTTAGCTATAAACAACTGCTGCTTTCGTAATTCCAGACCTCGATGCTCAAATTGAAAGGATGTCAATGCAGGGTAAATTAAGTAGTGCAGCATGCCGTCGGCTTTGCGGATTGAGCGCTTGCGCGCGATGACCTCGTGTGCTTCACTCACCCCGCGGCGAGGGCGCCACACTGTATATGTATCAAACACATTTTTCGTTCAGTCGAGTGCCCATACATGGACATACAGTACAGTATAGGATACTCGTATGTGGGAGTGTGTGTGTCCGCGTTTGATGGCAGATTCCCATCGATTAATCCGGAATGCCGATCAAACCTCCATCGGTCGGCCATTTTCAACATTTCAGATCCGATCCTCGGATACGGATAGGCACGTGGGATAGGCGGACCCACGGGAGCAGCCTCCTGGCCACCTCGTTCCCACATCAGCTCAGCATGATTGTGTGTTCATGGTGTACCTTACTCCTTCGCCGCAACCTCACCCCACGCCTGACGCCGTGTTCCCTTCTCAACTCAACTTCGATACGTCATAGTTGTGGTGGTTTTGCTACCTCTCGTAACAGTTTTTCACTGTGGATGAAGTGTTGGGCCTGGATAAATAGAGGTCCGGCAGACTGTGTCAGCGACGACGAGCCTGGTGGATCAGTAGCTCCGGAGTAACACTTTAGGGTAACACTTAGAAGCTAGTTGCAACATGCTGCGCCTCTATTTGTAGTCGAGTAATCGTATATACGTGCATGTAGTGCTGTCGGATTATTAGGTTCTAGTGATTGTCTGCACGCCACGCTAGGCGATGAGCCGCCGCGTTTAGTTGTTTATTATTGATTTGTGGTCGAAGCTGCATCGAGCCGTTTGGCGATATGTATCGTTCGTGTGCATCGATTTACATCATTGCATGGGTGTATCCGCTCGCATTATGCGGCGTCAGGTCCGTCCTCGTCGGCCGCCCCGCCGGCCGCCCCGCCTCCGTCACCATCCTCGTCGGCCGCCCCGCCGCCTTCGGCGTACCGCAGCCCGCACGTGGCGCACTCGCAGCACGTGGAGCACTCGCGCATGTTGTGCTCGGAGCACGTGCAGCCCTCGCGCGGCGCCGCCGCCGCCGCGCCCTCCACCGCGCCCTCCACCGCGCCAGCCACCACATCGTAGCGGCACAAGTTGAACGTTAAGCAACATTTGAAAGCAGTTTCACATATTATAGAGAGAGAGAGACGCGTCAGCGTGTATGAGAAGGCACCAGGCTTTCGCCTTGGCCCCCGTGCAGTTTATCGTATTACAGACAGTCTTAAGCCCTGACTGAAACCATAGGCGCTTTCAACACGGGGTTTGATACTGTCCACCTGCACAGCCCTACCACGTCCCCAGACTTCGCCAGCACGTCCGCGGACATTTTACAAACGTCCTCCAGGTCCAGACATGGCGCCGCCCCCGTCGCCTCCGCCGGCGCCGCCCTCTCCGTCTGCTCCGCCTGCCCCGCCCCCTCCACCTGCTCCGCCTCATTCACTTCCTCCGCTGCCTCCGCCTGCTCAACCTCCGGAGGCCGGTGCACCTCCGGAGGAAACACGGGGACCGGGGTATAGCGGCGCAAGTTGACACTGAAAAGCAAAATATGAAAGCAATTCATCACATTGGAGATCCAAGCGCTGATACCAAGCGCGGACAACCATGGGTCCATCCGGGGTCATCCTGCACAGCCCCGCCGGGGGCTGCCCCGCATCTCCAACGGCCGGATGCGGGCGCTCGACGTGCATCGTCTCCAACGCCAGAGGGGAGCCGAACTCGGGCCCCAGGTAGCGGTCGTACAGCTCCACGATGGCCGGGTTCTCGTGGGACTTCCTCACGGTAAGGGGCGGCAGAATGTGCTCGACACGTCATCATCTCTCACGTTGTGAATATAAAAATTAAAATTACGCGGAGGCGAACTAAGCATTCGCGTGGACGTACAATTAGTCGCTTCAACCTAATCCAACCGCACTTGTGAACCCTAACCATTGATTGACGAGTCAAGTATATACATGAGACCTGGCGAGTATGTCTATGACAAAGTGCCGAAAGCTATAAAATTTCGGGCCCCTGCCCAAAGAATTCAACTCAAGATTTTTGAGTTGAAAGACGCCATATCACGACGGCAGATTGATGTGGCGTCTTTTAACTCAAGAATCTTGAGTTGTTTCTGTTGAGTAAGGGCCTGAAAATTTATAGCTTTCGGCACTTTATCATACCATGCCCTACCTAACGACGGCGCAGCGGTCGAGCGAATAGATGGCCTCCATCCGCTTTTTGAGTGCCCCCTTGTCCTTGGTCTTGGGCTGCCCGCCGCCAGGGGCGTCCACTTCTCACCTCAACCTGAGCCATTATTGTCACCGAGAAACACTAAATTACCCGACGTGTCCCTCAAAAAGTGCTCACTTCTAGCCGAAAAGCCACTCCAACGAGTGTTAGACCCTGCCCGCCGCCGCCGATGCACCCGCCGGGGCACGCCATCACCTCAACGAAGTCGTACCGCCGCTTGCCTTCCCGCGTATCCTGAAACATGCACCCGAGCCCGTTAGTTTACGTGAATGTGTTGCTTAATCTAAAACCTTAATTCAACCTGAATCACCCCCCCCACTTCCACAACGGAACGTTGATACGAGAGGCTTCCTCTCGTCCACTTCTTGGCTCCACCGGGTGGTGACTATACTTGTTGCCCCTAAACTAGCCTACTAAGCACTAGCCCCTAAACTAGCTTAAACTAGCTTAGTGGAAGCCCCCTAATTGACTAACCCACTGTAGTCCCCCATACTATGACACTAAGCCACTAACCACTAGCCCCTAAATTAGCGTGACCATGCTCGCCACATCACCCGGTGTCATCTAACGCATGCAACGAGGATGTACACGTGGAGGATGGGTGGATGACGCGGCAGGCGTTGTTTGGTTGAGCCCCGCCAGGTCAGCGAAGCTCGCCACGTCACCCAGTGTCACATAACTCATAAAATGATGGTCTATAAATCGAGGATGACGTGGCAGGCGTTGTTGACTGAGCCCCACCGGGTGGTGACCACCTCGTCCACGTCCCGTACGCCCCCCACGGTGAACTCCGGCCGGTCGGACTCCCCCTTCTTGCGCACGCACGGCATCACGGAAAATAAGGAAAATCACGTAGAGCCTCAAACCGGGTTAATGATCGCCACGCCACGTCAAAGGATGATGTTTAACTCAACAAATGAGGTTTCACGCACGTATTGAGTACGGGGGTCAGGGAAAAAGCCTGTTGCCTCCTAATACACGCGGAAGCATCGCTCTCACTCGTACGCATGTATTGAATGACTTGTCGAGCAGTTATCACGTATTATGAACCCACCATGACGCTTACCAGGTACACGTCCTCGGGCGCGTGCCCCCTCCACACGTCGTGCGTGACCCGCTTGAGCACAGACAGAGAGAGAGAGAGAGAGAGAGAGAGAGAGAGAGAGAGAGAGAGAGAGAGAGACGCGTTCGCGTGTATAAGGAGGCACCAAGCTTTCGCCCGCTCCCGCACGTGGCGAGGGCATCATTCATCCGCCCCACCGGTCGTCCCGCAGCAGCGGCGCGCTGATGACGCTGCGCTCGGCCAGCTTCTCCAGCGCGTCCGCCACGGTGCAGGACTCGGTGAGCACGAGGACGGCGCGCGACGGGGGCGGGTGCTCGGGGCGCCCCGCGTTGTAGCGGCGCAAGTTGAAACTGAAAGCAAACGTTGAAAGCAGTTCATGATATTCAAGCTTCAAGCGCTGATTGCAGACACCATAGGCGCTTTCAACAAGGGTACTGATACTGTCAACCTGCACCGCCCTACCACGTGCCGCGACGCCAGGAACTAGGGCCTGACGGATAATGCTCGCCGCGTCATGTGATTCCATTCAACTCAAGACACGAAGGTCTGCAATGTGAAGGATGACGTGGCAGGCATTATCTATCAGGCCCTACCAGGAACTCGCCGAGGCGTGGTGGCCAGCTTGGAGCGGATCTGCGTGTCGGGTCCAAGCAGATCGGAGATGGGAGTTAGGAAAGTTGAGAAATAAAATAATGCCCACCCCCCTCTCCCCTCCAACCTCCCCGCGCGCGCTCGTGGTATCGCAGGCGGTGAGACCGTCTTCTGGGGAGAATGCCTCGGGAAGAGGGCACGCGCGAGGCGACGGAGTCGATACGACGCGACACGACACGGTACGATACGAACGACACGGTACAATACACAATGCGACACAACGGCACGGTAGGATACGATACGACACGTGCGTTACGATACGATTGCCTGTGAGTTGACGGCGGCACTTACCGCTCCGAGGTCGGACTCCCAGAGGACTCCCGCGGGGTTGTCGATGAGCTGCGACAGAAGGGCCTTCTCAGAAGACTGGTTAGCTGCGGCCGCGGCGGTGGTGGGGGCGGCGGCGGCGGCGGGAGGGGTGGGGGTGTAGGCGGTGGAGGTGAGGAGCGGGACCCGAGGGCCCTCGGGGGTGGAGGGGTTGGAGGTCATGGTGCGGGAGGACCTGCGGGGGCCCTCGGCAGCGGCGGCGGTGTCGGCGGCGGCGGCGGGGGGGGTGTCTACGGCGTTCATCGTGTTGGAGTGGGGTCCTGCGGGGTCGCGGGCGGCGGACTCTCCTTCTCCTTCCTCAGCGGCGGTGGCGGAGGTGGCGGAGGTGTCGGGCGCGCGGTCGGTGCTTTCTGCTGTCGCTGCTGTTGTTTTTGAGAGCTTTTGTTGTTGCTCGCTTTGCTTCCGATTATTTACGGCGGCGGTTGCGAGGAGCAGCCCGACGGAGCGGAGGTCGTAGGCTTGATAGAGGTACGCGGCGAGCGCGGTGGCGGCGACGGCGGTAGTGACGGAGGCGATGATGACACTCTTTTCGAAGTTGGGCATGCTGGTGCGTGCCCGCAGAATACGCACCGACACTGGCTTGACTCTCGAACGCGTTGTTCGTGTCGAGTCACCCTGGGCACCCCCCTTCCGTTGACTTCCCGGGCCTTTTTCGCCAGCACGTGGTTGCCGTCTGACCGACCCGCTCGACCTGCTCGCCCAGCCCGACCTCTTCAGGGAGGAGGTGCTGCGGCCGGCTGGACCCCACGGACCTCGCCCTGCTGCGTCGGGTGAATCGCGGCTTGAGGGTGGCGTTGGAGTCCTCCTCTGACCTTTCGCGCGCGGGCGTCAGTGCGGAGGTCCCGCTTGAGGTCGGTCAGTTTGTCGGGTCCGTCGGGCTGTTGGCTTGGGCGAAGGAGAACGGGTGCCAGTGGATCGAAAGGACGTTCGCACTCGCCGCTGAAGAAGGAAGCCTAGATGTGGTGCAGTGGGCGCGGGCGAACTGGTGCCCGTGGGACGCGAGGACGTGCAGACTCGCCGCTCGGGGCGGGCAGCTGGAGATGCTGAAGTGGTTGCGGGAGCACGGGTGCCCGTGGGATGGGGGATGTGCGCACACGCCGCACAGGGCGGGCACTTGGAGATGTTGCAGTGGGCGCGGGAGCACGGTTGCGAGTGGGACAGGCTGACCTGCGCAGTCCGCCGCTGAGGGTGGGCACCTGGAGGTGCTGCAGTGGGCGCGCCAGCACGACTGTCCGTGGGATGCAGCTGTGTGTCAAAAGGCCGCTCGGGGCGGGCACCTGGCGGTGCTGCAGTGGGCGCGGGAAACCGGGTGCCCGTGGGATGAGACGACCTGTGACAACGCTGCGTTCGACGGGCATCTGGAAGTGATGCGCTGGGCGCGGCAGCACGACTGCCCGTGGCACCAAAAACATGTGCGTTCGCCGCTTTTGGCGGGGACCTGGAGGCGCTGAAGTGGGCACGGGAGCACGACTGCCCTTGGGATGAGGACACCTGTTCATCGGCCGCTTATGGTGGGCGGCTGGAGGTGTTGAAGTGGGCGCAGGAGCACGACTGCCCGTGGGATGAGATGACCTGTGCACACACGCCACTCAGGGCGGGCAGCTGGAGGTGTTGAAGTCGGCGCGGGAGCACGAATGCCCGTGGGGCGCGACGACGTGCGCAGCGGCCGCTCAGGCCGGGCACACGGAGTTGCTGCAGTGGGCGCGAGATCACGGCTGCCCCGGGTAGCCCCCGACACGCCACAACAAGCATTACACACACGCCGAATAAAACCGATGAGCGCTGCTCTCTTTCACAAACGAATGTAACGCCGATTCACACAAAAAAATGACGACGAATCCAACTAAGAAGCCGCGGGGCGTGGCGTGCAGTTCAGACACGATCCGGGTCGCCATGTACAGACCGTCGGCTGCGCAGGTTCCGTTCTGTAATTTACTAGCTGGAATGCTTGATAGCTGATCAGCCTAGTCTGATTTTGAATACACACACACACCCTCACACAGCTGCCAGGTTATATGACTCGTGCTATGTCATGCTGTGGCATGTCGCCTGGGTCAATGGTGCGTGTTGTGTCATGATGTTGCGTGTTGCCAGATTACATGGCTCCTATTATGTCATGACGTCGCACGTCGCCAGGTTCTACGGCGTTGGTATTGTCTTGTGTCAAGATGCGGCGTGTTGCTAGGCTATTTGATTCGGGCTATGTCATGCTGTAGCGTGGTGGCAGGTTCATCTCGTGTTGTGTCATCATGTGGCGGGTGGCCAGGTTCCATGGCTCAACTGTTGCATGCTGCCCGGTTTTATGGCTCGTCTTCACTAGCCGAGTCTGTCGCCAGTTCCCCTTCCGCTGCTTCCTGTCCGAGGCGCTTCAGCAGAATAGCCTCTGACCAGGGCCTGGCCAATCGTTCTCGTTCTGAGCTTAAATTCATACAGTGTGGATTGATGGATGCACGTGTCCCCTCCGATCTCCTCGATAACGAGGGTCTATTGACTCAGGGATCGTAACCCGGTCAGACTTTCGGCGACCTGGTCGGTGGAATTTTATAAATCAATGGATTGGTCGAACGGGGTTCGATATATAGATTCGATACCAGACCCGACTCTGAGTTTAACATAAACCGGTTTGACCTGACCCCACTTAAACAATACAAGCATGATATGTAAGGCCAATCGTTGTCATTCTCAGCTTAGAATAAGCCGGTTTGCCCTGACCCCACTTACAAAATACACACGTGAGATGGTGGACCCTGCCAGCACCGCGTCGTTGTTCTGGATGACCTCAACGATGTCGTGGCCCGACGTGAAATCCGCCGGGTTCGGCGGTTTCGGGCACACCGTGTCTTTCATTTCGCAGGGAGCACAGCCACATCACAAGTATATAGTGGCACGTCGTGAGATAGTCGGAATCGAGATTAGCTTACTCGAGCATTCAGTCGGGCAAACGAAAGACGTCTTAGTCCGTGTGCTCCCATAGGAGATACATTCCCCGCATGTCAACACAGTCATCACACTTTTGCATTTAGTCATGCACGCCAACATCGTTGCAGTAGCAGCCTAGGGAGAGAGAGAGACGCTTCCGCGTGTATAAGGTCGTATAAGGTTGTATAAGGTTGTATAAGGTTGTATAAGGTACAAAGTGGCAGCCTACCATATCGACCACATCGCCGTCGTCGGATGCCGGGCGGGCGCGTGCGGTGTGCGAGCCGTACATGTGGTAGGTCACACACCTCTTAGTCATAGAAGCTGTAGGATCGAATATTATTGACTACTCGTAATCTGCGTGTGACACAGAGGCATTCAACTACTGGACTAGTGCCTAGTATGTGGGTAAGTAACTTCTAGTAAGCTGGAGTTTGGTGATCTGGCAAAAAGTCAAATGACTTTTGCTCCAAATCACCAAACGCCTACTTACTACAGGTAGTACGAGATACTACAGGTAGTACGCTTTACAGACTAGGCACAGAGACACAACACGAATATCTCTTCACGTGAACCAGACATATCAGAGGAGTTGAATGCGTACCAGTGCACTACGAGTATGAGCAAACAGTCAGGAACCCACCATGAATATCTCGTCGCCCTCCACCACGTAGTTATTGCACCACTTCTCAGAGCCTGGCACATATTGCACGCCAGCATGTCATAGGATGCCATTTTACTTGAACTCAGTGTTAGTTCTGGTATCGAAGTCATGGCATGGAAGTCCGTTCGCCCAAAAAGAACACTCCAAAGCGGAAATCCCGCCGAACGACTCGCCGAAGGTCCGACCGGGTCGTGATTCTTGAGTAAATAGACCCTCGGTTTCAAGGAGATCAGGGCGACTAGTCGCCCCGACACTGAGTTTAAGAAAGCGGGGATCCAGTTGCGTTGAACGACGTGGCAGACAACATCTGCCAGATCCCGCCACTCCTCGCGGTCGTGCTCGTGCTCAGGGCCGGGCATCAGGGGCTTCCACTCGTCCACTTCTCAGCTCAACTTGAACACTTTTTGTGAGATGTGTTAGTTGATGCAGTGAAAAGTGTCTCAGGGTTAAGCTAAAACGTGGACGAGTACGGGGCCAACGGGGGCCAGGGCGAAAGCCTGGTGCCTCCTCATACACGCGGAAGCGTCTCTTCATAGACGAGTGTAAGCCCCTGCCAGGCATGTACTTGAAGGGTGCGTTTGTGTAGACGTGCGAGCCGTTGGGCCGTGTCTCCGCGGTAGACAGTTTGTGCACGCTGGCGTCCACGATCTTGGTCGGGTCGCCGCCCAGGGCCGCGCCACTCCTTCGCTTTCCAGCGCAATCATACACCAGTACCCTGTGCTGCACAACTGCCAGCCGTCGTGTCCCTGACGCCTCTAAATGTGACAGAACCCCTCAATAGGCCGATTTCGGTATATTGCATCCCGCGCCGAGCGCTGACGCTTTGCCCGCAACTCTGTATGGGCATTCAACCTGACGCCCGCTTTCCCGCACGGAGCGCTGACGCTTTGCCCGCAACTCTGTATGGGCATTTCACCCAGGCGATATACCGAAATCGGCCTATTCATTGAGTACCCCCACCGTATTCCTCGAAGTTGCTGCCAGACGAGCTGAAAAGTGAACGAGTGGCTAGCTAGGCCGGGTCGTAGGAGGACGCGGCGACTGCGTACGGGCACACCGGTACACTATGAGCAAACAGTCAGAGCACGAGAGTACGGCCTGCCATTGGGGTCGACGAACAGCCACGGATGGAGCGCACATCCGGAGGGTAGGGTCAGTCTGATAATGCTCGCCAAATCACGGGGTGTCGCCTCCTGACGCAAGAAATGAATGTGGTGAATTATATTACGTGATGAATTGTATCACGTGGTGGTGAATTATATTACGTGGCCATCATACTATGCACAGCCCCGCCAGGCATGACGGCGGTGTAAACCTCGGCGTCGGGCGCCATCCACGCCGTGTAGTGCCGCAAGTTGAAATGACAGCAAAACTTGAATGAACCGGTTTATCATATTCTAACTTCAAGCGCAGAAACCAAGGGATTAATCATATCACAACTTCAGAGGGGTCTCTTCATGGACGCTTCAATTGGGCTCCCTTTGGGGGGTCTGAATGGGGGGGTAACTATTGGCTTTTGATCGTTAAGACTTGAAATTTAAGACGAACACATATATGTCACAACTTCAACCGCTGAAACCAAGCGCAGTCAATATGGGTTCATCCTGCACGGCCCTACAACTGAATTGCCTGTGGAAGGAGCCGCCAGGACCTTGCCCTTCCAGACGCCGGCCAGGTCGGTCGGCCACACCGCGGTCATCTCCGCAGTCATGTTGCCCCGAAGCTAGAGCCAGCCCTCGTGTCACTCGTGTCATCTACGCGGTCCGAGCCCCTCTACTTCAAGAAACTGAGGGGTACATCACGTGAAACTTATGTGACCAATTTGGGGAGTTTATTAACTCGAGAAGGCACTGAAACCGGTCGGTCAGGTGTCGGTCGTAAGCTTGGAATTCCGAACTTGCCACTCAAACCCCCTGTTTCTTAGACTAGAGGGGGTCGTACCGCGTAGTTAGTGCTGTGCTGGCTCACTACCCAGCACCAATTGGCTATTTAGCTGCTTCACCCTAGTGACTGCACCCTAGTGTATCAATGAAAAACATTGAATTGAATTCCGTGTTGCATTTGGGGATCCCACCCCGAGGCGCCTGTGCACCCCTACGGAATCAGCGAACTGCGCGGTCGGGTTGAGGTTTAGGGTCTCGAATTTAGGATTTGGGGATTAAGGTGTTGCACTTGGGAGCCCCACCCCAAGGCGCCTGTGCACCCTTGCGGAATCAGCAGACAGCGCGGTGTGGTTCTGGTTGATAGGATGGCGGGGGATGTCAGGTTCAAGTTGAAAGGATGGCGAGTGACTTTAGCGGGGGACCGTCCCCACCCCGAGGCGCCTGTGCACCCCCGCGGAATCGGCGAGCAGCGCGGTGAGGTTCAGGTTGGTGCCGCCGCCGAGGGCCGAGGAACCCACACTTACCACATCAGGGGATGTCACGGGGGCCAGGTCGAAAGCCTGGTGCCTCCTTCTACACGTGGACGCCTCTCTCTCACATCAGGGGATGCCGTTGACGTGAAGAGGCGAAGGAGTTGAAATTGAGGTGGGTGCCGTCCATGCCGTTATCTAGGAAGTCAGACGGAACGGGCGGTGCCAGGCAGCAGGGGCTTACACTCGTCCACTTTTAGACGTAACGTATTCACTTTTTTGTGGGATACGCTGGGTATTTTAAGGGTCGCAGTGTCACAAACGGCGCAGATTGAGCTGAGAAGTGGACGCCCCTGCCGGGCAACCATCAAAGGAGTCGACATCGAACTTGAGGAGCGAGTACGCCACGTCACCCTTCGCCCAGGGGCTTACAGATTATCGTAGCCACGTCCAGCGGTGATTGGGGATGGTTTATATCCAATTGCTATCTATGATAGGGAGGGCTGTGTCTCCGCACATTAGTACACGCAGTTTTGGCATCGGATATAATTTGGATTGGAATCCCCCCATTTGTGGACTGATAATGAACTCATGAAAATGGGCTTTGTAAACATATGTCCAGGAATCACTGCGATATTTGTGTATTCACCGGTAAATCACGTGACCCCACGTGTTAAATGCACTCCCAAAATATGAATTCTGAGAAGGGAAGGGTATTTCCACCACGTTCAATTTCAACGTATGTGCGATGCGATGTCAAAGCTTCGTAGTAGATCCTACGGTATCATAACAGTGACCACACGTTTCGCCTGCGCATTCCGGGTCTCACTAATCACTACCGTACAATGCACCGCCCGCCAGACACCGAAGGTGGTAGGGTTTGGAATGAATCATTGCACGTTGGTCGAGTGGTCAAACACGTGCTAGATATCGGTCGTAAATAGAAGGGGAGCTGAACCTCGCCTCGATCGCTATCGACATACACCTGACGGTGTCCAGGTACCGCTGCCCCCACTCGTCGGCGGTGGCGGCGGCGGCGCCGTAGTAGATGATGTACGTGCCGTCGGGCCGAGCAGCAGGGTCGTTCAGAACGAGCACTCGAACCCAGGTCCGAAGTGCCCGCATGACTTATCCTCAGGTTGCTCGTGCTCATTATTATTATTACTTTGTTTACGGACTGTGGTGAACGCATGTCAGCTAAGGAGCGTATTGGTGCTTCAGATGTCACCTCAATGTCACCCCCATACTCCGTCCCGGGTCCCGCCCGCACAGCAGCGTGGGCGGGTTTGGGCGTCGTATGGCTTGCATTGCTCGTGCAGACGCGCGGACTCGCCTCGTCGATTCAAACGCTGTGCAAGTGCTTGTTCTCAATAAGCACCCTGCCGTGTTTCGAACCCGCGGTTGACGCTAATCACGGCGGTCTCGACCTTGTCGGAGTGGTTCCCCGCTCCGAGGACGAACATCGGGCTCTCCGCCACGCCAGGAGCCAGGGTCGTGATGGGTGATGCATGCTACGTCACAGGGTGTGTTGCCCCCCGCTCCGAGGACGAACTTCGGGCTGGAGGCCACGCCGGGAGCCAAGGGTCACGGCACGTGACGCGTGAACTGCTTCACCACCATGCACCAAATAGGACGTTATTGCGTCTGCACCCAAAATGATGAAAAGTAAGCCCCGTCACGGGTCGGAGGATTGCAAACTCATGCGTTTTCTTGCTAGATTGATGAGCAAAGGAGGTAATCAGCGATGAGGGCCGAAACCCCGAATCCCAGACGCTGATGCGTGTCTGAAGGGTACTTATTAACTCAACAAACCAGGGCATGCATTGTGTCGGATGACGTGGCGTGCATCAGTTGCCGTGAACCCCGGATCTCACCCGGCGCGATGAAGGTCAACACGCTGTGATTCCCAAAGGAGTTGACACCGCCTCCCGATGTGACTGGGATCTCGAAGGCGTCGTAGTGGAAGCGTGGCGCCGTGGACTTTATGATGGTCGTGATCCATACACCCGGCATCAGGGCCTGGCCACTCGTTCCCAGACTGCTTGCTCATAGTGTACCGGAGGGTGTACGCGTACACTGTGACACTCACCGCATCCTCATCCCTGGCCCGGCCACTCGTCCCCTGACTGTTTGCTCGTAGTGTACGGGTATACTCATGGACACTCGCCGCGTCCTCCCAGGGCCTGGCCACTCGTACCTTTGAAGCTCACGGGGGTCATGGCGTATGCCTGGTGCCTCCTTATACACGCGGCTGTCGTTATATATCTATCTCTTCTCTTTGAGGCTCAACTGTAAGGTCAGGTAGCTGTTTGATGGTTCATCCGTGCAACCAAGGTCACATGAGTCCACTCGACGGTGCGTATACTGAGTTGAGTCGTAAGGGCCTCACACTGGTGGTCCTTGCAGCTCGACTGCAAGCTGCGTCGTCCCTGCATTCTTAGTTGGCTGAGTTCACTCACACTGATGAGTTGAGTTGAGCTGAAACGTGTTCGAGTGTAAAACACGACCCTACCAGGCATACCCTCGGGCCACACCGGGCCGGTGGCGTTGGCGTCGGTGGCGACTCCGGGGGTGGCGGCGGTGGCGGCGGCGGCGGCGGCGGCGGCGGCGGGCACGGCGGAGAGGAGCACGTGTGGCGAGCGTGGCGTACTTGTATGCTTTCCGCGGCGTGGAAGATGCGGGGAGGGGCCGGAGAGGAGCCGGCGCGCTCCCAAGGTCGAGTAGTACAGGGAGTCCAGGCCCGAGGAGGAGGATGTAGTGAAGGGGGGGGGGGAGGAGGAGGAGGATGGGTAGAGTGAGGAGGGAGGCGAGGAGGAGGGGGATGAGGAGGAGGAGGAGGAGGAGGAGGAAGAGTCTGCTGGGGTGCCCGAGACGTGTGCGAAGCTGATCCAGGCGAGTAGTAAGAACAGCGCTGCGGAGGCGGCAACGGCGGCGGCGGCGGCGGGGCCGCTGAACGAGCAGCGCATCCTCGCGGAACGGGAAAATGTTAGGAGCAGTGGGGGATGTGCGGCGTTCGGGGTGCGCGCGCAAGTTGTGTCGATATGCGTATTAAGGCGGGTTTCCCCTCGTCGTTGTTCTTTTGGATTGCTTCCGCATCCATCGTCAACCTGTCAGCGATCTTCGATCTATCCTAGGCTGAAAGGCATCCCCCTGCTGTACCATGATAACGCAACGCACGTGCCTCTCCTCGCGCGCCGTCGCGTCTCGCCGCCGCGTCTCGCTTCACAGCTCCCACCGCGCGCCCCCTCGTCCTTTGCGTCCGAGTCATGGAGCGGGGGGCTGCTGACGCCCACCTTGTTAATGACGCGGCGGTGAACCCCGCGCTTCGGGAGGTGGAGGGGTCGTCGAAGCACAACACGCTGCTCCAGGAGGGACGGCACGAGGAGGCGGAGGAAGCTAACGTCGCGGCGGCGGCGGCGGCGGCAGCTCACCTCCTCGCGGTGACAACCCACGCGGACGTGGCGCGGCGCGTCATCGCGCGGTGGCGGGCTCTCGTGGCGGAGCGGAAGGGGGTGGTGCTGCTCCGCCTGGTAGAGGAGCTGTCCGATCTCTTCTTTGAGGAGGTGCTCCGGCGGCTGGGCCCCGTCGACCGTACGATGCTCGCGTAGGTGGGGCGGCCGTGGCTGGCGGCGGTGCTGGCATCGGGTCTTCCGCGCTTGCCGAAAGAAATAACGGTGCGGCTCAGGATGAAGGAGCTTTGCACGTCCGCCGAGCGGCTGGCTTGGGCCAGGTTGAACGGGTGCTCGTGGGGCCGCGTTTACAGTTACGGGCACGAGCGGATTAACCCTTGCGCACTCGCCGCGTCGGGCGGGCACCTCGGGGCGCTGCGGTGGGCGCGAGAGCACGGCTGCCCGTGGGACGAAGACACGTGTGCTTACGCCGCTGAGGGCGGGCACCTGGAGGTGCTGAAGTGGGCGCGGGAGCACTGCTGCCCGTGGAATCCGATGACGTTGCGCGGTGCTGCTGCGAGCGGGCACGTGGACGTTCTGCGGTGGGCGTGGGGGCACTGCCCGATTTACGGCGGGAATATACGTAATTGGGCCGCCAATAGCGGGCACCGGGACGTGCGGCAGTGGGCGCGGGAGCAAGGGGCGCGGGAGCAAGACTGCCCGTGGGACGCGTGGACGTGTGCACTAGTGGCCGCGTGGTGGGTTGCCGCTCGGAGACAACCCGTACTTTTCTTCGACATCAAACCTGTTATACATAAATTTATCGCATTCTCAACACTCTCTCTCTGGCAAAGAACGGGACACCTCCGACGTCCCACCACCGCCAAGTGAATATACCGAGTGATGCTAGGACGAAGACGAGGAAGAGTTATCGGCCGCTCATGTCACGGCACCTTCGCACGCTCAACCTGTGCACGCATAACCTTGTCGTCGTTCGCCTCGGCGCGCCAACCGACGATATCATGCACGCTCGATACCGTAAATCCCAGAGTGTAAGTGAAGCGTGGGCGAGAGGCGCAAAACAAACAATGGATGGATATAAAAATCCAGTACTCGTAACAACCGTCAGCTACGGGTAACGCAACGAACATTGTACCGGGCATCACCCGCATGTCACAGTGAACGGGCGCTGAGATGACCCGCACATCGAAGGACAGCGTCGGATACTTCATACTAGGAGTACACACAGAATCAGTCGTAACCGGTTACGATTATAACCTCGAGTTCGAGGGACTATTTACTCAAGGATCGCGAACCGGTCGGAGTTTCGGCGAGTCGGTCGGTGGGATTTTCGAAATGGACAGTTCTGATTGGTAGAACGAGATTCGATACCATATCTCCAGTACCAGACCTGACACTGAGTTTAAGAAAACCTTACCACGTGAATCATTTTCGGCAATCCTGGCGAAGTTCGTGTACCGGTGCATTCTGTGACGAAGCCCCCGCCGAACCCTCGCCTCCCGCGCCCACCCACTCTGACATCGACGACGACGACTCGTTCCTGCGCGCAACCTCGGCGGCACCGAGCACAAGTTCGCGGAAATGTGGTGGATGACGTGGCGGGCAAGTGGTGACGTGGCATGCATGTGGTGGATGGCATGGCGTGAATGTGGTGGCCACATCATCCACGCATGCCACGTCATCCACCACACGCACGCCACGTCATCCCACACATGATGTGGCGCGTTTATGCCTGATGGGTGGTCTCAGTTTCAGTTTCAGTTTCAGTTTCAATTTCATCGGATGTCACTTAACTCAAGAAACGAGGGTCCGAAATGGCGCATCGCCGTAATGCCGCATCGCCGCCGCACCGTCCGGACCCCCACTTGTCAGCTCATCCTGAGCCGTTATTGTCCCTGAAACTCTCTAATTACCCAACGTATCCCGCGAAAAGTGTTCACGTCAGGCCGCAAAGTGGATGCGTGGCACCAGGGGCTTACACTCGTCCACTTTACAGATCAACCTGAGCCGTTTCCGCCCCTCAAACAGGTTGTTTCAGGGTGTTCAGTGACAAAAACGGCTCAGGTTGAGCTGAAACGTGGATGATGTTTTTCCAGCACATTGACCAACGCCTATCTTCGCGACCCATAAGTTTGGTCCAAAGTGCTAAACAACTACTCGGTCCGACCCCCTCTACCATAAGAAACTGAGGGGTCAAATCGCGCCAAAACCTCGATTCGTCGAAATGGTCAATTTGAGGGGTTATTAACAGGTGCAAAGCGAGAGACCGGCCGGTTGGTCGGTCGACAGTTATCCCCGGATCCGGGGATAACTCCTCCAAGCACCGTGTTTCTTATGGTAGAGGAACTCGGCGCGAGTAGAAGGGTGTATAAACCAGTGATCCACGTTACACTTCAAAAGTGTTATGTGTGCCGGCGGAACACGTAACGCATTCGGTCGCGCGGGGGTGTTATGTTATGTATGTTATGTGGCTGTCACGTGGACATGGTATGTGGCTGTTACGTGACTGTTATGTTATGTTATGTCAGTTATGTTACGTCACAGGTGTACACAACTAAACACCCAGCGGCGGCAGCAGCGGTGTGCACAACCAATCACGCGCTACCAGGCACCCCTCCTTTCGAAAAGGACGTCTGGGGGAATAATTATGCGTAGGGGGCCCGAACACGCAGTCCGTACCGGCATGTCCATAGGAAGGTCGGTGGGGGAACACTTAAGGGGCGACAACAAATGTACCTATCCAAATCGACTTTCAACCCTAAACCCTATACCTATCAACCTATCAAAATTTTCCTATCGAAAAGATCGCATCAAAGTCAACCCATCGATGTGGTATATCAACTTGAACCTATCAAAATTCCCTACTAAAATCAACCTATCAAATGTGAAATTGTTGGCTATGTGTACGGTACCAGTACACATGACAAACAGTCATGATATGTTTCACTTCTTAAGTGTGCTTCCCGACGGTCGTATGGACAAGCCGGTACGGACTGGCATAACACCTCGGACTGGTACGCTCCCGCGAGAACTGAAGATCCGAATGGTGATCAAGCAACAACGCTCCAGCCGTCGTGAACCGCAAGCCACAACACCAAGCACGCACGGTATGGCCCTCGAGCACGGCGCGTCGTTTGAGCCGGACGAGCACCTCGCCGCCCTCGTCCTGCGGCACGTGGGGGACTTGCGCGATTGCCTGGCGCTGGAGTGCGTGAGCCGCATGTGGCGCGCCGTGGGCCAGACCCCGGGGGTTTGGCAGAGCCAAGACCTAGCTGTCTCTGGCGCCCTCGCCGCGCGGCTCACCGACGCGCGCTTCCGCCAGGTGCTGCGCCGCGCGGGGCCCAACCTGCGCTCGCTCGTCATCAACGACGCTTCCACCGCGTTCACCGGCGTGGGGCTGCGCTCATACGCCGCGCTGGTAGATGAGGCGCGGGGGCGGGGGGGAGCTACAGGTGTTGGGGTTGCCGAGGGCCCCGGCTTCTCCTCCTCTTCTCACGACCTAGTGTTGGGGCGGCTCCAAACTCTGGACCTGCGCCGCTGCCCCGGCGTGACGGGGCGCGCGGTGCTCGGCCTCCTCACCCAGCTCCGCATTCACGACGCGCCCAAGGTAGCGCGGTGCAGATTGACCCCGGGTTGAACCGCGCTTGGTCTTAGCGCTTGAAGCTATAATATGATAACACGGTTTTCAAACTTTGCTTTCAATTTCAACTGGCGCCGGCGCTACATCAAGGCGGAGCGCCTGCAGCGGCTGGCGCTCGCGGGGTGCGACGTGCATAAGGCAGGGGGTGCAGCCAGGTTCAACCCTTGTGCCCCCGTGTTAACCGCACTTGGGTTTAGCGCTTCAATCAAAAACATGAGGAACTATGAGTATATGATGAACTACATTCAAGCAAACGGGGGTCAAGGCGGAAGCCTGGTGTCTCCTCATGCACGCTGACGCGTCTCTCTCTCTCTCTACTTTCAAGCTTTGCTTTCGATTTCAACTTGCGCCGCTACAACAAGGGCGAGCTCGCGGCGCTCGACACGTCTGTGCGCCACGACCGGCGCCTGCACGACCCCTTCCACAGGGGGACCTTCGACCTGTGGGCCTGCGTCCAGTCTGATTGCGACAAGGCGGTACAGGCAGGGGCTTACACTCGTCTACTTCTCAGCTCAACATAAGCCGTTTTTGTCACTGAAACTGTATGAGACCACACTGTGTATCCGCAAAGAGTGCTCACGTGAAGCCGAAAAGTGGACGAGTGTAAGCCCCTGGGTACAGGTACACGAGGGCCGCCAGTGCATGCAGTGCAGGAGCGTCACCTGCCCCGAGCACGCCAGCACGTGCGGTATATCGATTTGCAAATACTGCGATGCGTACGTGTGTCTGTTCGGTGCGTGCGGCGGCGAAACTCCTCACTATGCTCACGACGAGGGAGAGCCGCACGCTGTGCATTGCACCGATTGCGGAGACTGTCTCTGTTGGCGGTGCTTTGACTGCGCCCCCTGCAAAGCCTCCTTCTGCAATAAGTAGGGCCCGGCACGGGGGCCAGGGCGAAAGCCTGGTGCCTCCTTACACACGCGGAAGCGTCTCTCTCGCTCTCTCTCACGGGGGGCAGGGCGAAAGCCTGGAGCCTCCTTATACACGCGGAAGCTTCTCTCTCTCGGGCCCCAGGGCGAAAGCCTGGTGCCTCCTTATACACGCGGAAGCGTCTCTCCCTCTTGAAAGCGCCTGGTTTCAGCACTTGAAACTAAATATGATAAACAGCTTTTAAGTTTTGCTGTCAACTTGAAGTCACGGCTCTGCCGCACGGTGCAACAGACTGCTGTGCCGCGAGTGCGTATGCAAACCTAGCACCGGATACGCGTTCTGCGAGGACTGCGATGGCGATTGGTGCGAGAAGGAGGAGGAGGAGGAGGAGCAGCGGGAGGAGGAGGAGGAGGCGGAGGAGGAGGAGGAGGAGGAGGAGGAGGCGGCAG
>Ga0307489_10000803_pt1 | contig 19898 bp, 27 predicted proteins | sample SB12metaG_FD_202247 | JGI IMG/M metagenome (GOLD analysis project Ga0307489, IMG submission 202247) | Sea-ice brine microbial communities from Beaufort Sea near Barrow, Alaska, United States - SB 1.2 | ecosystem: Environmental > Aquatic > Marine > Coastal | place: USA: Alaska | collected...
GTGACTCAGCATTCGAAATTTAGGGTGCCCACTCAATCTGTACACGAGAGCCATTCGGAGGTAGGGAGCGCGCGGACCTCGACGACACAGTCCATTTCGAATACCGCGTCGTCTCGATCCGCACGGGGAGGGGGCGTGAGGCGCGTCGCGGCCGCGCTGCAATGCCTCTCACGCACGGCGGGCACTCAGCGTAGTAGAGCAGACAACTCAGTGAGGAGAACGCTCACTAGAAGCTAGTACGAGCACGTACAGCATACAGCGCCATCTTCTCCAGCACCATCTCTAGAGGCGCGCGCGGCCTCAGACGACACGCCGGTCCCCCCTACTACCGCTTCCTGCCTGCGTCCTGCTCCGGACGAAGGAAGGGACGCGCGGCGCGTCGCGGCCGTGCAGCGATGCCTCTCATGCACAGCGCCCCGCCGCACCGGGCCCCAAAAGCACGCCTGAAGCTGAACCGCGAAACGTTGCTCCAGCTGGGCGTCCAACATGGGCAGCCACCTCGCGCTGTGGCTGGACTCTCGGCAGGGGCTCACACTCGTCCACTTCTGAGCTCAGCTTGAGCGCTTTGTATGGGATAGGGGTTGCGCGCAGGGATTGCGTAGCCCGTGTTAGAGGGTGTCAGGGGGTGTTTGGGGTGTGTAGGGTGTTTTCTTGTGTCAGACACGGGCTCAAGTTGAGCTGAAAAGTGAACGAGTGTAAGCCCCTGACTCTCGGGCGCCTTTGCGCTGGCCCTGTTCGTCACCGCACTGTGCGCGGTGTTCGTGGAGCGCTCGGCAGGGGCTTACACTGGTTCACGTTGGAGCTCATCTTGAGCAACTCCAGGACACATTCATGCGTTGAGTTGGGTCATACGGTGGACAGAAGAGCTCAAGTTGAGGCTCAAATGGGAACGAGTGTAAGCCCCTGGCGCTCGGCCGTCGAGGGGCATCACGCGGCGGGGAAGGCGCGGCTGCGGGCGCTGTGGGGGGCGCACATGTGGAGCGCGCCGCCCGCTCCGGGCGCGGGCTCGCACGCGCCGCCGCGGCTGCGGTTCGACGCGGTGGGCGCGCCGGGGGACGTCGCCGCGCCCGCGCGCGAGGAGCAGCGCAATGGGCAGGGTGACACCCTCTCTGTCGACGAGGCGGTCCACCGCTCAGACGAGAAGGCCCCTTCAGATGTCGAGCTCCGTTCGGATGTGGAGCTCCGTTTGGATGTGGAGCAGGGTTCGGATATCGAGGCCGCGGAGGCATCACTGGCAGAGCACAGCGGCGAAGGCGCAGCGGTTCCGGCAGCTGGCGTGGAGCCCCAAGAGAATGCCGCCGCCGCCGCTGACGCCACCGCCGCTGCCGCCGATTCCACCGCCCCTGCAGCTGCCGCCGCCGCCGACGCCGACGCCCCCCCTGCCGCTCCCGCCGCCCCCTCCGACGCTACCACTGCCGCTGCCGCCGACGCTGCCGCCGCCGATTCCGCCGCCGCCGTCGCTGCCGCTACTGCCACCGCCCCCATTGCCTCCGCCGACGCCGACGCCGACGCCGCCGCTGCCCTCGCCGACGCCATCGCCCGTGCCGCCATCGCCGCCGCCGCCGCCGATGCGGCGGTGGATCCCTCTGGTGATGCGGCGGGTGATGGGGGCGCGGTCGAGGCATTCACGTTGGAGGCCGCACACGAGGGTGAGGGTGAGGGCGAGGGTGAAGGTGAGGGTGAGGGTGAGGGTGAGGGTGAGGATGAGGGCGACGGTGAGGGCGGGGGTGAGGATGAGGGTGAGGGCGAGGCTGACGGTGAGGGTGACCATGAGGGTGAGGGTGTGGGTAAGGGGGAGGATGAGGGGGACGGTGAGAGTGACGGTGAGGGTGAGGGCGAGGCCGGTAGCTCTGAGGGTCAGACCTACGCTGAGGTCCCCGAGCTGTCTGATGCGCAAGAGACCCATCGCGAGGCCGACGCTGGGGGTGTGAGTGGTGGCGAAGTTAGGGCGGGGGCTGATACGGATGAAGAGGAAGGGGGTGAGGATACCAAGGAGGGCAGCACTGGTGATGAGGGCACCAGTGCCAGTGGCGGCGAATCTGGTGGCAGCGAGTCGAGTGTTGGTGAGTCAGGTGAGTCAGGTGGCGGCGAGTCAGGTGAGTCAGGTGAGTCAGGTGAGTCAGGTGAGTCAGGTGAGTCAGGTGAGTCAGGTGAGTCAGGTGAGTCAGGTGAGTCAGGTGGCGGCGAGTCAGGTGAATCAGGTGCCGGTGAGTCAGGTCTTGGCGAGTCAGGTGCCGGTGAGTCAGGTGAGTCAGGTGAGTCGGGCGGCGGCGAGTCAAGTGAGTCAGGTGAGTCAGGTGGCGACGAAGCAGGTGAGTCAGGTGGCGTTGAGTCAGGTGCCGGTGAGTCAGTTGCCGATGATTCAGGCGAGTCGGGTGCCGGTCAGGAGAGGGCTGGCGGGAGCGCCCACCGTCCTTCGTCCACGGAGGATGATGATGACGCGCCGGCGGCGGATGACCCGGTCGACGCTGCGGCCACAGTCAGGGCCGCCTCCGGAGGTGCCGAGCAGGAGGTGGCGGTGGAGGTCGCGCTTGACACCGCGCCCCAGGTATGACGGTGCAGCTTGACCCTTTCAAATCCACATGGAAAGCGCCTGAAATGAGCGCTTGAAACTAAAATGTGATGAACCGCTTTCCAGCTTTGCTTTCAATTTTAACTTGCGCCGCTACATCGAGGGCATGACGGCAGCTGCCTCCGGAGATGCCGGGGAAGGCGACGAGGACGCGGATGCGGACGCGGATGCGGCGAAGGCGGAGGCCGCGGAGGAAGGCGTAGCGGTAGAGAATCATGAGGAGGCGGCGGAGGCGGGTGCGGAGGCGGAGGTGGAGGCGGAGGCGACAGTGAAAGCGGAAGAGGGTAAGGATGAGGAGGAGGAGGAGGCGGAGAATGAAGCGACGGAGGTGGAGGCAAGAGAGGTAGAAGTGGAGCCAACGACGGTGCCGGAGGCGGTAGAGGTAGTAGAGGCGGCGGTTGAGGCAGGGGCGGGGGCAGAGGCGGAGGGGAATGCGGCGGCGGTGGCGGCGGCGGTGGCGGCTCCGATCTCGACCCCGCCTCCGCCGCTCCCGCCGCCGCCGCCGCCTCCGCCCCACATGTCCCACGTCGAGGGCACCGACATGGAGGCCATGCTCACTGCCATGCTGACGTCGCCGCCGCCCGCCCCTGCCGCGCCCACGGCAGGGGCTTACACTCGTCCACTTTTCGGCTCAACGTAAGCGCTTTGTGTGGGATAGGTGGTGCATTTAACGTTTGTTTAGGGGGTGACATAGGTGGTAGTAGGAGATATTAGGGGGTGTCTAGGGTGCATTTTGTGTCAGAAACGGCTTAGGTTGAGCTGAAAAGTGGACGGTGCAAGCCCCTGGCCCACGGCCACCCTCGCGTACGATCCGACCAACCGACCAATCTGGCCCGCGCCCCTGCAGTCCCGCAGGTGGGGTTGTGCATCGATGCAGGTTGACAGTTTCACAACCTTAACCCTAAATTCCAAACCCTAAACCCTGAACCCGTGTTGAACGCGCTTATTGTATCAGCACTTGAAGCCAGAATATCAAAACTTGCTTTCAACGTTTGCTTTGAATTTCAGCTTGCACCGCTACACACAGGAGTTCCAAGTGCCTGCCGCTGGAGCCCTCGAAGCTGTTCGCGCGCGTGAAGGACCAGGGTGGGTTCGGCACGTCGGCAGCGGCAGGGCCCTTCAGACGTTGCCCGCCACGTCATCGACACGCGGTTCGAAGCCTCATTTCTTGACAAGAATGCCGTCCTATGACGCAGCGAGCATTGTCTGGCAGGCCCTAGGTGGTGGCGGGCGTGGGTTCGTCTCTCGTGCGCCGCATCCTTCTGGTAGGGCGCTGCAGGTTGACCTGATGAAACCCATATCGAAAGCGCCTAGTAATCAGCGCTTGAAACTTAAATATGATAAAATGCTTTCGATTTTGCTTCAGTTCTGCTTTCAATTTCAACTTGCGCTGCCACATCCTGGGGCGCGAGGCGGGCCCGCTCACGGTGGGCTGGTGCAAGTTGAAACCTGCGTTGAAACTTAAAGGCGTCAGATTCCAGCACTTCAAACTAAAATCCTGTTAACTGTTTTCAAGCGTTGCTTTCAACTTCAGCTTGCGCCCCTACGACACGGTGCCCGAGCGCAGCGCCGTGAAGGTCGTCGTGACGATCGTCCGCGCCGACTCCAGCGCGGATGATGACGAGGTTGACAAGGCGGTGGAGGGGGTGGAGGGGGTGGAGGAGGAGGAGGGGGATGAGCAGGACGTGGGGGGAGCCAGTGTCGGTCATGTCAAGAGAGTGCCCCCCGTGGGGTCCAAGCGAGCCGCCGCCGACCGAGCCAAGGAGCTGGCGAGCATGGATCGGCTGATCAGCAAGCAGGACAAGCGCAACGACATTGCCGGCATCACCCCCAAGGCAGGGGCTTACACTCGTCCTCTTCTCAGCTCAACGTACGCTCTTTCTGTTGGCTGCGCACCTCCACTTTTCAGATTGTCGTTTTTGTGTGCTAGGTTGTGTGTTTAAGTTAAAATAACGGCTAAATTTGAGTCGAGACGTGGACACTTGCAGTGGCTGAAACTCAGTGTCGGAAGGACATGTCCTGTTTATCTCCTCGAGATCGAGGGTCTATTGACTCAAGGATCGCGACCCGGTCGGACTTCCGGCGAGTCGGTCGGTGGGATTCTCGAAATGGGCAGTTCTGATTGGTCGAACGGGATTCGACACCATGTCTTCGATACCAGACCCGACACTGAGTTTAAATCGCCAAAACGGGCACAGGCTGAGCTGAGAAGTGGACGAGTGTAAGCCCCTGCCCCAAGGCGAAGCAGGGGTACAAGATGACCGTGAACATCACGCCCGGCACCGCCGTGTGCGACATCACCATTGCGGCGCACCTGCGCGAGGGCGTCGTGTGGGCGCTGCACAGTTTGCGCCAGGCGCTTTACGAGCCGCCAGAGGCAGGGGCTTATACTCGTTCACTTTTCAGGTCAATCTAAGCCGTTCTGGTCTCCATTTCCCGTGTCCCCCTGGCTAATAGGCTGGGGAAAATCATGCTCCCAACTCGTCCCACAAAATGTGCTTACATTGAGTCTATAGTGTACGAGTGTAAGCCCCTGGCCGGAGGCCGCATTCGACGACGACCTGGTGATCGCCCCCGGCGGCGGGTGGCGCGGCAAGATGTGCATGCCCACCGAGCTCGAGGTGGAGGCAGGGCCTCACACTCGTACACATCTCAGTTCAACCTGAGCCGGTTTTGGTTATCGAAGCCACAGCTAGCGTCCACTTCCCAGCCTAACCTGAGCCGTTTTTGCGACTCAAACAAACCACCTAGCCCACAAATCGTGCTCACGACGGACTGAGTAGTGGAAGTGTGTAGCCCACAAAAGGTGCTTACGTTGAGCTGAGAGGTGGACGAGTGTAAGCCCCTGGGTGGAGGACGCGCCTGCGACGGACTACCGTGGGTTCCTGGTCGACAGCGCGCGCTACCTGCTGCCCGTCAACTTCCTGAAGCACGTCATCGAGGTCATGTCGTTCCTGAAGTACACCCACCTGCACTGGCACCTCACGGACGATCAGAGCTTCGCCCTCAACCTGCGCGCGGGTCAGACGCACGCGAGCGCGGGCGCCGGGTCGGGCGTGTTGAAGTACACCAAGGTAGGGCGGTGCAGGTTGACCCTATGAATCCCATGTTGACAGCCTTTATAAAATAAGCGCTTGCAGTTAAATCATGATGAACTGCTGTCAAGTTTTGCTACAAATTCAACTTGCGCCGCTACACCCAGGGGGAGATCGCCACGGTGCTGCGCCACGCTTCGGCGTACGGCGTGCGCATCGTCCCCGGGATCGACGTGCCCGGCCACGCGTTCAGCTGGAGCGGGCACACCGCGCACTGCCCGCGCACCGCGGCGGCGGACGCTGGCCGGTTCAGCCCGGTCCTCAGCGGCGGCTCCGGGCCCGGCTCAGTCAAGGGCAAGGCGGCGTGGGGCCACTCGCTGGACATCAGCAAGCCTGCGACGGTAGTGCCTGCCAGATATCGCTCGCCACATCATAGGATGCCATTTGACCCAAGAAACCATAAACGACGGATCGTAGTGCGTTGGCGGGGGGGGCAAGGCGGAAACCTGGTGCCTCCTCATACACGCTGACACGTCTCTCTCTCTCTCTCCTGCCAGATGTCGCTCGCCTCATAGGATGCCGTCTGACCCAAGACATGAGGGTTCGCAGTGCGTAGGGTAACGAGGCAAGCAGTATCTGCCAGGCCGTACACGACGGACGCGCACGTGATCAAGATCATCTCCGAGGTGCGCGCCATGTTCCCGGGGCGCCTGCTGCACGTCGGGGGCAGGGACGTCAGCGCTGCCTGCCTGGCCGAGAGCCCCGGGGGCCTGACGCTTCCGAGCGTTCTGAGCCGGTCGGCGACGGCCAAGGCAGCGGCGTGGAGTCCACCGCACCGCAACACGGCCTCCTTCGCAGAGGCACTGAAGGAGTCGAGGCCGGTCGGCCGGTCCGCGCCGCACCGCCGCCTGCAGAGCGAACCGTCAGGAGCTCGCCGACGCCTGCGGGCGCTCGAGGGGACAGGCCATCACCCGCATGACTCCAGGCGCAGCAAACATGCCGCACACTCGGGGGGCGGGGGCGTGGGGCGTGGCGGGGGCGAGCACTCAGGGGGTTCCTTGAGCGAGCAGGAAGTAGCGTGGTGGGGCGGAGGCAAGGGAAAAGCCCGGGGCCGCAGCGACGTGCACGACAGCGGGAAGCTCGGCGACTCACCGCTACCTCGAGGCACCCTCGTGAACGTCACCGGCGCAGAGCCTTTGGAGGGCACCAGCCCGGAAGATTGCAGCGCTGCGCCCGACGCCGGTGGGCCCAAAGACCGAGAGGCGCACATCCTGTGCCTGCATCGCGACGCGCGCAACTCGGAGCGCGCCCTGGCAGGGGGGTCATTGTATAATCACTCGACCGACGTTGAATCACCCCCTCCTCCGTGCATCTGCATGAGCATTCTCGCTGAAGTTACCAGTATAGGTCATGCTCCGATGTCGGATCGAATGGATGATTTCAATCGAATGCTTGTTTTCAATGACCCTCCTGCCTGGCGATGTCCGAGAGTCTGTTTGGGGAAGACAGCCCGGAGATAAAGATGCAGCGCGTGCAGTGGGGCATCAATGGCAGGGGCTTACACTCGTTCACTTTTCCGCTCAACGTCAGCGCATTCTGTGGAGTAGGGGGTTCGTTTAGGGATTGTTTATGGGGTATTTATGGGGTGTTAGGGGGTATTAGGCGGTGTTAACGGTGTATTTTGTCTCAGAAACGGCTCAGGTTGAGCTGAGAAGTGGACGAGTGTAAGCCCCTGGTCAATGGGTTCCACCTGCGCACCGAGCTGGCGATGCTGCGGGTGGGCATCCCGCCCGGGTAGGGCCTGACAAAACATGCCTGCCACGTCATCCTTCAAATGTTAGACCCTCGTTGCTTGAGGAAAATGGAATCACATGACGCGGCGAGCATTATCTGTCAGGCCCTACGCCTGGGGACATCGTGCGGTGGGACAACGTGCTGCATGCCGAAGGCGGGTATGTCCCCCCTGAAGAAAACCTCATCATCGCGTCGGACCCCGTGGGGGGCCTGGGTAGGGCGGTGCAGGTTGACAGTATCAAAACCCGCGTTGCAAGCGCCTATGGTTTCTGCGCTTGGAATTACGCTACGATGAGAGAGAAACAGCGATACGTGTCAGCGTGTATGAGGGAGCACCAGGGCTCCACCTTTGCCCCCGTGCTACAACATGATGTAACGCTTTCAAACTTTGCTAACAATTTCAACTTGCGCCGCTACACCTGGGCTCGCACCACATGGCGGTTGCGGACGGGTACCGCTCAATACTACAGGCGGGGTGGCAGTTGAACGCAGCGCAGTTCCCGGCGGGGTGCGCCACGTGGATGGACTGCTACATGAACAGCCCGTTTTTGCATTTCGAGAACAAGCGAAACCAGTCATTTCCGGCCGGCGAACTGCGGGAGCGGGTGCTGGGCGGGCAGGCGGCGGCGTTCGAGCTCAGACCTGAGGACTACAATGAGCAAGTGTGGACGCGCCTGGCGGCGCTGAGTGAGCGGCAGGGGCTTGCACTCATTCACTTGTCAGCTCAACCTGAGCCGTTTCTGACACAAAATACACCCTGAACACCCCCTAATACTTCTGACAGCCCCCTAGCCCCTACACCCCCCCTTCAGAACGTCTAAATACACCCCCTGTCCCACAGAAAGTGCTTACGTTGAGCTGCAAAGTGGACGAGTGTACGCCCCTTGTGAGCGGCTGTGGAGCGACCCGCCGCATGCGGCGTGTGAACGCGGCGCCGTGCGGCAAAGGTTGCAGCGCGCGATGGCGCACATCCGGCACGAGCACAACGCCCCGGCGACGGGGGCCGGCGCTTTGGAGAGGCCGGAGCTTGTGCCCCCCGAGAACCAGGCCATGCTGGCTAAGGTTGGCCCGCTACCGAAGTGCCCCAGCGCCGTGATGTGATTGAGTGAATCGTGATGTGACTTCACAATAGAGGGATGCAAGTAGCAGGTGCAGAATGTCGATGTGTAATGTAGTCATCTAATTCATCTAATGTAAACGTGTGGTGCTCAGCTCATATGAGTCTTGTTGGAGCACACCGTGTGCGGGTCCGTCACGCCCCTCCAGTTCTCCCGCATCTGTCACTCCTCGCCGTAGTGGATATATACGCCGTCGTCATTCGCGCACTTCAGCTGGCCCGGGGCTCAGACCTCGGCTCCGGCAGCCTGTCGCGCCCGCCGCGCCTCGGCGCACTCCCCGCGGTGCCGCGACACCCAGTCCGCGCGCTGGCACACCTCATCACAGTACCTCGCGCGGCAGCCGCGGGCGGGGCACTCGCTGCAGCGCTTGAGGTGCTTCTGCTCGCCTGCCGTCTTCTTGTCCAGGCCGGGGGATGTCATGCCGCACGTGCTGCAGCACCGCTTGCGGAGCAACGCGAACGTATCCGCAGCGCCGGTGTCGTTGTCGTTGTAACGGCGCGCGATGTCGAGCGCGGTGGACCCCGCGGCGTACCCGTGGGCCGCCAGAGCGGTTAGCTTGGTGCCGTCGGCGCCTCGCTTGAGGAGCATCTTCGCGACCGCGGCGTGGTTCCCGGCCACAGCGTACATGAGCGGCGTGCTGCCAGGCAGGCAGTGGCCTGGCGGCGTGACGAAGTCGATGTTTGCGCGGCCATCCAGGAGGGCGAGGACGACCTGGCTGAGGCCAAGGTGACAGGCATCGCAGAGCGGAGTCATGCCGTCGCAGTCGACGGGGTCGGGGGCTGCGGGGATAGATGTAGATGTGCAGATTAGTTACTCGTAGATGGATCAGCCCCGCACTGAGTTGAGAGTGGCAACCGGATGTTTAGGCGGGAAATTTGTGTCAAAAAGGGTTGTTGCGCTAGGGTGGCGGAGTCAGAAGAGGGAGGGGCGGGGGGGCGACGTACCCGCGCCAAGCTGGAGCAGCGTCCGCACCGTGGCGAGCTGCCGCGCAGCGTCGGGGTCGGGATCACGGGGAGGCCCGTCGGGGTGGACCTGCAGGACGGCGATTTGCAGCGGGGTCTGCCGACTCTTGTTCGTGAAGCTCGGGTTTGCGCCGCGGTCAGCCAGCAGCCTGACGATATCAAAGTTGTGGTACTGCGCCGCCGCGAGCAGCGCCGTATCGCCGTCCGCGTCCGTGTGGTCCACGGCAGTCTTGGGCGCGCGCTCGAGTATCATCCGCACGATCTCCATGTGCCCGAGAGTGGCCGCCGCTATGAGCGGCGTACTCTTGATGTCGTCGGGGCACTGGAAGCTTAGCCCGCTCAAGTTGAGTCGCGTGCCGCTTTCAGGCAGCAGCCTGCTCACCGCCGCGGTGTCGCCGGTCAAGCACGCGTTGTACAGCGCCTGGGCGGGGATATGCGGCATGCCCCTTCGTCTCGGAGCGCGGGGGGCAACGTGCTTTGGTTGGGGCGGCGGGGGCGCGCGGGGGGGAGTGAGGCAAGGGGGCGGGTCAGGTTGCCTTGGCAGGATCATCTGGACAGCTGGATTCGCTGGGTTTCTTTCCACTGGTAGACTGGCGCGGATAGAGCTAATACATACTCCGCGTTTAGGCGAAATAAGCGGAAACAGCTTAGCCGCGATATGAACATTGAACGACTGCGCTTAAATGTCTAAACTAGCGACGAAGGCAGTGCGTACTTACGCGCCGCACAACGCCGGCGCGCGCGTCAATTGTAAGGAGTTTTCACTGCATATTACAATGATGAAATGTCAAAGCTGTACAAGCAAGTGCGTGATATGCTGGCTAGTTGTTATTGTGTTATAAACGCCTTCGTCACATCCGGTCCGCTGCCCCGGCTCCCGCAGAGTCGCCAAAAGGAGGATGTTACAACAATCTACAGCATGAGCAGTAAAAAGCATGTCTCAGATAATGTATGCGCACTTAGTGAGTGGCACCGCTCGCGCATCCCAGCTCGTCCCAGGCTCACACCTCGGTTCCGGCAGACTGCTGCGCCCGCCGCGCCTCGGCGCACTCACTGCGGTGCCGCGACACCCAGTCCGCGCGCTGGCACACCTCATCACAGTACCTCGCGCGGCAGCCGCGGGCGGGGCACTCGCTGCACCGCTTGAGATGCTTCTGCTCGCCCGCCGGCTTCGCGGCGCGGCCGGGGGACGTCATGCCGCACGTGCGGCAGCACCGCTTGCGGAGCACCGCCAGCGTATCTGCAGAGCCGGCGTCGTTGTCGGCGTAACGGCGCGCGATGTCGAGCGCGGTGGACCCCGCGGCATACCTGTAGGTCACCCGAGAGCTTGTGAAGGTGCCGTCGGCGCCTTGCTTGAGGAGCAGCTTGGCGGCGCTGGGGCTGTCCCCCATCGCGGCGTACATGAGCGGCGTGAAGCCAACATATGGGTGGCGGGGCGGCGTGGCGAAGTTGATGTTCGCGCGGCCAGCCAGGAGCGCGCCTACGACCTGGGTGAGGCCGAAGTGGCAGGTGAGACAGAGCGGGGTCGTGCCATCGCCGTCGACGGGGTCCGGGTCTGCCAGGGACGATTTGCAAACGGGCAGGCTAGTTAGGTGGATCAGCCCCGACGCGAGTTGTGAGCACACGGATTTCTAGGCGGGAAAGTTGGGTACAAAAGGGTTGCGCTTGGGCAGCAAGGTCAGAAGGGGAAAGGGGGCCGAGGGGCAACGTACCCGCGCCGAGCAGAAGCAGCGCCTTTACGGTGCTGAGCTGCCGTGCGCCGTCGGGGTCGGGGCCGCGGGGAGGCGTGTCGGCGTGGAGCGGCCCGACGGCGAGGCGCAGCGGGGTGTTTCGCTGCTGCCCTGCTTCGACGTTCACGTTCGCGCGGCGGTCAGTCAGCAGCCGAAGGATGTCGGCGTGGTGGTAATGCGCCGCCGCGAGCAGCGCCGTGGCGCCGTTCGCGTCCACGTAATCCACTGCGGTGTTGGGCGCGCGCTCGCGGATCGTGCGAACGATCTCCGTGTGCCCGTGAGTGGCCGCCGCTATGAGCGGCGTCCACTTGTTGTCGTCTGGGGTCTGGAAGCTTGGACCGCTCAGGTTGAGTCGTGTGCCGTCCGCGGGAAGCAGCCTGCTCACCGCCGCGGCGTCGCCGTCGTACAAACACGCGCTGTACAGCGCCTGGGCGGAAATGCGCGGCATGATCCTTCAATTCGGATCGCGGAAGGCAGAGTCCTTTGAAGGGGCGACAGCGGCGCGTGGGGGGGAATGAGGCAGCGGCGCGCGGGGTTAGGTTGCCTTGGCAGCAGAGACTGAATTCGCTCGGCAACCACTCCGACCCTCTTCTCTCTCCAGATCTTCAACCCGGATTCAAAACCCAAACAGTTTAGGAAATGAAAACTTCGGCCAGCTGCCTCCTCCCTCCCTGGGTGGGAGACCCCCCCCGCCTCGCGCATCCTGCTTGTGGGTGGGCCGCCGCCACGGGGTTCACGCGAGTAGGGCCGATATCTGGGCGGAAAAGGTGTGTCGGGGGTGGCTGGCTTTCCTAAGTTAGAGAAAAGGGAGCTCCGGCGGATTGGGCGCATGCCGCTGGACAGTGGTGAACTCATTATATAGTGCACACCACACCATCCCGAGGCGAGCAGGGCTAAACTGTGCACCTATTGGACCCCCGCGCGATGCGTTGTGGCGGCGAAGTCCTGATTATTGCTCACAGTTGTTGCTGCTGTGATTGTTATGTTAGGAAACCAGGAAACTCAGATCTCATATCTACATCTGTACGAGCCCGTCCATCACCGCCAACGCCGCCTTCAACACCTCAACCTCACCACTGTATCGTTGTATTCCCGTTGAATCCATGCATGCCCACCGTCCACATTGCCGCCACCAGACCAGCCCACCACTGCGGCTACCACCCCTGCCACCTCTACCACATCGTCAGTATCCTGCGTGACCGCGGCCACGGCCAGCGCTGCCGCCCCGCCCGCGCCCCCACCACTGTGCTCACCTTATTCACGCGTCCCAGGCAGCCTCAAACGCCGCTACTGCTGCCAACTTCTTTGCCTGCATCGCCTCCAGCATCGATCCCGCCGCGGGCTTGCCTCCCACCGCCATATCCACCTACACCACCCTGCCAACACCGTCGCTACTGCCTCCATTTTCGTTGTCGATTTTCGTTGTCGCCACTGCCACCACCACCGCCGCCGTTGCCACCTCCAGCTCAGCCAATACCAGCGCCGTGGTCTCCACCACCGCTTCCGCCGACCCTCCACGTCGCGCTAGTCGTCGTCGGCGATGGCCCCCGGCGCCGCGCTCTCCGAGGAGGAACCCCCTGCCACCGCCGCCTTGCGCCGCCGGCCGCGGTGGGGCTTGTGCGAGTCCGCCGGGCTCTGCCAGTGCACCAGCTGGCACGCGGTGCCGCAGTACCGCACGTTGCGGCACCACGAGCATATCATGTGGTGCACGTCGAGCTTCCCGCAGGCCACGCACTGTCGGAGCTCCTTCAGGAGCGCGACGGCGTCCTCATCTCCCTGCGCGGCGCTGCGCTCCAGAAATCGCTTTCCTAGAGGCAAGTCCTTCTTGACGCCCACTGCCCCCTCGGCGTATGTCGAGCCCACAAAACCCTGAGCCGCTGCGTCGCCTTGGTCGGCCGCCTTGCGCCCCCACACCACTGCCATCGCGACGCTCTGCGCAACACCCCGGCCTGTGTAGTAGCACCCGGCGAGCTGGCATTGCGCGTTCGCGAGCCCGAGGTCGGCCGCCTTGCGGAACCACGCCGCAGCCTTCACGTCGTTCTGATCCAGTCCCTGCTCACCCCGGCGGTGCCACCAGCCGAGCGTCAACTGAGCCGCGGCAGACCCCCCCTCGGCCTCCCTGCGCACCTGCTTCGCGTCTTCACTCGGCGCCATCACGGCTCGTCCTTACCCTGCTCGCCTCGCCGCGGGCTGCAGGTCGCGCGCACGGACTCCTGCGCGGTGCGTTGTGGCGGCGGAGGGGCGTGCCCCTATCTTCACAGCTTCCATGTTGGGTGGGAGAAACTCATATCAGATCTTGATCTAAAAATGAAAACCTCGGTCAGCTTCACCTCCCCCTTGGCGTTATCCCCCCTCGCTCACCCCGCCTGTGGTTTGGCCGCCGCCACGGGGTCCGCGCGAGAGGGGCCTATATTTGACCGTGTTGAGCAGCGGAGAGGATGCAGTGGTGCGGGCGGTATCAGTGGGTATGTCGTTTGCCTCTCGCGGCGCGCGTAACGTGGAATATTGTCATCGTTCACCTCCAGCTCAGTTCATGTGAAAAACCCTTTCGTTGTTACTGACCCACGGGGGGCAGGGCGAAAGCCTGATGCCCCCTCATACTACGTGCGGAAGCGTCTCCTTCTATTCTCGTTACTGACTCCACCTACGCCCTACCACACAGTCACTCGCATTCATTCACTCGCATTGACCTGTCCGTCTCCGGCGCTGTCTTCGCCACCCCCGCCGCCGCCTGGCTGGTGCTCCTCTGATGACAGCCGCCGCCTCCGCCTTCACCTCCTCCGCCTCCGCTATCGCCGCCACAACCTAGAAAACCGAAGCGGGTTTACCTTGACCATGCGTCTGGTTCATGCATCGTATTCATTCGTTTGCCTGCGATGCCGCCTTCGCCGCCTCCAGCGAAGTCGTCAAAAGCTTTGTGCCCACCTCCGGCATGGTGCCCAACGCCGCCTACACATTCACCGCCGTCGCTGCCGCCGCCGGCGGCGGTTGCCTTCTCCGTGTCCACCCCTGTTGTCGCCACTGCCAGCGCCGCCGTCGCCACTTCCAGCTCAGACACCATCAGACTGCGCCGTGGTCACCGCCGCCGCTGCAGTCACCACCGCGCCGCGCTAGTTGTTGTCGGCGCTGGGGTCCGCGCGCTCCGAGGAGGACCCTCCCGCCTCCACCGCTGCGCGCCGCTTGACGCAATGAAGCTTGTGCGGGTCCGTCGCGCTCTCCCAGTGCCACAGCTGACAGGTGGCGTCGCAGAAACGCACGTTGCGGCACCGCGAGCATATCATGTGGTGCACGTCGAGCTTCCCGCAGGCCACGCACTTGCGAAGCTCCTTCAGGAGCGCGACGGCAGCCTCATTTCCCGAAGCGGCGCTGAGCTCCAGGTAGCGCTTTCCCAGAGGCAGACACTTCTTCACACCACCGCCGCCTCGCGCGTACATCGCGCCGATGAGAAGCTGAGCACTCGCGTCGCCCTGGTCTGCGGACTCGCGCCAACCCGCTGCCGCCTCCCGAAGATCGTGCGCCGTGCTCTCGCCCGCCATCACCCGGTGAACCGCCGCGAGCGCCCAGGCGGCTTCCTCCTCGCTCGCGCGCACCTGCACGCGCTGGAGCCGCCGCGCCGCCTCCGCCGCGTGCTCGGTGTCGCGCCGGTCGATGTGCTGGGCCATTCTGGTGTTTCCAGGCGTGTTCCCGGCCAGGTCCTCTGCCTCGCGATGTATTTGTATGAACATGGCCGGGGCTTTGGCGAGGCAGGCCAGCGCCTCGCGCCGGTAGGCAGCGGAGTCGGCGCACTCGCGGACGTCCGGGAGGAGCGCGAGCGTGAACACCTCCTCGTCGAACGTGGCGATGGCCTTGGCGTGCTCGAAGACCGCGGTGTTGAGGGGTGAGATGGCTGAGATGGCGGCGGCAAGGGTGCCGAGGTCGCGCATGACGCCGAGGACGGCGTTGACGCTGAAGGGGCCGTCGTAGAGCAGGTGGTGGGGGGGTTCATCGCAGAGCACCTGGGCGCACATGAGGCGGGCGAGCAGGAGGTCCCGGCAGGCCTGTTGCGCCTCAAGCACAAGCGTTTTGCATACCTCGAACTGAGTCATGGCATCTACCGGCTGCCGCAGCCCGAGTGCGGCCTTGTGCGCCAGCCGCACGCGCGCGTAGTGCAGCAGCGGGCGCGCAGGGTGCCGCGCGAGGAACTTCACCAGCAGTTTTTCGCCCCGTCTCGGGTACCCGTTCTCGTAGTGTGTGAACGCCTTGGCGCACACCCCGCGCAGATCCTCGTCGCGTGCCGCCTGCGCCGCAGCGGCGCTCGTGGATGGATCCATCACGTCGGGCGCTCGGGGGTTGTGTGTGGGCGGGGCAGCGCGCGCCTCGGAGTGGTGGAGTGAGGCCGAGAAACGAAGGCTGGGCGGAATAGGTGGGTTATTGACAATTGGTGTGCCACGTGTCAACAATCAGCATTCGCGAAGCGTTGGAGTCAGCAGTCTGTCGGCCAAGTCGTAATTCCGTTGGCAGCCTCCGCCGCCGCCGCCCCAGTCCCCTGCTCCCACCCTCTCCCCGCGGAGCAGCGCGCGCGAGTCAATCGTATGTTAGTCCAGTGCATACTACAATGATGAAATGCTGGCACATGCCTCGAGTGTGTTTAAGGTCGTATAATCTAGAGCTGTTGTTATTATTGTGTGGCCGCCGCTGCCACAGCCAATCCTCTGCCCCCGCCCCCACGGCGTACTACCCGAGGAGCACATCGTAGGATGTTATCGCACCGGTGCATTGAAGTAATGTTCTATTGATGTGTTCGCATCTAGTGTGTGTCGTGCTTCGCGTATCACGGCTCGACCCCGGCTCAGAACTCCGTTCCGGCAGCCTCCCGTGCGCGCCGCGCCTCGGCGCACTCCCCGCGGTGCCGCATCACCCAGTCCGCGCGCTGGCACACCTCATCACAGTACCTCGCGCGGCAGCCGCGGGCGGGGCACTCGCTGCAGCGCTTGAGGTGCGTCTGCTCGCCCGCCGTCTTCGTGGCGCGGCCCCGGGACGTCATGCCACACGTGCTGCAGCACCGCTTGCGGAGCACCACCAGCGTATCCGCGCAGCCGGCGTCGTTGCGCGCGATGTCGAGCGCGGTGGACCCCGCGGCATGCCCGTAGGTCGCCCGTGAGCTTATCGTGCAGCCGTCGGCGCCTCTCCTGAGGAGCAGCTTGGCGACGCTGGGATTGTTCCCCATCGCGGCGTACATGAGCGACGTGAAGCCGGCGAAGTTGTGGCTGGGCGGCGTGGCGAGGTTGATGCTTGCGCCGCCATCCAGGAGGGCGATGGCGACCTGGGCGAGGCCGAGGTTGCAGGCACGGCAGAGCGGGGTCATACCTTCCCTATCGACGGGGTCGGGGGCTGCGGTGGAAGATTTGAGTCGGGCAGGCAGATCAGCAACGAACATATGGATCAGCCCCGCAGTGAGTTGTGAGTGGCACACGGATTTTTAGGCGGGAAAGTTGCGTCAACAAAGGGTTGTGCTAGAGCGGCAAGGTCAGAAGGGGGGAGGGGGGCGGGGGGGAACGTACCCGCGCCGAGCCGGAGCAGCGCCTTCACCGTGGCCAGTTGTCGGGTGCCGTCGGGGTCGGGGTCGCGGGGAGACGCGTCGGCGTGGACCTGCATGACAGCGACGCCCAGCGGGGGGGGGCGCTGCCGCCCCGCGTTGTTCACGTTACCGCCGCGGTCAGCCAGCATCCGGACAATATCGGCGTGGTGATACTCCGTCGCCATGAGTAGCGCCGTGAAGCCGTGCGCGTCCATGTAGTCCACTGCGGTGTTGGGCGCGCGCTCGAGTATCATGCTCACGATCTCCGTGTGCCCGAGAGCAGCCGCCGCTATGAGGGGCGTTAGCTTGCTGTCGTCCTGAAAGCTTGGCCCGCTCAGGTTGAGTCGCGTGCCGCCCGCGGGCAGCATCCTGCTCACCGTCGCGGCGTCGCCGTCCCAGCACGCGTCGTACAGCGCTTGAAAATTGATGTACGGCATGATACTTCGTCCCGGATCGCGGGGTGCGGGGAGCGCTTTGGCGGGGGCGGCGGCGGTGCGCGGGGGGCGGTGAGGCAAGGACGCCGGGTCAGGGTGCCTTAGTAGCAGCAGATCCTCTATTATTTTCGCTCGACAACCACTCCTACCCTTTTTTTCTCCAGATCTCCAACCCCGGATTCTATACAGCTACCCGAACAAAAAACAGAACAAAACTTCGGCCAACTTCCCGTGCCAGCCTCCTACTCCCTTGGTTGGAGATGCCCCCCGCCGCACGCACCCAGCCTATGGGTTGGCCGCCGCCACGGAATTCAAGCGAGCTGGACCGGCATCTGAGCGGGTGCGGGGGTCGGGGTGGCTGGCCTCCTAGTCATGATAATCAAAATTAGGGGGAGCTCCGGCGAATGTGGTGCGTGCCGCGGCGCCAGAGTGCGGGGCAGCGGGGAACGCATCATATAGTTCATACTACACCAGCCCGAGGCAAGCAGGTCTAGAGTGAGTAGCGTCGCGTGGGTGCGTGTGTGTGTGAGGCCCCTTCGTTTCGTTTCATCACTCGAAACCCCCGTTTTCCTTCGTCAACTCTCCAGTGGTCACCCCGTCATCATCTGGAGACAGTACCGCCCTGGGTCAGCTAGATCATCGCGGCCTCACTTCGGGGTTATGCATGTGCTTTGCCGCCGCCGCTAGGCTCGAGGCGAGGTCGTGGAGTACTTGGCGCATACCGGGGGCCGGCACGCTGTCTTGGAGCTCCGGGTCAGTCATCGCCCGGGTAGTGGTCTCCTACGTCTCGACACCCGCGGGACTCTTCTCGATCTCATCCATGGCGCGGCGCCGCCCGTGCTGCAGCTCCTCGTTCCCGAGGTCGTGTGCGAGGCCGGCCTGGTACGTCGTGAGCGCCTTGTCGTAAAGCCTGGTATCATCCACTCCAATGCAGTATGGTCAAATCTTCGGGGGGCAGGGCGAAAGCCTGGTGCCTCTTCATACACGCGGAAGCGTATCTCTTTCTGTCTCTGGTCAGTTCCCCTGTACCGCGATATACACGCAATATATACATGTTACTGCCACCGAACATCTCCGCTCGAAACCAGGCTGGTGGTGACCCGGCCTTGCCGTGCCGTACTCCTTGGTGAGGAGCTCCACGCGGCCCTTGCGCGAGTACCCCTTGACCCACGCCGGCTCCAGCGCGATGCACGTTTCGGCGTCCTCGATCGCCGCAGAGAAGGCGTCGAGCTCGGTGTGGCACGCCGCGCGGTTGCTGTACGCCGCGTTGCAGGGCCGGGCCACGGTGCAGCATATTATTGTGCGTGAAGGGAAGATAGTCAAGATGTCGTCATGTGGAAACGACGGGGTGAGGCTACATCATCTGGGCAAGGCGTGTCCTACCTTGGCGTCGTTGGGGTTGAGCCTGATGGACTCGGTGTACTGCTCGACCGCCTCGAGGTAAGGTCTGGTATCGTCCACGTCGGTGTGATCAGTCGCTTCGCACGACAGCTCTTTTTGACCACTGACCTGCTAACCGGGGCAGTTGCTTTACCGAAGATCAAACAGGTTGCTACTTGGCCACACCTCAGGGTACTTCTGCTCCCGGAACAGGTCGTTGCCCGCCACCCGGCCCCCAACCGCCGCGGCGATCTAGTCCATGAGCAGGTTCAGGTGCGGCGGCGGCTCCACGCGGTCCGAGCCCCCCGCCCCCGCCGACTCAAGCCGCTTGACGCAGTGGAGCTTGTGCGGATCCGTGGTGCTCTCCCAGTGCCGCCCCTGGCACATGGCGTCGCAGTACCGCTTGTTGTGGCACCGCGAGCATACCATGTGGTGCACGTCGAGACTCCCGCAGGCCACGCACTTGCGGAGCTCCTTCAGGACCTCGGCGGCGTCCTCGCGTCCCTGCGCGGCACTGAGCTCCAGGAACCTCTTCCCCAGATGCAAGTCCTTCTTGACGCCCACCTCCCCACGCGCGTACCACTTGCCAACAGCAAACTGAGCCACTTCGTCGCCTTGGTCGGCCGCCTTGCGCATCCACTCCGCCGCCAGCGCATCGTTCCGATCCACGCCCTCGCCTTGTAGGTAGCACATGGCGAGGCATTTCTGAGCGAACGCGTCCCCGAGGTCGGCCGCCTTGCCGAACCACAACGCGGCCTTCACGTTGTCCGGCTCGAGACCTTCCCAACCCTTGAGGTGCCACACGCCGAGCTGCGCCTGAGCCTGCGCAGAGCCCCCCTCGGCCGCCATGCGCCCCCGCTTCGCGCGCTCACTCGGCGCCATCACGGCCCGTCGGCAACACCGATCGCCTCGCCGCGGGTCACACGTCTCGTGCGCGGGCCCCGTGCGGTGGGTTGTGGCGGCGACGGCGTGGCCCTGTTTTCAGTTTTTCACAGCTCTCTTCTTGGTGCGGAAAACTCAGATCAGATCTTGACCTTGGAATGAAATCCTCGGCAAGTTTCCCTCTCCCTTGTTGGTGCCCCAGGCCCCTCGCTCACCCCGCCTGTGGATTGACCGATGCCACGGGGTTCACGTGGATGGGGCCTGTATTTGACCGTGGGGAGCGGCGAGGAGGCTGACGTGGTGCGGGTGTCAGTGGGTAGCCTCTTGCGGCGCGCATGACGTGGAATATTGTCATTGTTCACCAGTTCATTTCACTTTAGAATCCCTATCATTGTTGCTGACTGACGGGGGCCAGGGCGAAACCCTGGTGGCTC
>Ga0307489_10000804_pt1 | contig 19870 bp, 29 predicted proteins | sample SB12metaG_FD_202247 | JGI IMG/M metagenome (GOLD analysis project Ga0307489, IMG submission 202247) | Sea-ice brine microbial communities from Beaufort Sea near Barrow, Alaska, United States - SB 1.2 | ecosystem: Environmental > Aquatic > Marine > Coastal | place: USA: Alaska | collected...
CATCCGCGCGGGCATCGAGCCGCACCCCGGGCCCGGGGCTGGCGGGGGGCGCGCGGGAGGGTGGCCATCGGCGGCGCTGGAGGTGCCGGCGTACGACCTGTCTCACCTCCGCCGCGAGCAGCTCATCCGCGAGGGAATCGAACCCCATCCCGGACCCAGGCCGAGCGGAGGGGGGACAGGACCGTGGGCCATACCGTGCATGGCAGCGAGGCCAGCGGTGGCAGGGGGGTGCGGGGCGTACCGAGCAGTGGCAACGTCGGGTCACCTCTGTTGCGTGTGCGCCGGGGGGAGCACCGGCGCATTCCCACTGGCGCTAGAGTGCCGGGAGTGCGGGCGAGCGGCGCACCGCGTGTGCCTCAACCTCCCGGTGAAGGGTCCACGCTCGTGGCTGTGCGGGCGTTGTGTGGCGGCCGCCAGCGGCACGGGCAGGGTAGGCTCGGTGCCGGCGGCGTGCGTCGGCACAGTGGCTCCTGGGATGGCACCGGGTCCGCGCGTATGGGCCGCGTGGGCTGACGCGCTGCAGCTGGACCGCGCTGCGGCGCTCATGACGCAGGCGCGGGCAGCGAGCACCGACGCCACGTACGCGTCGAGCCGGCGGCGCTTTGTGCGGCTCATCCAGCAGGCTGTCAGCAGCAGCGGAATACATTTCACCGAGGCGCAGATTTTCCCCAGCGAGCCCGGTGTGCCGGTGCACCGCGACTTCGTGCTCTGCTTCCTCGGGGAGGCCGCGCGCAGTTGCGCGACGGGGACAATCGAGGGCACGCTCGCCGCGGTGCGCCACTGGCACGTGGACAAGGGCCGCGGGAATCTGCCGAGCCCGACGGACGACTACGAGGTGCGGCGAACCATGGAGGGAATACGAGCAGCACACGCGGGCACGACGTTCGGCACCCCGCAGGCGGCACTGGCGATCCAGCCGTCCATGCTGCACCTGATCGTGCACGTAGGGGACGAGATTATCGACAAGGCGATGAGGCTGGGAGATTACCGCCAGGCGTACGGACACGCCAGGGACATGTTGTGGTACACCATCTCGTTCCTGACGTGTCTGCGGCGGGAGGAGGCAGCAGCGCTGCGGCGCAGCCACATCACGCCCGGCGCAGTGCCCGGGTCCCTCCACGTGTTCATTAAGAAGAGCAAGACGGACCAGAACATGACCGGCTTCACGTTACCTGTGTCGGGTACGACGGACTCGGGGATCAGCATCGTGGCCCGGCTCGCGCGCATGGATGCGGTGCTGACAGCGTGGGGGCACGAGCCGGGGGACGTCCTGTTCGGCAACATGAACAGCCCGGCCGTGCCCCTGGCGTCATCGCAGTCGATCCTCGACCGACTGATGGAGGTGTACGTGCCCGAGCTCTGCGCGCGGGGGCTCGACGTGCCCGACACCTTCCGCTACTCCGGCCACTCGTTCCGGCGGGGAGGCATCAACTCCATCCGGGACGCGTCGCGCGCAAAAGGCATCAACGGCGACGAGCTTCGATCGGTGCTGATGAAGTTCGGGCGCTGGAGAGACCCGCGCAGCCTCGAGGTGTACCTCACCGAGGACTTCGTCACGCTGACTGCGCTCACTCAACGACTGTGAGGAAGCGTCAAATAGGGTGTCAAGGCGGTGGCGAAGGGGGGGCACGGGGGCATTCAGCGGTGTCACAGGGGTGTCAGGGAGGTCAATGACAGGGATGAGCATCTGGGCGACTTGATGCGGGGGTTGGTGGGTCGTTGACCGGGACATTGAGAGGGGGATGTGCGCGGGGCGCAGTCCGCAACCAAGCAGCTCCGCCATTGAGGGGGGGTTGGTTCCGGCATCGTTCGTTGCGCTGTCGCAGCGTCCCGCGAGGAGAGCTACGACGTGCTTCGGACATGTCGGGTTCAGGCTTGGGTGCGAGACGGGCGCGGTCCTAGCATCCCGCGCTCCATCCTCTCTAGTCTCGGGTTCAGGTGCCCACCATCAGCATTATCAGTCAGTTGCCCATATTATTAGAGCGTTATTGTAGTTAATCCAACTTCGCAGCATCAACCCAGCAACTAAAGGTGCACTTTCTCCCTCAGCAATGGGTGAAACTTCATCTTTATTAGCGTAGGCAGAGCTAGTGTTGGCAGTGCGGACATTCTTTCGTGCCGCGACCATCAACACAGCCTGTGCTGCTTGGTTGCCTGCGTTTGATTTTGTTTTTGTCCCACCCACCTCCCTCTTCTGTGTGGTCATGAAGCCTGGGGGGTTGGTTCCGGCATCGTTCGTTGCGCTGTCGCAGCGTCCCGCGAGGGGAGCTACGACGTGCTTCGGACATGTCGGGTTCAGGCTTGGGTGCGAGACGGGCGCGGTCCTAGCATCCCGCGCTCCATCCTCTCTAGTCTCGGGTTCAGGTGCCCACCATCAGCATTATCAGTCAGTTGCCCATATTATTAGAGCGTTATTGTAGTTAATCCAACTTCGCAGCATCAACCAAGCAACTACAGTGTGTTTTTTGTTTACGTGCTGCATTTTACACGCTAGCTCTATCGTCAATGCAACGGGACTCAATAATGGTGTGTCGTGTATACGGTCACCTGACCAGGCGATTCGTTTGCGGTTGCCAACCTTATGAGAAGGTCCATGCGCAGCACCGACGTGGAGGGCGGCGCCACGAGGTCGGACGCGGTGTGGTTGACTCTCGCCCTCACGTGCGTTGGCGACGAGATCCGGGCCGGGAACCGCAAGAGCAGTGACGTCTTGTCAGTCATCAGCATGCGACAGGAGAGCACGCTTTTGGTGGACTGCCAGCCTATGGACTGGGTGCTCTTCAACACGCTGGTGGGATTCCTGCGCAGCTCGCAGCCAGCCGAGCATGGCTTCTACGCGCCCGCCATCCAGCTTGCGGTAGGGCTGAGTCAACAACACCCAACTCCGCGTTGGAAATTGATGACAAACCCGCTTGACTTCAATAAATCAAAGATGGCATCCTTCCTATACGTGGCGATTGTAAATTATCTGGCTCTAGCTTGTGGAGGTGTGCTTGATGAAGAACACACGGGGCAGCTGTGCGCTGGCGTTGTATTTCCTGTCCGATGGTAAGCCCAGCGATTCTGGTCCGCGGCTGGGGAAAACCAATATGACGTCAAGCCAGCGGCAGCTGAGGCGTGATGCTGGCCTGGTGCGCACCTGCGCGGACGGCGCACAAGATATCACAAACAGCATCAGCTCGCGCATGGGGGAGCTGGCAGCCCGGTTCGGAAGGCGGCTCGCGGTTGGCACGATTGGTTTCGCGGCCCCGTCGGAAGAATTCGACGTTCTGCAATCGCTGACGAGATACGGCGCCGCTTACGAATGCCAGGCCAGCTTCCACAAGCCAGCGCTGACGGCAAGGGCTTACACTCGTCCACTTTTCGGCTAAACGTAAGCGCTTTGTGTGGGATTGGGGATGCATTTAGGGGTTGCTTTGGGGGTATTTAGCGAGTGTCGGGGGTTATCATGGGTCTCTAGGGTGTGTTTTGTGCCAGAAACGGCTCAGGTTGAGCTGAAAAGTGGACGAGTGTCAGCCCCTGGTTGACGGCTCATTCGCTGCAGCAGGTTCTGTCGCACCTGTCATCCACGCTCACCTCCACCAAGACGGAGCTGACATCCCTGGACGGCTCCTCGCAGCGCACGGTAGGGAGGACACGCACATACTGCCCGCCACGTCATTGACACGAATTTGAACCCTCCGTTCTTGAGTTGAATCTTGAATGACATCCTATGACGTGGCGGGAATGCGATCAGGACGGCACATTCATTGGGCCTATGATGGTTGCCAAAGAGAGTCGATTCATCGAAGAGGTGAATAACGATGATCTGAAACAATTCCACGCGGCTTTCTGCAAGACCCAGCAGAAGGCCAACCGCATCGCAGTAGAATTCAACAAGCGGCTTGCCATGATTCCAGGCAGGGGCTTACACTCGTCCACTTCTCAGCGCAACCTGAGCCAATTCTGACACTCAAAACCTCCCCTTAAGCCCTGGATAACCCCTCTGTCCCCGCATCAATACCTCATCAACAGCCCCTAAACCCTCCTTGTCCCGGAAAGAACGCTTTCGTTGAGCTGGAAGGTGAACGAGTGTAAGCCCTTGATTCCAGGGGTGACATCCAGCACACCGCGCATTCGATTCTTGGATTGCACGGTGTACATATTGAATGATGTCTCGGTGGGCAGAGCTGGAGTCCTGGTGGAGAAGATGCTGGACAACACGCGTTACAAGAAATGGAACAGTAACAACGGATGGAAGGATGGCATGCGCGCTGGGGAGCACCTAGCGGTAGGGCCTGGCAGACATTGCTCGCCACGTCATCAATCGCAATCTACGCTGTTCTGGTGGGGGGAGGCAACGGAGATGGGCCGTGGCGCGGTCTGGTCACGATCGTTGAGTCAATAGACCCTCACCCATACATTTTTCAGCCTGCCGTGGTCAGCGACCGTCTATTAACTCAAGAAAATCCAAATCTCCATTTGACCCCCCACCTGATCTGTGTACTTCGAACCCTCGTTTATTGAGTTAAATGGCATCCTGCAACGTGGCGCGCAATATCGGTCAGGCACAGCCTTGAGGATGCGAATGACGAGCCAGCGGAGTTGATGGCGGCGCTCACGCTGGGCGCCGTGGAGGAGGGCGACGAGGAGGAGGAAAGCGACGAGGAGGACGAGGATGCTGCGGGGGATGTGGAGGACGATATTCTAACCAAGCTGGGCCGGCAGCTGGGCCGGCCCGCGACGGGCGACGTTCCTATCTCGTTCACCACAGCTGACATCCCTCAGGCGTTCTCTTGCTTCTCTTACCGCTTCTCGGAGCGCAAGTTTCTGGTGTGCGACCTACAGGGCGTTCTGGACGAGAAGAGCTCCCCCCCCTGTTTCGAGCTGACTGACCCGGTGATCCACTACCGCAGCAGCACGGGGCGGACAAAGGTGTTCGGCAGGGGCTTAGACTCGTGCACTTCCCAGCTCAACCTGAGCCGTTCTTGGTCACTGAAGCCACAGCAAGATTCCACTTATCAGATCAACCTGAAACGTTTTTGTCATTAAAGCCACGCAACGTAGCCCACAAAAAGTGCTCACGTCTATACGAACAGGGGACGCATGTAGCCCACAAAGAGCGCTCACGTTGAGCTGAAAAGTGGACGAGTGTAAGCCCCTGGTGTTCGGGCGCACGGACCGCGGGGAGAAGGGCATCGATAACTTTTTCAGAACGCACGAGTGTAGCGAGCTCTGCCGCGGTCTGATGAAGAGTTGGATCGACCCGAAGGCGCGCGTCCCGCCGGCCGACCCGCCTCGGAACCGTCGCTGAATGAGCTGCACCGTGCATGCCGATAATGTAGCATGTGCTAGCACTTTGTGGCGCTTTCCCGTGTCTCAACCTTCTAGAATAGCTCTAGTCTACCTGTGAAGTGTGGCTATAACAATCCCGCTACCACTCGCCATTCAGCGACATGCACAGGCGGGGCTAGGGTGAAAGCCTGGTACCTCCTTATTCACGCGGAAGCGTCTCTCTCTCGCCATCCAGCGACGTGCTCGCCGTGCTCTGCCGTAAACCACGGCCTCACCTGAATCGTATTCTTCAGCGCAACTTGAAGCTGTTTATCTCTGAAGCCATTTGAGGTATCCCACGTACCTTCCTGGAAACACTTGGTTTATCTCATTTGACACCTCCCAGATACTCAAGTGCCAGCTGTAATTTAGCAGAACATTACTTACTAAGGCCCTGCCGCAAATCCGTGGGCTTGATGACCTCCTCGGTCCCGAAGCAGAGCCGGACACGGGATAACCATATGAGTGAGATTTAGCTCGCGACAACGTCGAACTCGTAAGCAAATGTATTCGAGTGCTTACATGCGTTGGACGCGGTGGGCACGTAACCCGCGTCAGTGAGTGGGCGACCGTCCGACCGACCGTACCAGCGCCGCCTGCAGCTCGAAGGACACCTGGCACGCCTCCTGGTCCGGGTTGTACGCGTCCGCGTCACCGTCGAACATGAGCGGGTCGCCGCTGCCCATCCCATCTTCCACACACGGCGTCAGCAGCGCGCTCAGCTCCGGGCCGGAGACCTTGAGCGCCAGGTCCACGGCCACGGTGTAGAGGCGCAAGTTGAATTTGAACCCAAAACTTGAAAGCAGTTTATCAGGTTTCAGTTTCAAGCGCTCAGTTCCCGGCGCTTTGAACGTGGGTTGATAGGGTCAACCTGCACCGCCCTACCACGGGGGTCAGCGCCATGGACGCGATGACCACGACCACCAGCAATTCGTCCAGGTTCTGCGGGAACAGGCTGCCGCCGCTGCCGCTCCTAGGGCCCGGCCGATGTTGCTCGCCACATCATCATATGCCGTTCAACTCAAGAAGCGAGGGCTCCAAATGCGAGTCTATGACGTGGCGGGCAACATCTGCCAGACCCTACCCGCTCGTGGCCTGCCCGAAGATTACAAACGCAAACTCGCCGCCCTGTGACAGAAACGCGCCGGCCACAATGTCGGGGCGCAAGTCGAAATTGAAAGCAACAATTCAAAGCAGTTATTACATGTTTAGTTTAAGCGCTAAACCCAGGCGCGTTCAACACGAGTTTCAGGCGTTCAACTTGCACCACCCTGCCACGAGTGCCTCACGCCACGTCAGCCCCACGGCGGGACTGACACCGACCGCTGTGACCACCCCGACCTTGACCGCCATAATGTAGCGGCGCAAGATAAATTTGAAAGCAGAAGTTGAAAGCCGTACATCACAGTCTAGTTTCAAGCGCTTAGTTCCAGGCGGTTTCAGCTTGGGTTTGATAGGGTCAACCTGCCCCGCCCGACCATGAGTGTGAGGGTCATGGCGCACACGATGGGGAACATAGAGAGCGCCAGCGGCAGGTCAATGGTCGTGCCGATGTGTAGCGGCGCAAGCTGAATTTGAAAGCAAACTTTGAAAGCGCTTTGTCATATTCCAGTTTCAAGCGCTTAGTTCCAGGCGCTTTCAACGTGGGTTTGATAGGGTCAGCCTGCACCGCCCTGCCGATGGTCACGAAGAACAGCGACAGGAACAACCCCGCGCACCAGGGCCTTCTACGGAGTTTTTTCATGTACCCCAAATGGCGGTCAACGCAACTCAAATTTGAGTTTTCGAGTAAATAGACGGTCAGATTTCCCACACAATGGTACAATATGGGATTCGACCGTCTATTACTTAAGAATTGGGCCTTACGATCCTTCCATTTCCAGCTCAACTGGCAGCTGTTTTGTCCGTGACAGCACTGGCAGTCATCCTTCGGAGGTGCTTAATTAAACTCAATGTCGGGGTCAGCGATGATGCCATCTCCTCGGAAGCGGGGGTCTATTTACCAAAGGATCGCGACCAGGTCGGACCTTCGATACCAGACCCGACACTGAGTGTAAGCTGAAATGCGAACGATGAGCAGGCCATGCCTTGAAGGCGCGGAGCTCGTGGATGATGTCGTGCGAGTAGGGGGTGCCGGCCAGCACCAGGCCGGCGAGGAACGCCCCCAGGTGTAGCGGCGCAATTTAAATTTGGAAAGCAAAGTTTGTTTGCAGTTTATCATGATTTAGTTTCAAGCGAATGATTCCAGGCGCTTTCAACGTGGATTTGATAGGGGCAACCTGCACCGCCCTACCCAGGCTGTCGCTGAAGCCGATGGCGCTCGTGGCGTTGGAGAAGCCGAAGAGGATCAACAGCGACAGCGCCACGAACCAGGGGCTTACACTCGTCCACTTCCCAGCTCAACTTGAGCCGTGTTTGACACACGAACACACCCTTCACACCCTACACACCCCCTAACACCCCCTTAATACGGGCTACATAATCCCTAGCCGCACCCCCTATCCCATACAAAGCGCTTAAGTTGAGCCGAAAAGTGGGCGAGTGTAAGCCCCTGCGACGAACACGTCGTTGCCGCACTCCAACCTCCTGATCGTCTTGTACCCCTCACACCTGGGTCATTGAGAATAAAGCAACCATATTAAAAAGGAAGCAGAGTGATGCCGGTATGGGTATTTTTGGATCCATTGTCATGAGCGTTTCAAGTATTTCCGCCTAACCTAGTATCAAATTGTGGGTTGGGTACAAGCACTCGGACAGAGATCGTAGCATGATTTACCACAAGGGTGAATGCTCATACTCGTATTGCAGGGTCTGTTTGTCGATTCAACGTTGGTCCAGTGCTTGTTCTCAATGATCACCCAACCTGACACGCGGCGAAGTATCCTGCGTAGCTCAACACCCCGAGGTCTAGAAAGCTCGTCGCGGTGGACGCGGCCATGATGCCGAAATCCAGCGACTCCATTCCCGTGCCGCCCCCCTCCATCCCCGTGCCCCCCCCCTCCATCCCCCACGAACCCCCCCCCGACACGCTCGCTTGCAGCGACTGTAGCAGCGGCAGCAGGATGATGAAAGGCACCACGGCCAGGTCCTGGAAGCAGAGTGACAAGATATGATCCGATATCCATATCGGATATCGATATGGGAGATCGATATGGGAGATTGGACATCAATGAGACATAATAGGTATATCGATATGGGATATGGGTTATCGATTTGAGATACGGTATGTCGATATGGTCATCTACCATACCGATATGGTCGTCCTGGATATCGATATGGGATATGGCCTGATGATATGGTAGATATGTGATATCTTGTAACTCTGCCTGGAATAGGAGCACACCCAGGCTGGCCGTGCCCCGGCTGTAGTGGTGCAAGTTCAATTTGAAAGCAAAGTTTGAAGGCAGTTCATCATATCATAGGTTCAAGCGCTTAGTTCTAGGCGCTTTCAACATGGGTTTCATGGGGTCAACCTGCACCGCCCTACCAGGCGGGTGTTGAGGATGGCACGGTCGGACAGGAGCTGCAGGCCCAGGTGAAGCGGCGCAAGTTGAATTTGAAAGCAAAAGTTGAAAGCAGTATAACACACTTCTGTTTCAAGTGCTTAGTTCCAGACGGTGTCACCTTGGTTCTCATAGGGTCAACCTGCACCGCCCTACCGAGGGCGGAGGAGGACAGCGAGAGGGCGAAGCCGATGACCACGGCCTGCAGCGTGGAGGTTATCTGCAGCACCGCCACGTCGGTGTCCTGCACCCACTCCAGCACCGCCGCGCAGGGGCCGGGGTTTTTGGGTTTAGGGTTGAGGGTCTAGGGTTTAGGGTTCAGGGGCCATGCCGCGCTGTGCACTGTGGGCCCGCCGTCGCGGCACACGCTCCTCACAGTCTGGCGCTCAGCAAGGGTGCGATATCAATAATCAGAGTAGAGGCTGGCGCGCTTCGATCATCAATGCCATCATATGACGCAGCAGTCATTGTAGTTGACGACGATACGACGGTCATAGCTGAGTAAAGATGCGTACCGGTACACCACGTGGTGGAGTAAGTGGCAAGCACCCCGGATGTCCTGGTGGTGGGTCTGGCCCCGCCCGGGTCCCGAGCGCGTGCCCCGGCGGCAGCAGCGCACACGCGAACAGCACGTTCACGAACACGACCTGAATGCAGGGCCCTGTGGATCGTACAGGTACGTCATGAGCAAACAGGCGGGGATGCTGCGTCACGCCCTGGGCGGCGCATGGTGCACGCCGTGTCACATCATGGCCATTCAACTCGGTGTCGGGGGACGCGTGCCTCTCATCTCCTCGATGAACGGTGGTAAACAAAACAAAACATTGAAGTAGCGAGCATGATCCGCCCGGCCCCGCGCACCCGCCTGGTTGAGGCCGAGGCCGAAGGCGTACTTGGCCAGCGCCTTGATGTAGTTGCGCAACTTGAATTTGAAAGCAACGTTTGAAAGCGGTTCATCTTATTTCAGCTTCAAGCGCTTGGTTCCAGGCGCTTTCAACGTGGGTCTCATAGGGTCAACCTGCACCGCCCTGCCTTGAGACGCGCGACGGAGAGCTCCAGGCCCATCTCGAACAGCAGAAACTGGATGCCCACCTGTAGCGGTGCAAGTTGAATTTGAAAGCAAAGTTTGAAGGCGGTTCATAATATCATAGTTTAAGCGCTTAGTTCCAGGCGGTTTCAACTTGGGTTTCATAGGGTCAACCTGCACCGCCTCACCCAGCTCGCAGAACTGGTCCACCTCCTGGTTGTAGCGGCACAACTTGAATTTTGAAAGCAATTCGTCATAATTCAGTTTCAACCGCTTAGTTCCAGGCGGTTTCAACGTGGGTTTGATAGGGTCAACCTGCACCGCCTTACCTTGTTCTCCGCGAACAGACCCTCCTGGTTGGAGCGGCGCAAGTTGATTTTGAAAGCAAAAGTTGAAAGCGGTTCATCACATTTCAGTGTCAAGGGATTAGTTCCAGGCGCTTTCAACATGGGTTTCATCGGTTCAACCTGCGCGGCCCTACCTGGTTCAGTAACAGACCGGTGAAGAGGAACCCCAGCACCGGTGATATGTTGAGCGTCTTGCACAGCGGCACCACGGTCACCACAGATACGAGCAACAACGCCAGATCCACGTCCTAGAGCCTGGCAGATATCGCTCGCCATGTCATCCTACGCATTTTGAACCAACGTTAATAGGCCGATTTCGGTATATCACCTGCGTGAAATGCCCATATTGAGTTGCGGGCACAGCGTCAGCACGCCGCGCGGGAACACGGGCGCTAGATTGAATACTCATACAGAGTTGCGGGCAAAGCATCAGCGCTCAGCGCGGGAAGCGATATACCGAATCAGCCTACGAGTATGGAGTTGAATGGCATCCTATTATATGGCGAGCAATATGTGGCGTGGCTGAGTGGCCTACCACGTCCACGGAGTTGACCACTTTGGTCCATTCCGAGTCATCAATGGCCGCCCCCGTCGCGGCTTCCAGCTGGGTCTCCGACACCACGCCGCCGAAGGTTTTGATCGGCTCCAGCACCGCCTCTAAGAAGTTGCCAGCGGGCCGGGCCTTGCTTACACTCGTTACTTTTCCAGCTGAACACGAGAGAGCATCGTGAGGTGTGAATATGTGATTGCTTGAGTGGTTTAAGGAATTAACCACCGCTGTGATGGAGGACAGTCGAGTCGGTAAGGGAACAGTGTCGAGTTGGGATGACTCGAATGGTTCAAGGGGTGTGGAAGGTGCAACAGCTTCAGGGACCAGCCACCGCCGGCTGTGACGGGCTGACGGCTGATAGTTGAGCTGAAGGATATGAACACATGATGCGTGAACTCAACCGGCGTGAGGCCCCGCCCGTGGGGAGCTGGTCGAGCGGCATACCGGTGGAGGTGAGGCCCATGAGCCGCTGCGCCGCCGCCACCACACCCCGCACTATGGAGAACCCATCGAGGGTGCTGTCCAGAGTTGGTCGGAACGCGGACAACACAGCCTCGCCCTGGAACAAAACGCCTCTTGGTAACTGCGCGGAGGCGGCGGCAGCGACGGCGACGGCGGCGGAGGGTAGATGCTCGAGGGAAGCTGCCGCTGCGGTGATGGCGTCCACGCTCTCGGCGGCTGCGGCGGCTCTCGTACGGACTGAACGCTGCCTCCGCGCCTGAGGCCGCCTACACACCACCGCCACCACCGCCACCGCATCTCTCCCAACTGTCACCAGAGGAGTAGAGGTACCAAAAATCGTCGTGGTCGTCGCGCCCCGCCCCCGCCCCCCTGGCCCCGCCGCCCGCGCCCCGCCCGGCCCCGTCCGGCCCAGCGTGCTCCCGCCATGCACCCCAACCACACGCCCTTGTGAGAACGCCACGGCGCTCATCGGAACTTACTGTTTCCTGCCCTTGGCCAACAGTGAGAGCGTTTTTGTTCCTTTATCCAAAACAAAACAGCAATTTGTCAGAGACGAGTGGTGACCTTCAGTCACAATGCCGGAATGGCGCCGGTGTCGCCCTGGCGCTTAGCACAGCGCGTTGCTGACTTTGAGACGTATTTAGTATCGCGACGCCATGCGCGCTTGACACTGGCGCTGTTGCGTTGTCTTAACCATTTGGCCCGTGCCGTGTCAGCTTTTCCACCGCAGATCTTGCGACGATTCGCATCACGTGTTCAGCTCACGTTCCGAAGGGTTGGACTACCTACCGACACGTGCTATGACAGTTTACAGTCCATCTCCACAGGCATCGACACAAGCACTCTCCACCCCGCGCACGCGTCGTTTATGCTCGCGTCGACGGCTCGCGCCTGCCGCCTCGCGCACCGTCACCATCCCCGCGCCTTCAGAGACCAGAAGCCTCCCCTCTCCCGTGCCACGCGCCCGTCACCCGCCGCCGCTTTCGCCAATCAGAACCACGCCAGCGCCGCTATGGCGACGGAGGCCCCTCGACTCGAAGGGCGCCTGACGCTGTACCGCACCTCCCCCTCCCGCCTGGTGGCCTTCACCAGCGGCCCTGACCCCCCGCCCCCAGCCGGCGGCACAGTGGTCTTCATCCCGGGGCTGACCGACGGGCCCATGGGCCTGCCCTACATCCCCACCCTCGCCGCCGCCCTGGCCGAGGAGGGATGGGCGCTGTGCCAGCCCATCCTATCGTCGTCCTACCTCGGCTTCGGCGTGAGCAGCCTGGCCACGGACGTGGAAGAGCTCGACGCGCTGCTGGCCGACAGCGGCGCGGTGCCGGCGCGGCAAGGGCGGGTGGTGCTGATCGGGCACTCCACGGGGTGCCAGGACATCGCGGCGTATCTCAAGGGCGGGGAGCACCGGGGGCGGGTGGCGGGGGCGGTGATGCAGGGGCCGGTCAGCGACCGTGAGGCCATGTCAATGGAGGCGGGGGCGGACGTCATCGCGGCGTGCGCGGCGGACGCGGCGGCGATGGTGGAGGCAGGGCGCGGCGCTGAGCTGATGCCGCGCGACACCGCGGGGGTCTTCGACACGCCCATCACGGCCGGGCGATACGCCAGCCTGGCCGGGCGCCTCACGCCCGACGACATGTTCAGCAGCGACCTGTCGGACGATGAGCTGGCGCATCAGCTGGGGCACATGACCACCGCCGGAGCGGAGGAGACAGCCGTCACCGCCGGCGGTGGCGGCGGCGGCGGCGGCGGCGGCGGTGGCGGCGGAGGCGGCGGGAGCGTGCGGCTGCTTTGGGCCTTCTCGGGAGCGGACGAGTACGTGCCGGACGCTGTTCAGGGCGATTACGCCAGTTTCGGGGCGAGGATTGCGGCGGCGGCAGAGGTGGGGGGGGCAGGGGTGGGGAAGGGGGCGGGGGACGTCGAGGGCGGGTCGTTTTCCGGTCACGTGGTGATCGAGGGCGGGAATCACTCGCTTGACGGGGCGCCGGGGGCGGAATTCGTGCGGTGTGTCATGACGTTTCTGTCACAGCTCCCGCCGTGAGACGTAGATAGGAAGACAGGTTGTAGACAGCGCCGCCGTGAGACGTTGTATGTTGCTCATTCGTGCATCGTCGTATATCGCTCATACAAGCACAGAAATTAGCCGTGGCTGCAGCAGAGTGTTAGATTTAGAATGAATCTTGTTATGACCAGAAATGTTATGTATGTAAGGCGAGGTGGGGCGGAGGGTACAGTCTCGGCGAGGCGGGAAAACGTCGAGCGGGGAGAGGACAAACACTGGACATGGCTGGCACTAATAGGGAAGACTTGTGCAAGGAGCGACGGGAACAGAGGGAATGCCTGTGAAAGAAGGTGGCGAAGAGCAGGGGTCGGGGAAGGGACGCGGATGCCCCCGCGGGGGGACAGCGTGGACCCAACTCCGACTACACCACCCACGAGGACGATGACGACAACGACTGCAACAACAACGAGGCCAGCAACGAGGACATGGAGGAAAATCATGAACAGGACGGGACACAAGAGAGCGGACAAGGGGAAGCGAAACGGAGCAATGTGGTAACACCCGGAGGGAGGATGGTAGGAGGGGTTGCAGAATGAAGAATAACAACCCAAATTTAAGACGGCACCTGGTATGGAGGCGCACGCGCAGGGTGTGGTTACTATGACAGATTCTCCGAAGATGAGATTTTCCCTGAGGACCTACAAAGAGGCAAGTATTCGTTAACATCCTTAGCTTACCAAAACGAACAGATATTTATAACTATGATAACGCTGTCAACATCCCTCCCTCCGTCACCTCACTTACATCAAACGCTAAAACCTCGCACTCGCAGTCACACTCACGCTCACACTCGCAAGTTACGTCCGTCTATGTTGCAAGTCTAATAATCAAACACAACGCAGTACGAGTGACGAAAACACGACACATGGACGCTAAACACTCACAATCGTCACGAAAAAGTCCATCAGAACTCAGAGCAGGTGCACTCACGCTGACACGCACATGCGTCACGTACACGGCCAATCAGAAGTCGGAGGGCCCCAAGGTGTAGCGGCGCAAGTTGAAATTGACAGCAAACGTTGAAAGCAGTTCATGATATTCTACTTTCAAGCGCTGAAACCAAAGGCGCTTTCAACACGAGTTTTGATACTGTCAACCTGCACCGCCCTACCAAGGAGCTGGAGGGACCTATTTTCTGCGCCGAGTAAAACTCGGAGAAGTCCAGGCGGAACAGCAGGAAGCGGAGGTCCACGTGCGTCTGCAGCGGCAGCAGGTTCAGGAATCCGTCCAACATCTTGGCGTAGTCGGCGCTGATGGCATCAAGCTGAAGGCGCATCTCCTCCACGAACTCGTCTGACAACAGCCCGTCACCGCCCGCCGCGTCCTCCCCGGGCTGTAGCGGCGCAAGTTGAGTTTGGAAGCTAAATTTGAAAGCGGTTTATCATATTTCACTTTTAAAGCGCTTGGTTCCAGGCGGTTTCAACATGGGTTTCATAGGGTCAACCTGCACCGCCCTACCGGGACCCGTCCCCCACTTGCTCTCCTCGGCCCGCTGCTCCACTCGCAGCTTGGCGAGCTGCCGGCGCATGGCCGCGTCGCGCGCCACCTCGTACAAACGGTCCGCAAACCCGCGGAACCGCAGGATTACCTCCACCCAGGGCCCCACAGATCAGCATTATGGGTTTAGGGTTTAGGGGTTAGGGTTGAGGGTTGAGGGTTGAGGGTTGAGGATTGAGGGTTGAGGGTTGAGGGTTTAGGGCTTAGGGATCAGGGTTTAGTCATTGTCGTCACGTCATTGTTGTCACGTCATTGTCGTCAATGCCCGCCACGTCAGTGCACTAAACTCAATACACGTGGGTTTAAAACATGGTGCACGCATGACGTGGCGGGCACATGCGTTGCGCCGTGCCTCGAAGAGGGTGCTGAGGGTGTGCGTGAGCAGCTGGCTCTTGGGCCCCAGGTGTAGCGGCGCAAGTTAAATTTGAAAGCAGAAGTTGAACGCAGTGTCTCACAGTTTAGTTTCAAGCGATTAGTTCCAGGCGGTTTCAGCTTGGTTTTTTCATAGGGTCAACCTGCACCGCCCTGCCCAGGAGGCCCTTCTGCAGGATTGCGTCCAGGTACCGGTCGTCAGGGGCTTACAATCGTTTAGGGTTTAGGGTTTAGGGTTTAGGGTTTAGGGTTTAGGGTTTAGGGTTTAGGGTTTAGGGTTTAGCAGCTTAGAGCTTAACTTGAGCACATTCGGGACACATTCATGAGTCAGGTTGGATAGGTGGGGCACAAAGACAGCTCAAGTTGAGCTGACAGTGAACGAGTGTAAGCCCCTGCCGGTCGTGCGCGGCGATGAGCGAGTCCAGGTTGTAGCGGCGCAAGTTGAATTTGAAACCAAAATTCAAGCAAAATTGAAAGCAGTTTATATACTTTAGTTTCAAGCGCTTAGTGCCAGGCGGGTTCAACATGGGTTTGACAGGGTCAATCAGCACCGCCCTACCAGGTCGGTGGACTCACCCATCTCGCGCTGGAACACCTCCCACGACCAGGGGCTTACACTCGTTCACTTTTCGGCTCAACTTAAGCGCTTTCTGTGAGATGGGGGTGCATGTTGGGGGTACTTAGGAGGTGTTGAGGAGGTGTTCGGGCGTATTAGGGGGTATCTAGGGTGTATTATGTGTCAGAAACGGCTGAGAAGTGGACGAGTGTAAGCCCCTGCCCACGAGCCCTCCAGCACCTCGAACATCACGTAGTACTGCAGGTTGGCGATGAAGTGGTGCATCTCGCCGCATAGCAGGGTCACGCGGGCAATCATGCTGGATCATAACTCGTCAGGGTGGGACGGATGATGACACCGCTCGCCAAGTCATGTGATGACATTCAAGTCGCGAAACGAAGGTTAACAACGCGACAGATGACGTGGCGTTATCTGGCGCGCCCTGCCCCGCAGCGTGTGGCAGCGGCGCAGCTCCCCCGCCAGCCAGGGGCTTACACTCGTTCACTTCGCTGCTCAACTTGAGCGCTTTTTATGGGACAGGGGGTGCGCGTAGGGATTGTGTAGCTCATGCTAAGGGGGTGTTAGGGGGTGTTTACGGTGTGTAGGGTGTTTTTGTGTGTCAGACACGGCTCAAGTTGAGCTGAAAAGTGAACGAGTGTAAGCCCCTGCCGCCAGCGCGCGGCCGGCGGCGCCCGCCACGCAGGGGCTTACACTCGTGCACATTTCGGCTCAACACAAGCACATTTTGTACGATACGTTGGGTGCATGAATTTCCCCCAGTCTATTAGACAGGGGGACACAGGAGGTATGACCAAAACGGCTTAGGGTGAGCTGAAAAGTGGACGAGTGTAAGCCCCTGCCGCCACCCCGTCGCGCTGCAGCGCCGCCGTCACGTTGGGCTTCATCGTCTGCCACGTGGCGCACAGCGAGTGCTCCACGCGCTTCAGGCGCCACAGGAAGTTGAACACCCTCAGGTACTTGCCCATGGTGTAGCGGCGAAAGTTAAATTTGAAAGCAAAATTGAAGCCAAATCGAAGCAAGATTGTGAAGCAGTTTAGAGTTTACCATGTTTTAGTTTGAAGCGCTTAGTTCCAGGCGCTGTCAAATTGTGTTTGATAGGGTCAACCTGCACCGCCCTACCATGGCCGCTTCGGTGAACACGGTGGTGAGCGGCGGGTTCATAGTGTACTCCAGTGAGAACACGTCCCACCCCTGCGCAGGGGCTTACACTCGTTCACTTTTCAGCTCAACCTCAGCCGTTTCTGACACAAAATGCACCATAGACGACCCCTAACACCCCCGAACACCCCCTAAGCACCCCCTAAATACCCCCTCAACAAAACCTGATTGCACCCCTATCCCACAGAAGGCGCTCATGTTGAGCTGAAAAGTGGACGAGTGTCAGCCCCTGCCCCTGCTCGTCACCCCCCACGTGTGCCATCATGCGCACCCGCAGCCGGTCCAGCACATCCATCGAGCAGGGGCTTACACTCGTTCACTTTTCAGCTCAGCCTAAGCCGTCAAGATCACAACTCCCCGTGTCCCCCATAGACTGGGGGAAAATCATGCACCCAACGTATCCAACAAAATGTGGTTACGTTGAGCCGAAAAGTGGACGAGTGTAAGCCCATGCCATCGAGTCGAACTGCGCGTTGCTCGACCGGATCGCAGCCTCCAGAGTGCCCGTCAGCTTGTACGCGCTAACCGATGACGCGGGCTCCGCCAGATCCGGGCCTATGAGGTCCATCAGGTAGTGGTGGAAGTCGCCCTGCCCGAGGTGTAGAGGCGCAAGTTGAATTTGAAAGCAGAAATTGAAAGCAGTTTGATACAATTTAGTTTCAAGCGCTTAATTCATGGCGGTTCCAACCTGGGTTTCATAGGGTCAATCTGCACTGCCCTACCGAGCAGCAGGTACCGCTTCACGGCCAGACAGTGCTCGCCGAACTTGTTGAAGCGGCGCAAGTTGAAATTGAAAGCAAAATTTGAAAGCAGTGTATAATATTTTAGTTTCAAGCGCCTCGTTCCAAGCGCTCAGGCGCTTTCAACGTTGGTTTGATAGGATCAACCTGCACCGCCCTACCTTGTAGCGCTCGAAGAGGACGCGGCGGAGGCAGCGGTCGATGCGGCGGCGCGCCTCCCAGATGTAGCGGCGCGAGTTGAAATTGAAACCAAAAGTTGAAAGCGGTTCGTCATATTTCAGTTTCAAGCGCTTAGTGCCAGGCGGTTTCAGCTTGGGTTTCATAGGGTCAACCTGCACCGCCCTACCCCGACCAGCGCGTCCAGCGCCGCGGGGTTGCCGTAGCCGAGCCCCCCCGCGGCGGCGGCGGCGGCGGCCATGGGCCAGGGGCTTACACTCGTCCACTATTCAGCTCAACTTGAGCCGTTTCTGACACAAAAGCACACCCTACACACCCTTAGTACCCCCTACCACCCCCTAAACACCCTCGAAACAACCCCTAACTGCACCCCCTGTCACATAGAAGGCGCTTAAGTTGAGCTGAAGAGTGGAGGAGTGGAAGCCCCTGCCACGGGCGCGCGCTCCTCCGCCCAGCTGTCGTCGTCGCAGCACCGCCGCAGGAAGTTGATGGACTTCCCGATGCGCAGGATGTCCGCCGCTGTGGCCTCCGAGATGAACGGCGGGCGCATGTCGTGGTCCAGGCGGTACCGGTGCCGCCACAGATCCTCCTCCGACACCGCCGGGTCAGACACTACAAAGAACTCACCCCGCGGGTCGTCCAGCTCGCCGGCCACCAGGGGCTTACACTCGCTCACGTCAGAGCTCAACTTGAGGACTTTCGGGTACACACCGCTTACGTAAGAGCTTAATTTGAGCACCGTTGAGACACATCCGCGGATTAATTTGGGTTGTGTGGGGGACAAAGTAAGCTTAAGTCGAGCGGAAAGGGGCAAAGTAAGCTCACGTTGAGCGGAAATGGGAACGAGTGTAAGCCCCTGCCAGCCACCACCCACTGCTGCACCATCTGCAGCATGGGCGCCGCCGCCGCCGTCAGCAGCCGGGTCACCGTGGCGCAGAGGCGCAGGTTGAATTTGAAAGCAAACTTGGAAAGCGGTTCATCATGTTTTAGTTTCAAGAGCTTGGTTCCAGGCGCTTTCAACGTGGTTTTCATAGGTTCAACGTGCACCGCCCTACCGTGGCGCACGCCGCGGGGTCGCCGTGCCGCGTGTGCTGGTGCAAAGCCCCGAGCCAGGGGCTTACACTCGTCCACTTTTCAGCTCAATCTGAGCCGTTTCTTATACAAAGTACACCCTAAACACCCCTTAATACCCCCTCAAACCCCCGAAAGACTGCATAGACAACCCTCCTATGCACCCCCTGTCTCACAGAACGCGCTTACGTTGAGCCGAAAAGTGGACGAGTGTAAGCCCCTGCCCCGAGCAGCGCGCCGCCGATGGTCGGCTCCGCCGCATCCACCAACACGCAGGGGCTTACACTCGCTCACTTCTCAGCTCAAGTTGAGCGCTTTTCATGAAATAGGGGTTGCGCGTAGGGGTTGTGGTGTAGCCCGTGTTGAGGGGCTGTTAGGGGGTGTGTAGGGTGTGTAGGGTGTGTAGGGTGTGTTTTGTGTGTCAGACACGGCTCAAGTTGAGCTGAAAAGTGGAGGACGAGTGTAAGCCCCTGCCAACACGGCCAGCAGCCGCAGCCGTCGCAGTGGCTCCGCTAGCCACACCGACAGCCGCCGCAGCGTCAAGTAGGTCCCGCCCCCGCCCCCGCCGCCACCCGCCCCCACCCCCGCCCCGGCCGCCGCCCCGCTAGTGTTTATATCGTCGGGTCGCTCGAGCGCCGACGCCATGGGCACCTGCGCCTGCGCTTACAGCCAGGGGCTCACACTCGTCCATTTTTCAGCTCAACCTGAGCCGTTTCTGACACAAATTACACCCTGGACAACCCCTAATACCCCATAATACCCCCTAATGATCCCCTACACGTCACCTGCAAGCACCCTCTATCCCATACAAAGCGCTCGAGTTGAGCTGAAAAGTGGACGAGTGTAAGCCCATGCCTCCAGCACCGCGATGAGGCGGTAGTAGTCCGCCAGCTCAGCCTGCACCCAGGGGCTTACACTCGTTCACTTTTCAGCTCAATTTGAGCCGTGTCTGACACAAAATAAACACCCTACGCACCCTGAAGGCCCCCTGAGACCCCATTAACGCGGGCTACACAA
>Ga0307489_10000805_pt1 | contig 19851 bp, 29 predicted proteins | sample SB12metaG_FD_202247 | JGI IMG/M metagenome (GOLD analysis project Ga0307489, IMG submission 202247) | Sea-ice brine microbial communities from Beaufort Sea near Barrow, Alaska, United States - SB 1.2 | ecosystem: Environmental > Aquatic > Marine > Coastal | place: USA: Alaska | collected...
CGGCGGCGGCGGCGGTGGCGGCGGCGGCGGCGGCGGCGGCGGCGGCGGCGGCGGCAGCGGGGGCGGGGACGAGGACGAGGCGTTGCTTGCGGCGGCGGCGGCGAAGGCGGCGAAGGCGAAGGAGTCGTCGGCGGCGGCGGTGGTGTCCGGGCAGGTGGTGGACACGCGGCAGTGCGACGGCAGCAGCAACACGGAGCTGTGGGGCGACGTGGTGGTGGCGGGCGACCGGAATGCTGCGGCCACCGCGGGCGAGTGCTGCCGGCAGTGCGCCGCCACCACCGGGTGCAACGTCTGGGTGCACTGCGCGGCGGGCGCGTGCGCGGGGCGGGGCCTGCCGGATGTTGCTCAAGCCGTCCCTCAACACATTTTAATCTCTCAATATGGCATCCTACGACGCGGCCAGCAAACTCTGGGCGGCCCTGGTTTGGGGCAGTGCTGGTTGAAGCACCAGGACGACCCGGCGCACCCGCAGCAGCGCGCGGCGGGGGAGGGCATCCCGTGGACCTCCGGCGCGCACCTCAAGGTGGGCCGGTGCACGTTCAAACCCGCGTTGAAAGCGCCTGGTCGCGGCGCTTCAAACTAAAAGACGAGGCGACCGCTTTCAAGTCTTGCTTTCAATTACAAGTTTTGGCCCTTGATGAAGGATTACGACCCGCGGCCCGGTCAGGGCGCCGCCGGCTACGTGGCGGACACTGGCGGTGACGGCGCCGCCGCCACACCCAGGTTCGTGTCCATGGCAGGCCGGTGCAGCTTGACCCTAACGAACTCACATTGAAAGCGCATGGAATGGCGCTCTTAAAACTGAAATATGATAAACCGCTTGCAAATTTTGCTTTCAAATTCAACTTGCGCCGCTACAGCATGGTGACATCCGAGGGGCGCATCAAGATAAAGCTGCGGCCCGACTGGCACGTGGACTCAGTGACGTACGTGAGTCGCCTGGCGGCGGAGAAGGCGTGCACCAAGTCCTGCCACCTGTACCGCCCGGAGCCCACCTTTCTGTTGCAGGGCACGCTCAAGTCGTTCAGCGTGGCGGCCAACAAGAACACGCTCAAGGCGGGGCTCGCCTCACCTTGCATCGCCACACCTCACCTCACCTCGCCTGACCTCGCCTCGCCTCGCCTCGCCTGGCCTCGCCTCACACCGCCTCCCGCTGCAGCTCAACCGCCGGAGCCGTCACCCAATCGCACCTGTGCTTGTGTCAACCCTCGCCTGAAACCACCCGAGTCATCCTACCTCGTTTAACACCTGGAAGACGCTGGAGTTGAGCTTCGGCGGGGACGAGGTGCGATGGGCCCTGGGCGGTGGGGCCTAAGATAATGGAGCGCGGCGAGATCGGGTGGGCGGGCGGCGGCGCCGGGCCCGACTTCTTCATCTATCTGGCAGGGGGGATCTTCAGAACAAGCACTCCACCGACGTTGAATCGACGGACCAAGTTCGCGTGTCTGTCTGAAGGTATTCACATTGAAGGTAAGTCATGCAGGCACATCTGATGTAGATGTGGGTTGGAGTACCCTAAACCCTAAACCCTAAACCCTAAACCCTAAACCCTAAAATGTTGTTAGTGACCCTGTCGGGCGGGCCTGCAGCCGGCGGCACACCTGGGTCACGACCACACGGTGTGGGGGGTGGTGGCGGACGCGGCCAGCCTGGCCGTGGCGGAGCGCATCGTGGCGCTGCCCAGCCACACGCCGGGGGGGCCGGGCACCATGCGCTTCTTGAAGGACTACATGTACTTTGACTTGGAGGAGGCCAACTTGTGACGGTTTCCGTTTTCATTGAAGTTTTCATGAAAACAGCCAGTCAAATTGATCAGGTCTACTCACTGCGGAGCCGCGGCTAATTTGTGTCACGTGATGAGGGTGGTGTGACGCTGACGATGAGCTGCGCGTGCGGATTAGGTGTCGATTCATGCAATACGAAAACGAATGGGATGAAGCAAGCTGTTGGTTTTCGCGGGCGGCGCCTTCCCATGGCGCGCGTGAGTGTTGTGGCGAACTGGCGGAGGCTGGCACACGCGCGTACAGGACCCCGCACTCCGTGGTACTCCGTGGTTTAATGATGTGAGCAGTACACTTGGTACCAGGCGGACCAGTACATTTGACAAGCAACTCGTCAGACTGGTACCACAGTGTGAAGATCACGAGTGTTGTTTTAGTAAACCACGGGCTGCGGGGTCCTGCTGGGCGCGTGGATTGAATCGGCGCGGTGGTGATAGAGGCATCATGTTGAACAGCGGCGGCGGCGGCGATGGATTGCCTAGCTGCCGCGGAGGCGCCATAAAACTATGTGCGTGGGGTACTCATTAAAAGGCGGTATAGGGGTCTAATGATTGGAGCTATCGGTAAACCGTAATTGGGATTAGTGGCTCTGGTGCCGTTCTCTCAGTAAATCTGAGAGAGAAGGGCATCAGCGGTGTGACACGGGAATGTGGCGCTGGCATGTGCCTCGACTGCAGCGCCCTGGAGTCTGTCTGCGATGGTTCGAGTGGTGACGGTGGTGGAATGGTTTGGAGCCATTGGCTGTAAAACTAACTTTGTCAGGGGGGGCATACCGGGGGGGGAGGGGTCCGTTCGAATCTGGTGTTTGAGGGGCTACACCCGCGGGTGTTGGGGTGTAAACATATGCCCGCAGCGTGTCCCCCTCCGTTTTGTCTGCTTGTCCCAATGTCCGACCGGACGAAGGCCGGTCGGCACGCGAAACTAAAATTTTCGCCTTTTTTTCTGTCGAATCCTCTTCGCTCTTGCTTCACGCGCCGCGCGGCAGCGCGGGACGTCACTTGGCATAGCCGCGCGCATGCTGGATCGGGCGAGCACGCCGCCGCGCCGACGTGAGGAGAGGGCTAGGTGTGTGCGGCGGGTGGGTGGCGTGATCGGCAGGGATGGCGCCGAAGGATGCGGGTGGCGGGGGCAGCCGGCTGGACCGCCTGCTGCGTCTGCTGGACACGGGGAGCACCCCCGGCGCCAAGCAGTCGGCGGCCACGCAGATCGGGGAGCTCGCGGCGCTGCACCCGACGCAGCTGCCCAACCTGCTGCGGCGCATCCGCGGCTTCCTCAAGAGCAAGCAGTGGGAGACGCGCGTGGCGGCGGCGCGCACCGTCAGCTGCATATGCGAGGGGATCTCGCACGCCACCGTGGCGGACATCGCGCGCCTGGAGGGGGTCAGCCTGGAGGCCGCCCTCGCCGCGGCCGCCGCGCCGCTTCCAGGGTCGTCGTCCGCCGTCGCCACCGCTTCAGCGGACGCGTCGACGGACCTGACGTTCGACGGGTTCGACATCGAGGGCGTGCTGGAGCGCGCGGCGCCGCTGCTGTCGGCCAAGGTGGGCGACTTCAACGCCGGTGCCGTGGACGACACGCACTCCAACCTGAGCAAGGCGGAGCGGCTGCGGCGCGCCAAGCAGAGCCTGCGCCAGCGCCTGGGCCTCGCGCTCGAGGAGGACGGCGGCACGGAGGGCGGCGGTGGCGGCGCGGGGGGCAACGGGGGCGGTAGCGCGGGGGGTAGCGGCGGCGGCGGCGGCGGCAGCGGCGGGGGTGGCGGGGCGCTGGACGTGGGCAAGTTCATTGACGTGGACGACCTGGTGGGGGAGGACGACGTGGAGGACGACGTGGAGGTCAAGGTGAAGGAGGAGGAGGGCGGTGTCGTCAAGGTGGAGGAGGCGGAGGCGCCGGCCAAGGTGGACGCCACGGAGATCGGCCAGCTCAGCGCGCGCGAGAAGAACCGGCTGAAGCGCAAGATCAAGCGCGGCGGCGGAGGCGGCGGCAACGGGGGCGGCGGCGGGGGCGATGACGCGCCGTCGGCGAAGCGGATGAAGGGCGGCGAGTTATTCGGGGAGGTGGACGCGGCGGCGGCGGAGGCGGCGGAGGAGGAGGAGGAGGCGGCGGAGGTGGATGCGGGCGGGTGGCCGCTGGCGCGCACGTGCGAGGCGCTGGCGTACAGCCTGTTCGCGGCCGGGTGGGAGGCAGGGGCTTACACTCGTCCACTTGTCGGCTCAACGTAAGCGCTTTGTGTGGGATAGGGGGTGCATCTAGCGGTTGCCCTGGGGGGTGTTCAGGGGGTATCAGGGATTATGAAGGGGTGGTTGAAGTGAACTTGGTGTCAGAAACGGCTCAGGTTGAGCTGAAAAGTGGACGAGAGTAAGCCCCTGGTGGGAGGAGCGGCACGGCGCCGCCGCCGCGCTGCGCGAGGTGCTGCGCCACCACGCCGCCGCCGCCGCTATCATCAAGCCGCCGCCGCGGACGGTAGTAGACGGTGACACAGCCTCGGGCGCGGCGCGCGCCAACGCGGCATGGCTGGAGGACATGGCGGTGCGGCTGCTGTGCCTGCTGTCACTGGACCGCTTCGGTGACTACGTGGGCGACGGGGTGGTGGCGCCCGTGCGGGAGACGGGGGCGCAGGCGCTGGGTGCCAGTCTGCTGCCGCTGCCGCCCGCCGCTGTGGAGGCCGTGGTGCGCGCCGTGCTGGTGCTGCTGCGACGCAAGGAGTGGGAGGTGCGACACTCGGCGCTGCTGGCGCTGCGCTACGTGCTGGCGGCGCGCTCCGCGCTGGCGCCCCGCCTGCTGCCGGCCGCGCTCCCCGCCGCGGCCAGCGCGCTCAACGACAAGGACGATGATGTGCGCGGCGCCGCGGCGGAGGCGCTGCTGCCGGCCGCCCAGCACCTGCCCGCACACCCGGGGTTCCCCCCGCTGCTGGCCAGCCTGTGGGGGCTACTCGGCCGCCTGGACGACGACGACCTCCTGACCAGCCCCTCCAACGTGCCCGTCATGCGCCTTTTGGCGCGCCTCTACGCGCTGCCCGAGACGCGCGCCGTGGCGCCGGCGGGCGCGGGCAGCTCGCTCGCCGACGTGGTCCCCAGCCTGTTCCCGTTCGCCGCGCACCCCATCGTCGCCGTGCGCCTCGCCGTGTGGCAGACACTGCGGGAGCTCCTCAAGGACGGCGGGGATGGGGACGGCGGCGGCGGGGGCGGGGACGGGGGCGGGGGCGGGGGCGGGGGGGGAGACGGGAACATGTGGCTGGACATGGTGGCGGGCTCCGCGCTGCGCATCCTGTTCCAGGCGGTACTGCTGGAGGAGGACGCGGCGACGGCGGCGGCGGCGGCGGGGGCGTGGGAGGACGTGCTGCGGTGCGCGTCCGCCGGCGCGGTGGCGGCGGCGGTGCACCACCACGTGGCCGCCTGGTGCCAGCTGGCGGCCACGGCGTCGGGTGTCCGCCCTGACGCCCGCCTGCTGTTCGTGATGTCGCTGGGGTCGGGCGGGCAGGGCGTGTCGGGCGCGGACGAGCGCGCGCCCGTGTCGACCAGCGAGTGGACGGTCGCCACCTCGGGGCGCCTGCGCGGCATCGCAGCGCTGTCGCAGCTCGCCAAGGTCCTGGTCGGAACGGTGGATCCCAACGGGTAAGGTCCAATCACGGCCCGCGCTTCCGTAATTCGACGCCCGAAGGGCGGCGCCGCGCCTCCATCTTGCATTCTAGTGCATTTCAAACTCGCCGTCCGTCCTTCGGGCGTCCGGCTCGTTTATCGATGCCCGAAGGGCGGGGAGGCGTGCGGCGCCCGAAGGGCCGGCGCGCGCCTCCGTCTCAACGTCGATGTTCATGAAAAGTGCTCATGAAAAGTGCTCGGACCCTACCTGTTGGGCTGAGGGCGGGGCTAAGGGCGGGGCCGGAGGCGGGCGGGCGGCGGCGGCGGCGGCGCTGGAGGCGCAGGTAGTGCGGCTGATGGCGGCACCCAGCGCCACGTGGCGGCTGACGGGCGCGCACCTGCTGTCGCAGTGGCTGGGCGCCATCCCCCCCGGCGCCCCGCAGCCGCCGCTGCAGGCGCCCGGCGCGCGGCTCGGCGAGCTGTTGGCCGCCGTCAACCCTGCGTACCCGTCCGCGCCCAGCCCGGCGCCCTACAGCGAGGTAGGGCGGTGCAGGTTGACCCTATCAAACCCAAGTTGAAACTGCCTGGAACTAAGCGCTTGAAGCTATAATATGATGAACCGCTTTTAAACTTTGCTTTCAACTTCAACTTGCGCCGCTACAGCGAGGTGGTCAAGGTAGGGCGGTGCAGGTTGGCCCTATGAAACCCAAGTTGAAACCGCCTGTAATTAAGCGATTGAGACTACATTGTGATGAAGCGCTTTCAACCTTTGCTTTCAAATTCAACTTGCGCCGCTACATGAAGGCGGCGGCGCGCGTGAAGACAGAGGCGCAGGGCCTGCTGCACGCGGCGGGGGCCGCCGGCGTGGCGCCCACCGCGGATGACATCCCGTCACCGGCCGCGGACGGCTTCGGGGCCGACCACGCCGTCACGCTGGCGGCGGCCATTCCGCAGGTGGGGTGTTGGGGGGGGGGGCTCACTCGCATCCTGCGTGTCTCTCGGGGGCGTCGGACCCGTCCCGGAACAGTCGGTCAGTGCAGTGCACACCGAGTTTTTTTCAGAGGTTCTTTGGTTTTTTCTTTCTTTCTCGGCTACCTGGAGTTGTTGGCTTCGGAAACACTGGATTTCCCTCGTAGAATTTGTTTTCGACGCCTCTCGATGCTTCGCCCGTGTTTCCAACCCTGGAAGCATCGCCCTCGCGGGTTTGGGTGGGTTGCATCAGGCAGATATTAGGGTTTCAGGTTTAACCCTAAACCCTATTCTGTCCGCTCCTACATTACAGTTTCACCAACGCCGGGCATAGCAGGTTTCACCAGCGCTAGCATTGCCTGGAGAGAAGTATGATTGCCCGTACATCACCCGACGCCGCTGCCCGCCGCCCAGTCGGTGATGAGTCATCTCGGTCTGCTGATGTATTATGTGTGACCGTCACCTGATCCGGACAGGTGGCGTCACCCTCCCAACGCAAAGGCGCGCGCACACGCCCAGTCGGTGATCAGTCACCTCGGTCTCATTCATTCTCGCCGAGCCCAGTCCAAAACACACTTTTTGCGACGTCATCTATTTTCACCGCGCCCTGTTCAAAATCTGGTTTTCTTTTCTCGACTTCACTTTGAATTCAGTTGTACCGCTTGGACCTTACCTGCGGGGTCCCGCGCCGGTTGAGGCGGCGCGCAGCGCGGTGCTGGCGTCCGCGGCGCACCTTGCAGGTATGGAGGCGCGGCTGCACGGCGCGGTGCTGGCCGCCGCCGCCGCCGCCGCCGTGGCCTTCGGCTCGCTGCCGCCCAAGCTCAACCCCTTCATCCAGCCGCTCATGAGCAGCATACGCAAGGAGGTAGGGTCAGGCCGAATATGCCGGCATTACTGGGTCATTTGGAAGCATGAATGGGCGATTTGGGAGCACTTCGGAGCATTTGAGTGCATTACTGGGCGATTTGGGAGCACTTTCGAGGGATTTTTTCGGCATAATTGGGCATAATCCGAGCATAATAGGCTGAATTTGGGGAATTAATCATAGGGAATTTGTGCAAAAGAAAAAGCATATTCGGCCTGACCCTACAAGGAGGCGGACCCACTGCTGCAGCGGCGCTCCGCCGCCGCACTCGCCGGTCTCATCAAGCTGTGCACCGCGCGCACGCCGAGTCCCGTCAACAAGATCACGCAGAACGTCATCGCCATGGCGTGCGCGGACCCGGCAGAGACGCCCCGGCTGGATCAGGCCGCCGCCGCCGCCGCCGCCGCCGCCGTGTCCGCTGCCGCCGCGCTCAGCGGCGCCGGCGGTGAGGACGAGGTGAGCGAGGCCGCGGTCGCGCGGCGCGGCGCCGAGGTAGAGCGGTGCAGGTTGACAGTATCCAAACCCGTGTTGAAAGCGTCTATGATTTCAGCGCTTGAAGCTACGATATGATGGACTGCCTTCAAACTGTGCTTTCAAATTCAACTTGCGCCGCTTCATCGAGGCGACGCTTCACGAGCTATCGAGCGCCTTCGGCGAGCACCTCTTCGGCGCCATCCCCAAGATTTGGGAGCTGCTGGCCGGTCCTCTGCTGGCACCCGCGGCCGCCCCCGCGCCCCCCCAGGCGGTGGTGGACGGCCTGCAGGTCCTGAAGGTGCTGGGGCCGGCGGTGCACGAGGCGCTGCAGCCGCGGTAAGGCGGTGCAGGTTGACCCAATCGAACCCACGTTGAAAGCGCCTGAATTAATCGCTTGACACTGCAATATGTTCAACTGGTTTCAAATTTTGCTTTCAATTCCAACTTGCGCCGCTACACCGCGGGTGGTGGAGCTGGTCCCCGCCGCTTTCGCCGCCGCCGTCAGCGGCGCCGCCTGCCGCAGCACGGTATGGTGGTGCAGGTTGACCCTATCAAACCCGAGTTGAAACCGCCTAGAACTAAGCGCTTAACTGGAATATGATGGACTGCTTTCAAACTTTGGTTTCAAATTTAACTTGCGCCGCTACAACACGGCGGCGGCGGCGCTGGCCGCACTGGCCGCCGCGGCGCCCGCAGCGGTGCTGCCCGCGCTGCTGGCCATGGTGGTGCCGGCGCTGGAGGAGGCGGGGGAGGCGGACGCCGCCGCCGCTACGCGCACGGGTGCCGCCGCCGTGGCCGCCGCGCTGGTGGGCTGCCTGGGTAAGGCGGTGCAGGTTGAACCTATGAAACTCATGTTAATGCGCCCGGAACTAAGCGCTTGAAACTAAAATACGATGTTCTGCTTTCAAGTTTTGCTTTCAATTTCAACTTGCGCTGCTACACCTGGGCGCCTCATTGGCGCCCTACTGCGTGCTGCTGCTGGTGCCGCTGATGGGGCGCATGAGTGACCCGGTGCCGGAGGTGCGCGACCTGGCCACGCGCTCCTTTGCCGCGCTGGTGCCGCTGCTGCCGCTGGCGCGCGGCGCGGCGTCGCCCGCGGGGCTCTCCGCGGCGCAGCGGTGGGGCGGTGCAGGTTGCCAGTATCAAAATCCTTGTTGAAAGCGCGTTTGGTTTCAGCGCTTGAAACTAAAATATGATGAATTGCTTACAAATTTTGCTTTCAAATTCAACCTGCGCCGCTACACAGCGGGCGCGCAGCGAGAGCGACGGCACCTTCCTGGCAGGGCGGTGCGGGTTGACCCCATCAAACCCACGTTGAAAGCGCCCGGAATTAAGCTCTTAAAACTGAAATATGATAAACCGCTTTCAAATTTTGCTTTCAAATTCAACTTGCGGCGCTACATCCTGGAGGCGCTGCTGGACAACAGCAAGGTGGAGGACTTCGCGCTGCCGTTCAAGTGCAAGCGCGTGCTGCGCCCATACCAGCAGGAGGGCGTCAACTGGCTGGCCTTCCTGCGCCGCTTTAAGCTGCACGGCGCGCTGTGCGACGACATGGTAGGGCGGTGCAGCTTCACCCTATCAAACCCAAGTTGAAACCGCCTGGAACCAAGCGTGTTGAAACTAAACTGTGATGTACTGCTTTCGACTTCTGGTTTCAAATTCAATTTGCGCCGCTACAACATGGGGCTGGGCAAGACGCTGCAGTCCACCTGCATCCTGGCCGCCACCGTGGTGGAGCGGTGCAGGTTGACCCTATCAAACCCCAGTTGAAACCGCCCAGAACTAAGCGTGTTGAAACTAAGGTGTGATCTACTGCTTTCAAATTCTGCTTTTAAATTCAACTTGCGCCGCTGCACCGTGGTGGAGCGGCGCGCGGCGGGCCTGCCCTTCCTGCCCGCGCTCATCGTGTGCCCGCCCACCCTGGTCGGGCACTGGGTAAGGCGGTGCAGGTTGACCCTATCAAACCCAAGTTGAAACCGCCTGGAACTAAGCGCTTGAAACTGAAGTGTGACATGCTGCTTTCAACCTTTGCTTTCAAATTCAACTTGCGCCGCTGCAACTGGGCGCACGAGATCGCCCTGTACGTGGAGGCCGACGTGCTGCGCCCGCTCGAGTACCAGGTAGGGAGGCACGGATAATTCTGATGGAATTGCCCCAAATTTAATGCCAAATTCCCGACTTTCTGCCCAAAATTCCGCGGAAGATTCCGGGAAAATGCCGATAGTTTCGCCCAAATCTCGCAAGCCTTCACCGCCGAAACCGCCCACAATCGCTGAAAACCGCCCACCACCCGCCCGAATCGGCCAAAATTGCCCAAATTCCCGAGAAAATGCCCAACATTCCCCGGAACGTTCCGGAATTCTGGACTTGCCCAAAATGCCGAAAAGACATTCCGGAATTTTCCGTCCGTCCCTAGTACCAGGGCGCGCCGGGCGAGCGGCACGCGCTGCAGCCGCTCATCGACGCGGGTGCGCACGACGTGATCATCATGTCGTACGACTCGCTGCGCGCCGACGCCGACGCGCTGCTGGCCGGCCGGGCGTGGTCCTACTGCATACTGGACGAGGGTCATGCCATCCGCAACCCCAAGGCGCGCATCACGCAGGTGGGGCGGTGCAGGTTGACCCTATCGGACCCACGTTGAAAGCGCCTGGATCTAAGCGCTTGAAACTGTAATATGATAGACTGCTTTCAAGTTTTGCTTTCAAATTCAACTTGCACCACTACACGCAGGCGGTGAAGAAGGTGCGCGCCGAGCACCGCCTGCTGCTGTCGGGTACGCCCATTCAGAACGACGTGGTGGAGCTGTGGAGCCTCTTTGACTTCCTCATGCCCGGCTTCCTCGGCACGGAGCGCGAGTTCCGGTCGGCGTACGGCATCGCCGCGGCGCGCAGCGTGGCGGCCAAGAAGGGCGGCGGGCTCACGGCAGGGGCTTACACTCGTCCACTTTTCAGCTGAACTTGAGCGCTTTTTATGGGATAGGGGGTGCGCGTAGGGGTTGTGTAGCCCGTGTTAAGGAGGTGTGAGGGGGTGTTTAGGGTGTGTAGGATGTTTTCTCGTGACAGACACGGCTCAAGTTGAGCTGCGAAGTGGACGAGTGTAAGCCCCTGGCTGACGGAGGCGGGGGCGCTGGCCACAGGTGCGTTGCACAAGCAGGTGATGCCCTTCGTGCTGCGCCGCACCAAGGTTGGGCAGTGCAGGTTGACCCTATCAAACCCAAGTTGAAACCGCCGAGGAATAAGCGCTTGAACGAATTTGTGATATAGTGCTTTTAACATCTGCTTTCAAATTTAAGTTGCGGCGCTACACCAAGGACCAGGTGCTGCAGGACCTGCCACCCAAGATCATCCAGGACATCTTCGTGGACCTCACACCCTACCAGAAGCAGCTCTACGACTCCTTCGAGGGTTCCAGCGCCAAGACGCAGGTGGCCGCGGCCATCACCACCGGCGGCGGTGAAGGCGGGGCCGGCGGGGGCGGCGGCGGGGGCGGCGGGGGCGGGGGCGGGGGCGGGGGGGCGCCGCACGTGTTCCAGGCGCTGCAGTACCTGCGCAAGCTGTGCTCGCACCCGCGGCTGGTGCTGAACGCGGGCACGGGCGGCGCGGCGGGGCGCGGCACCCCCGCGCAGGTCGCCGCCGCCTACTCGCCCAAGTTCCTGGCGCTCAAGCAGATCCTGCTGGACTGCGGTGTGGGCGCCGTGCCGGACGCCGAGGTAGGACGGTGCAGGTTGACCCAATGAAATCGGCGTTGAAAGCACCTGAACTAAGCACCTGAGGCTAAAATATGCTGAACTGCTTTCAAATTTTGCTTTCAGTTTCAACTTGCGCCGCTACACCGAGGGGGACGGCATGGCGGCCAAGCAGGGGGGCGGGCACCGCGTGCTCATCTTCGCGCAACTGAAGGGGCTGCTGGACCTGGTGGAGGAGGAGATGTTCGGAAAGATGCTGACGGGCGTGACGTGGCTGCGGCTGGACGGCGGGGTGCCGGCCAACCAGCGCTTCGACGTGGTGCGCAAGTTCAACGCGGACCCGTCCATTGACGTGCTGCTGCTCACCACGCACGTGGGCGGCCTGGGTCTCAACCTCACCTCGGCCGACACCGTGGTAGGGCGGTGCAGGTTGACCCTATCAAATCCCAGTTGAAGCCGCCTGGAACTAAGCGCTTGAACCTGAAATATGATTAACCGCCTTCATACTTTGCTTTCAAATTCAACTTGCGCCGCTACACCGTGGTGTTCTTGGAGCACGACTGGAACCCGCAGAAGGACCTGCAGGCAGGGGCTTACATTCGTTCACGTTGAAGCTCAAGTTGAGCAACTTCAGGACACATTCATGAGTTAATTTGGGTCATACGGTGGATAGAGGAGCTAAAGTTGAGCTGATACGGGAACGAGTGTAAGCCCCTGCCTGCAGGCGATGGATCGTGCGCACCGGCTGGGCCAGCGCCGCACCGTCAACGTGTACCGCCTTCTCACCAAGGGTACGCTCGAGGAGAAGATCATGGGCCTGCAGCGCTTCAAGCTGGACGTCGCCAACGCCGTGGTCAACTCCGAGAACATGAGCCTCAGCTCCATGGACACCGGCTCCATGCTAGAGCTCTTCACGGCCGACAAAGCGGGCGGCACCGGCGGCGGCGGCGGGGGCGGGGGCGGGTCTGGAGCATCCCCCGGCGCGAACGGCGTGGCGGCGGCGGCGGCGGAGCTGGCCAGCGGCGGGGTCCGCGGCGCGCTGGCCGGACTGGACGAGCTGTGGGACGAGAACCAGTACAAGGAGGAGTTCGCGCTGGATGGCTTCATCAAGAGCCTCAACAAGTGAACACCCGGGGCAGCGCGAGGCAGCGCGCAGCGCGAGGGAGGGAGGTGCGGGAGGCTGCACTCAGAGGCAGCCTGCAGCGCACAGCGCGAGGCGAGGGAGGTGCGGGAGGAGCTGCGGTAGCGAACAAGGGGAGGGTAGAGTGAGAGGGATGGTAGCTGAGGGATGTAGTCGTGTATGTAAAATGGCGCTCGTAGCTTTAAAGTCCGTCAATCGAAATCGTAGTCGCAGTCGTCAACCTGAGCCCGCCGCGCCTGCACCCGCACCGCCAGACGAGGGTGAAGTATTGTCCTACTCGTAGGGATCGGCGGCCGGTCGGACTTTCTTCGGTTCGGCCCGGCCGCGTCCTCCTCTGCCACGTGGCACTCGTTCGCGCCACAAACGAGCCGTGGCGCGACGCGCGGGTTGCCGTGCTGCGTGCAGCGTGGGTCTACTCCCTCTCTTACACCTGCTGCCCCGCCTGCCCGTGCCCCTCCGGTGGCATGGCGCTGAGGGCGTCGCGGCCCCTGGACGACTTCCAAGACGTCGTTAAGAAGGTGAGTTGTGGCGGGGCAGCTGTGTGGGTTTGCCGCACTTTTTTGGGGGGGGGACGAAATGGATTCGCGGAGGGGCTCTCCGCTCCCGCCGACTCGCGCTGCTTGACGCAGTGGAGCGTGTGTGGGTCCACCGGACTCTCCCAGTGCCGCGGCTGGCAGCCTCGACCGCAGTAGCGCGCGTGGCGGCACCGCAGGCCACGCACTTGCGTTGACGGCTTCTCCCTCTCCCTCCCCCATCTTCCATTCCTCAGGTCCTGACGGACTATGCCAAAGACCGCCGCCTATGCGTCACGCTCGCGCTCGCCATGAGCGGTCTGGCGGCGTACACCGCGTACCAGACCTCGCAACCCAAGGTGCGTGGGATGTGAGCTCCGTGCCCGATCCTTCCCTGCGCTCCGTAGGCTCTCGCACCGGCGGCCGTTCAAACCTCTTCCTCCCTCGCTCCCTCTCCTACAAGCTGGCTGACCCCACGTGCGTCCTTACCCTACAGATCGAGGACCAGTTCCGGCTGGCGGAGAGCGAGAAGAAACTGAAGGCGGCGAGCAAGAAGACCCGCGCGGTGCAGGCGGCGCCGCCCGCACCCCCCGCGGATGAGTCCTGCTCCGCCGGGAAGGGGAAGGCGCTGGCGCTGGCGCCGGTGGCGGTGCCGGCGCCGGTGCAGGTGGCGGTGGGGCCGCCACGGCGCAAGGCAGCGGCCGTTGACGCCACCTTCGTGAAGCGCATGGCGTTCATCCTCCGCATCGTGGTGCCGTCGTGGCATAGCAAGGAGTCCCTCCTGCTGGTCATCCAGTCGCTCACGCTGGTGTCGCGCTCGTTCATTTCTCTGCGCATCGCTCGCAAAGGCGGCGACGGTTTGCAGGCGGTCATGGAGCGCTCGTGGAAGAAGTTCTTCTACGTCCTGGGCGACTTCTTCGTGTCGGGCGTCGCCGCCTCCGTCGTCAACAGCGCGCTCAAGTACCTGGCCAACTGCATCACCGTGGCGTTTCGGCAGCGGTTGACGACGTACGTGCACCGCAGCTACCTGTCCGACCGCGCGTACTACCGCGCCGCAGTGTTGCGGGCAGGGGCTTACACTCGTCCACGTTTCGGCTCAACTTGAGCGCTTTGTATGGGATAGGGAGTGCGCGTAGGGATTGTGTAGCCCGTATTAAGGGGGGTGTAGGGGCTGTTAAGGGTGCGTAGGGGGTTTTTATTGAATCAGACGCGGCTCAAGTTGAGCTGAGAAGTGGACGAGTGTAAGCCCCTGGTAGCGGGTGGGGAACCTGGATAACGCGGATCAGCGCATCGTGGAGGACCTGCACCAGTTCTGTCACACCGCCGCCGACCTCTTCAGCCGCACCTTCAAGCCGCTGCTGGATGTGGTGCTCAGCACGCAGCGCATGGGCGAGAACATGGGGTATGGCGGCCTGTCGATTCTGTACACGTACTTTCTGTTGTCCGGCGCGGTGATCCGCGCCGTGTCGCCTCCCTTCGCCGAGTACATCGCGCGCACGCAGAAGCTGGAGGGCGACTTCCGCCGCACGCACTCGCGGCAGGGGCTTACACACGTCCACCTTTCAGCTCAACCTTAGCCGTTTCTGACACATATTACACCCTAGACACCCCCTGACGTCCCCTAGCACCCCCTGAACACTCCCCACACAACCCCTGAATGCATCCCCTATTCTACTGAGAGTGCTCACGTTGAGCCAAAAAGTGGACGAGTGTAAGCCCCTGACTCGCGGCTCATCACGCACGCGGAGGAGGTGGCGTTCCTGGATGGCGCGCGGCGCGAGAGGGGAATCTTGGATGGAAAGTTGGAAGCCGTCACCACGTGGAGCCACTTCTACTTCTACCTGCAGTTCCAACAGGGCGTCGTGGACCAGTTCTTGGTGAAGTACTTCGCGTCGATGATCGGGTGGCCGGTGCTGGCGTTCCCGTTCCTGGCCGCGTCCGGCGACCGGTCACCGGCGGAGATCGCGGCGCGGTACCGCGAGAGCGACACGCTCATCCAGTCCGCCTCCTCCTCCGTGGCAGGGGCTTACACTCGTTCACTTCTCAGCTCAACTTGAGCGCTCTTTATGGGATAGGGGGTGCGCGTAGGGGTTGTGTAGCCCGCGTAAAGGGTGTGTTAGGGGTTGTTTATGGTGTGTAGGTTGGTCAGGCACGGCTCAAGTTGAGCTGAAAAGTGAAGGAGTGTAAACCCCTGCTCCGTGGGCGACCTCATGCTGGTGTACAAGAAGCTGCAGCGTCTGGCCGGCTTCACGGCGCGGGTCGTGGAGCTGCTCGAGGCCGTGGACCGCAAGGAGGGCGCGATCAACGGTGGTGGCGGCGGCGGCGAGAGTACGGTGTGCGAGGTGGAGGTGACGGCGGGGACGGCGGCGGAGGGGAAGTCGCCGCGGGTGGGTGACCTGGTGGCTGCCCACGAGGCTCGGTCGGGGGGCGGCGGGGGCGACAGGGGCGGCGCGGGCGCGGGCGGGAGCGGGGGAGGGAGCGGCGGGGGGGGAAGCGGCATGGGGGGCGGCGTGGGCGGCGGCGCCGGGGGCGGCTTGGTGGTCTCGGGCGCGGCGGAGGACGGGGTGCGCTTCGACGGCGTGACGGTGTACTCACCGGACGGCCGCCTGCTGGTCAAGGACGTCAGCTTCGCGCTCAAGCCGGGTGAGAACCTGTTCGTGACGGGGGCCAACGGAGCGGGGAAGACCTCACTGTTCCGCGTCCTCGCCGGCCTCTGGCCTCCCGCTGGGGGGACCGTGACGCGCCCTGATGTAGGCGCCGACCCTGCCAGCGCATTCGGCAGCGATGTCGGCGGCGGCAGCGGCGGCGGCAGCGGCGGCGGCGCCGGCGGCGGCTTCCAGATGTTCTACGTGCCGCAGCGGCCGTATCTGGTGAGCGGCTCGCTGCGGGACCAGATCATGTACCCACTGGCGGGGGACGCGCGCGCGGACGCGCAGGTGCTGGAGTGCCTGGAGCGTGTCAACTTGTCCAAGCTGGCGGAAGGGAAGGAGGCGGGGGCGGGTGATGTCGGGGGCGGGGCCGGGGGCGGGTTGGGGTATGTGCCGCACGACTGGGCGGACGTGTTGAGCGGCGGTGAGAAGCAGCGCGTCGGGTTGGCGCGCCTCTACTTCCACCGCCCCACCTACGCCGTGCTCGACGAGGCCACCAGCGCCATCAACCCCGACGAGGAGAAACTCTTCTACAGCCACCTGACCACACTGGGCATCACCGCGTTCAGCATCGCGCACCGCATGGAGCTCAAGCAGTTCCACCAGTACCACCTGCACTTCCACGCCGACGGCACGGGCGGTTGGACCATGCGCCGCATCGGTGACAACTGACGTGCGGACAAGTGCCGGGAGGCGCAGCAGGCCAGGGGGCGGGGGGGCGGGGGCCGGGTCCACGCGGAGGGCGGGGGGCGGGTCCGGCTCCACTGTTCATATCATGCTCCCCGCTCACCGCTCCCACGTTGTGCGGGTGGGATCACCACTGAACTACCCCTGACTGCCTGAGTCCGGGGTGTGATGAGCTTGACGCCACTGACCGCGGGTCATCTTGGGCCCTTCCAGAGTCATCAATATCTGTGGCTCAGTTTCGACACTTACTCATCCCTCCCATGGATATTGCACACCCCCCCGGCACGAGTAGAGCGGGGTGCGGCGGCGTCGAGGCCGGCTCTGGTAGAGCTAAATAGTTATTGGAAAGCGCGGATAGAGTAGTAGCCCCGGGGACGCACCAATTTGGAAATTAAACCACATTAACTTACTTTCAAAAGCCAGATGCGTCCTTGCTACTCTATCAGCGCTTTCCCATAACTGATCAGCTTTGCCGGTCGGAGCATACGCTGAACCGTACCCTGCTCTGCTCGCCCGGCGCATCGGTTGGTTCTGCGACACCCACGCGACGAGCGGCAGTGCGAGTGTTGAAACAGAACCACATATTTCGATGACCCAGACATGGCCCCTGAATGTACTGAAGAACCGCGGTATTTGACAATTCATGCCCACCACCCCCCAAACACAGGCTCTCAGGGGTCATCATTACCAGATATGTGAGCCCACCCGGCACCCGCACGAAAGTGGAGCTTTCAGTGAAGCTGTTTAAAGTGTTTATACTCAGATGGCGCGCGCTCCGAGCCAACAAGATAAATAAACCCTAAACCCTAAAACCCTAAAACTCCAAATGGAAAATGCCACGAGGACGCCGTGTGGTAGTGCCGTCGCGCGGCGGCCAGCCACACCCAGCGCCCGTGGCGGATTCAGGGGAGTAACGCAGCGCGCACGGTGCCGCGGGGAGCGTGCAGGGATTCGGAGCGCGCGGGGCCCCGAACCTGGGGGCATTTCGGGAATCTTAATCGCTGTGGCCAAATCGATACAAAGTGGCCCGTGGCGTGGGCGTGTTGGAGAGAATTGGGGGCGAGCTATAGCCCGCATGAGCTTCCCGTCGGCGGGTGCTGGGGGGGGGCGGGTGGAGGCGTTTGGGGCAGTCAATGACGCCGTGGAGGTGCGCTGCGCTTGCAGCCTTGCACCCTGCGCGAATGCAATCTTCACGGCGTCACCTTGCTCACTGTCTACTCGTTCCTGTAGTCTTCAAGTGTCGTACACACTCGCCGAAGGCTTGACCCTCCTCCTCCTCCCTGGCCCACTTGCAGGAGGACCCGCCGCCCTCAGCGAAAATGACGGCGGCGGACGCGGATGCGGTGTCATGGCGCTACCCCACGCTGGGCTCGGTGAACCACACGGCGCCCGCGCCCCGGCTGTCCGTCAAGTCGCCGTCGTCGTATTTAAAAAAGACCAGAGGTACGCCATCCCCATTCCAAACAACAGTTTGTTTAGTTGCGCGGCGGGGCTCCGCCGAGGCATCCTCCCCTGCACCCGCGTCGCTCCCCCCCGCCCCGCCTGAGGTGTCCTCCCCTGCACCCGCGTCCCCCCGCCCCGCCTGCAGTGGCGGTCGCTGAGAAGTTGGGCGAAGCCAGCCACGCGCTACACAAGAAATTCGCGCGAGAGTACGTGCCGGCGTGCGGCGTGGTGAAGGAGACGCAGTTCAGCGAGCTGTCCATCAAGGGCCGCATGTTCCGCGACGTGCTCAACCTGGAGGCGCGGCCCATGCCCAACGGCTGGGGGCCCGCGCACCGCTGGCTCTTCTTCCCCGGGAGCGACTTCCTCAACGCGTGGGACAGCTGCCTGGCGCTGCTCGTCATCTACGTCGCCATCATGGTGGGGAGTGACGGGTGAGGGGCGCACGCTTGAAGACCAGAGGACGAGAGACGGCGTCGGTGTCTCTCACTGCATGACTCAAGGCCCGTGCGACTTGTTCGATGAAACCACCACGTGGTCCTACTGATGCAGCGTGTGCCCAGCGCCAGCGCCCCTAGCACATGGAGCCGATCCGCGTGGGGTTCAGCATCACGCCCACGCACGTGCACGCCGTCTACTGGTTCGAGGCAGGGGCTTACACTCGGTTACCTCTCAGCTCAACTTGAGCGCGTTTTATGGGACAGGGGGTGCGAGTAGGGGTTGTGTAGCACATGTTAACGGGGTATTACCTTAGGGCGTGTTTAGTTTAAGGGTGTGCAGGGTGTTTTCTTGTGTCGGACACGGCTCAAGTTGAGCTGAGAAGTGGACGAGTGTAAGCCCCTGGTTCGAGGTCTTCATCGACTTGACGTTCATCTGCGACCTGTTCGTGTGCATGCGCACCACGTTCGTGGAGAAGGACGAGTGGGACAACATGTACCTGGTGCAGGACTCGCGCCAGATCCGCGACGTGTACCTGCGCTCGTGGTTCACCCTGGACTTCATCGCCGTGTTCCCGCTCACCTACGCGCTGGAGATAGTGGAGGCAGGGGCTTACACTCGTTCCCATTTCCGCTCAACTTGAGCTGTGTCTGACACACAAAAACACCCTACACACCTCAAACACCCCCTCACACCCCCTCAACACGGGCTACACAATCCCTACGCGCACCCCCTATCCCATACAAAGCGCTCAAGTTAAGCTGAAAAGTGGACGAGTGTAAGCCCCTGAGTGGAGGCGACCGGCTCCAACCTCACGCACAACACCCGCAACATCATCAAGTTTGTGCTGCGACTGGTGCGACTGACCAAGCTGATCCGACTGCGCCGCATCTCCGACCTGATGCAGCGCCTGGTGAGGCGGTGCAGGTTGACCCTATGAAACCCAAGTTGAAACCGCCTGGAATGAAGCGCTTGAAACTAAACTGTGATGTAATGCTTTCAACTTCTGCTTTCAAATTCAACTTGCGCCGCTACAGCCTGGAGCACACGTTCCCGAAGCTGTTCGAGTCCTACGTGCTCATCAAACTCTTCTTCGGTATCATGTACTGCGCGCACGTGCTGGCGTGTCTGTGGCAGGGGCTTACACTCGTCCACTTTTCGGCTCAACATAAGCGCTTTCTGCGGGATAGGGGGTACATTTAGGGGTTGTCTAGGGGATGTGTAGGATGTGTTAGGGGGTATCAGAGGGTGTCTAGGGTGTATTGTGTGTCAGAAGCGGCTCAGGTTGAGCTGAAAAGTGGACGAGTGTAAGCCCCTGGTCTGTGGTACCTGGTGGGTGTGTTGGGGGGTGACCAGGGGTGGATCGCGGGTATGCAGCACCGCAGCAGTGACGGCGCAGGCGGCGGCGACGGCGATGGTATCGATACGGACAACATCTCTCGCATGTACCTGGTGTCGTTCTACTGGTCGTTCACCACGATGACCACGGCAGGGGCTTACCCTCGTCCACTTCTCAGCTCAACTTGAGCCGTGTCTGTCACAAGAAAACACCCTACACACCCTACACACCCTAAACACCCCTTAACAACCCCATATCACGGGCTACACAACCCCTACCTGCACCCCCTATCCCATG